>PJEL010000178.1_pt1 | contig 75690 bp, 71 predicted proteins | sample 1853271 | NCBI WGS metagenome assembly PJEL01 (sample SAMN08108733, study PRJNA415343) | Invertebrate metagenome, whole genome shotgun sequencing project. | host: Globobulimina | place: Sweden: Gullmar Fjord | collected 2015-08
GATTATGCTAAAGAGAGTGCTACATTTAGTAAACAAAACATTATTGCTCAAGCTGGTACTTATGCTATGAGTCAATCAAATGCTATGCAACAAAATGTAATGAGATTATTACAATAATACTTTATATAGATTAGGTTACCCTGATCTATATAGGTTTGATTTTTTTGCTATAATGTAATCTAAAATAATAAAAAGGTATTAAAGTGAATGATCCAATGGAAGAGTTACAAAATTCATTATCAAATATTTATACAAAAAATCTAAATTTCCTTCAAAGTAATCATTATGATATTTTTGAAAAAATAGAAGATCTATCAGAAAAAATAAATAATAAAACATATATAGAAGAATTATCATTAGAATATAAAGATGAAGGTTATTTTGATATATATAATTCAAATAATAAAGAGTATATATATGGATTTAATAGTTATTTAGAAGCTGATAAAAGAAGAGATTTAACAGATTTAACAGAAAAACAATCAATAAATTTATTAAGAGTCGATGACAGAACTAATAAACTTGGATTAATGGCTACATTAGGAGAAATAAATCCTTTAGTAAATTTTTTAAATGAGACAATTGATAATAAAAACTTATCTTTTTCACAAATTTATAAATTTATATTTATTGGAGTAGGAGCAGGTATTCATATTCATGAGATTAATAAAAAAATAAATCCAATGAATACTTTAATTATTGAACCAAATATAGAATTATTTAGGCTAAGTTTATTTCTTATTGATTATTCAATTTTTGATGAGGGTAATAGGCAACTTTTTTTATCAATAGGTAATAATAAGATAGAAAGAAATACTATTTTACATAATTTCACTACTAATCATAGTTATATGAATTATAATATTAAGCATCATCTTTTTCATCCTGATCAATCATATATATTAGATGAATTAATAAGTTTTTATTCAGATAATAATCCGATGTCATTCCCTTATCATGCACTGTTACAAGTTTTTGAAAGAACTGTTGGTTTTATGAAAGCAGAACATAAATTCTTAAAAAAAGATTTATTTTTCGAAAAAAGTATGTTTAAAGATGAAAAGGTTTTAATAATTTGTGCTGGACCTTCTTTAGATCAATCAATAGATTGGATATATGAAAATCAAGATAAATTTGTTATTGTTTGTGTTGATGTTATTCTAAGAAAACTAGAAAAAAATAATATAGTTCCAGATATTGTAGTTTCAATTGACCCATCACATTTATGTGCAAACTACTTAACAACAGAAGATAAAGACTATTTAAAAAATAGTGCTATTATTTTTCTTTCTCAACAGCATGAAGAAACAATAGATGCCGTAAAAGATTTAAATTTTTATTTTTCACAAGTTATGTCAATTTCAAAAGAAATTGGATATGTTTTAACTGCTCCTAATGTTGGTGCTTTCTCTTTTGTTATCTCAGCTACTCTTGGAGCAAAAGAATTATACTTAATTGGTAATGATGCTGCATTTAATCAAGATACAGGAAGTAGATATTCAACAGATAGTTCACATTCACAAATGGAAAATCTTAATATTTATCAAGATTCAAATCTAATAAAAAGAGAAGATATTCAAGAAGTAAAAGGTAACTTTAGAGATACTATTAAATCTACTAGAGATCTATTAACTTTTAGAAATATCTTTCAAGAATGTATTCCTTTATTAGGAGATAACTATACTGCTTATAACTTATCTGATGGTGCATATATGGAAGGTTTTACTCCTTTAAAACATGAAGATATTAACTTAGCAGAATGCAAAATTAAAGAGTTTAACTCAATTGATGAATTAAATAAATGTTCTGATATTGTAAATGATTTAAATTTTGAAGGTGATATTAAAATTATTAATAATATTATATTAAGAGTAAAGAAATTTAAAAATTTAAAGATTAAATCTAAGAATCAATTTATGCAAGAGAAATTAGACTTAATGATTTGGATTTTAGAAAAAAAGAAAGAACTAAAGGCTAATATCTTTGCTGATATATTCCTTAAGTTCTTAGATATAATTGATATATATATTAATTATATGTTAAATTTAGATCAAAAAGATATTTATACAAAAGAGAATATAAATAAACTTAAAAGATTTTGGTGTGATACTTTAGTTTCTTTACTTAAAGATATGAATAAATCTATTTCCTAAAAGAATAAAAATAGAACTTTGATAATAGTTCTATTTTTTTTGTACTATAATAAAGTTCTTTAATAAGTTTTTCTTCCTTTTAATACTGTTGAATAAATAATATCAAATAACATCAATATTATTATCTTATATATTAAGACCTCTTAATATATAATCTTAGTTGAGAGTGAAAATCATCTTCAGTTTTAAAACCAAATATTTCGGTATCTATTGCCAGAAGCTCATATTCAGGAAGAAAATTATTATAATCATTTCCTAAAATTGGAGTATTAACTCCATATATAGCTCCATCAGATTTTTTTCTTTTTCCTTCTTCCATATTCCTTAATAATATATATTTAGGATTTAATTTTCTTATGTATTTACAATAATTATTTACAACATCAGGCTCCATTTCTTGAAATGAAATAAAATTAACAAAAAGATCAATATTTCCTTTTAATTTCTCAATTTGCCAAGAACAAATATTTAAGGCTTTATATTTATTTTTTAATTCTTCAATATTTAAAACCTCATCATTTCTTAAATCTCCAAAATCAGCTATATTTTCTTTTCCAAATAGTTTTTTTAAATAATACCCTGAAACAAAAGATACGGGTGGTATATCTGCATTAATATAAAACATATCCTCATTTCTTTTTTCTGATAATAGTATTTCTCCTAAAGATCCAAATCCTCCACCTATTTCCATTACATTATTAATCACTGTTGTATCTACATGTTGTTTTAGGAAAGACAAACCTAATAAATAATTTAAAAACGATCTTGAAAATTTCCTATTCTCAAATTCAAATTGTTCAATAGGTTCAGCAATTTCACTCTCACTTACATTGTCTAAATATGGTTTCTTATCAATATTTGAAGCTTTTAATACTCTATAATCAGAATATGCTACACTAGTTCCATCTAAAAAGTTTTCTAATTTTTTATTGGTTAACTTATGAGAGAAAAGATTTTCTATTTCATCTTTTAAATTTTGGTAAAAACCTTTATTAATATAATAATGAGGAAAAGAATAGCTAGGAACAAAGAAAGTTCTACAACTAGCTAGCTTTCTAAAACTCTTTACCCCTTCTTTTCTTAATTCATCTATAATAACCTTTGAACCTTCTGTCCAAAAAGTTGTAGGTTTATAAAGGTTTATTTGTTTATTCATATCCTTAATCATTAAATCTAAAAGTTCTAAATCTTTATTCATAATTTCTCCAAATTAATTAACTATTTTCCAATTTTTATCTTTATTCGAGATACTTGCTGTATGTAAAAGTTTCAATCCATTTATTGCATGCTCTACCCCAAATACATATTTACTTGTACTAACTGTTTTATCAGTTTTAAATATATTTAGTTGATTATAAATATCATTATATAAATTTGCAAAAGCTTCAATAAAACCAGCTGGATGGCCTGGTGTCATTCTATTATATAACTTATTATTTGTACTAATATCACTACCTCTATCAATTGTTAACTTATCACCATTTGTATAAGAAAAGTTTAATAATTCAGGAGTTTCTTGATGCCAAGAAGCACTTGCTTTTGAACCAAATACTTCTATATGAAGTCCATTTCTATTTCCTAAAGCAACCTTACTTAACCATATATTTCCAGAAATTCCACTTTTATATTTTAAAAGCATATTTACATCATCAATCACATCATAAGAAGAAAAACTATTATATTCAGCAAGAACTTCACTTGGATCTTCATTTAATAAAAATGAATTTAAATGATGTAAATGAGAACCTAAATCAAGGCTAATCATCGGAATAAAACCATCTACTAATCTCCACTTTTGTGGATATCTTATACTTTTTGGTGGTCTTAAAAAACTCTCCTGAGGCATTTTTAATCTAATATTAAGGATATCGCCTAAATGGTCATTTTTAATTCTTTCTTTTAATTCCCTAACCATTGGATAACCACTATAATTATTTGTTACAGCAAGAAAATGTTTATCTTTATTATATATTTTATTTAAGCACTCAATATCTTCGGTAGAACTAACTAATGGTTTTTCACAAATAATAGGAATATTATATTTCAAAACTTCTAATATAACTTCAATATGCATATTTGTTGGAACTAATATTACAATAGCATCAATATTATCTTTTTCTCTTACTATCAGATCTTTCCAATTTGAATAAATATTATCAATTCCATATAATATTGCAGTTTGCTTATTTATTTCATCATCTTTACTAAAAGCCCCTGCAATAACTTTAAATTTATTATCCATTTGAGAAGCAAGTAAATGTGGATATCCGGCAATAGAATGAATTCCTCCACCAATAAAAGCTAAGTTAAACATTATCTTCCTTTGATATACAATATAACACTGTACTTAAAAACATATCTTCATGAACTCGTATATACATATCATATGAAGGTTCAATTTTTTTTATTAATAATGGTAGTTCCCATAAATCTTCAGGTTTATGGTATAAACAAATTGCTAAAGTTGGTTTATATTTTTTTATAATATTTTTTGCACCTAAAATGGCATCTTTTTCAGCACCTTCAATATCCATCTTTATATAATTTATTTTCATTCCAATTACTGTTTTATCAAGACTAACGACAGGAACTTCAATCAAAGATTCTTCATCTATGTAAGAACTAGAACTAGCTATCATATTATTAAATTTCAATACTTTATTCTCAGAATAAACACCACAAGGGTATACTAAAAAGTTACAAGTAGGAAATTTATCTTTTAATAGGTTTACATTATTTGATAATAGTTCAATATTATTAGCATCAGGTTCAAAAGAGATAATATTATTCACATTCTTAAAATTTAAGATAAAATCTTCTAAACTATCTCCAATATAAGCACCACAATCTAGAATATTTAATTTTTCATTTTTCTTAAAAAGTTTAATATCTGAGGGGAAATATTCTTTATCCTTTGGTTTAACATAAAACTCTGGATTTAGTTCCTTTCTAAAATTAACAAAATTATCTAAAACTTCTTTACTTTTTTTATCACAAAGAATTTCTCTTACCTCATCAATTTTATCACTTATCATTTGTTTTTTATCATCTACTAACCAAAGATAGTTTTTTTTAGCTAAAAGTTTAAAAATTTTTGGATTTAATAATACTGAATTTTGGAAAGAAACTATTTCTTTAAAACCTAAAGAACAAAGTTCTTCTTCAATTTTTTTTGAATGCTGCAATACAGAAATAAATACTTTTAAAAGAGGAGATTTTTTTGCTTTATAAATATTCTTATTATAAAAGAAATCTTTATCAGTATACTCATCAATAAAGAATTCTATTTCATAAGAATCTTTCATTGCATGATAGAAAACATCTCCAAAAGCTCCAACTCCATAAATTGCAATTTTTTCCACTTTATTTTCCTAAATCAATGAAATATGAGTACAAAATATGATCTAAAACCATATGAACATCTTCTACTAAACCATAATCATCTTTTGGTGTATTAACATGAAAAGATATGTCAGATAACTTTTTTAGTTCACCACCATCAAAACCAGTTAACCCAACAATTTTTACATCTTGTTCTTTTGCATATCTTACTGCTTTTAAGATATTAGAAGAATTCCCACTGCAAGAAATAGCAATTATTAAATCATTCTTTTGTAGTTTATTTTTCATTTGCATATAGAAAATATTCTCATACCCAATATCATTAGCAAGTGCTGTAATAACAGATACATTATCAGATAAACTTTCAATATTAAAGTTTCGGATATTTCTTCGTACTAAACCTACCCCTAAATCATTTACCATATGTGAAGCAGTCGCAGCACTACCCCCATTACCAAGTATGTAAACCTTTCCATTATTAGCAGATACTTTTTCTAATTGTTCTATAATATTCGTTACAGTTGTTGAATCGATTTTATCTATTAATGAAGTTAATTGTTTCTTATATTTTTCGACAAATATATTCATATTTTATACCATTTCTTAAAGTTATTTTAGTTATTATACAAAAAAATTACTTAACTATGGAGTCATTTTGCTAGAGATTGAAGACACTTATTTTGCAAATTTTGCAGAAGCCTTAGAAATTGCAAAATTACAAAATAAATTCACAGCATATAACAATCTTCAATTATGTTATTATGATGGACCAGAAGTAAAAAACTCTTATCCAAATTTAATAAATCTTCCTAAAGAAAAAATTTCGACAAGGTTATTAGAACTAGGGACAAGAATACCTACAAGTTTTAAAACTAAAGATAATAACTTAATCTCAAAACATATAGAAGAATTTAAAGAAAAGAAAAAAAAAGAACACTTAAAACTTATAAATAAAATTCAAAATTCAAAATTAAATTTTAATGAATCACTTAGAGTTTATATAAGTGCTGACTATGGAGGAAAAGTAGTTCTCAAAACTTATCAATTTCTCTATAATCTTTTTTTAGAACAAAACTTCAAAGTCTATTTTGATATAAACGATAATATTACAATTATGGATGATTTTAGAAGAGCAAAATCACTTGATAGAGTTAAACCTCATATTACTATTAATATTAATCGACTTAGAAATACTCAATTAAATGAAGATACCTTTAATTTCAGCTGGTTTATGGATCCAACATTAGTACTTTTTGATAATAGTAAATTACAATTAAGAAAAAAAGATTATATTTTTTATATTGGGGATGAAATACTAAATGCATTAAAGAATAAAAATGTACCAACTAAGAAAATTATTCATCAATTTTTAACACCAGATTATAAAAAATTTTATCAAAGTAAAAATATAATAAAAGAAGAAAAAGTAATATTTGTTGGTCAAAATTATTTTGAAGTAATAGAACCAACAATTGGATATAAAAATCATCCCGTAGTAAAAGAATTAACAACACTATTTAATGAAAATAAGATTACAAAAGAAATATTGAAAGAACTATCTTTAAAATATTCCTCGACAATAAAAAGACCTGAACATATTGAGATTTTTATATACCCTGCCGTTGTAAGGCTAGAAACAGTAAAATGGATGTGTTCACAGAATCTAATAAAAGCAGAAATATATGGTAGTGGATGGGATAATATTGATGAGCTATCAAAATATACAAAAGGTGTAATTAATTCAGAAACAGATTTAAATGATATATATAATACAGCTAAATATTCTTTAGTAGTACATTCAAACTTTATGTATATTCCTAAATTATTTGAAAGTTCTGCTTGTGGAGCAATACCAATTGTATATCAAGGGATTACAACATTAGATAAATTTGAGTATCAAGATAATGTTTTAATATTTACAAATAAAAAAGATTTTGAAAAAACGTTAATAAATAAGCCCAAAAAAGATTCATCTCAAATAAGTAATGAAATATCAACAAGTACAATAATAAATAAAATAATGAATATAGTTCAAAAGGATAAATTTTAATGGAACAAAAAGTATTAGTAATAGGAAGTAACTCTTTTTCTGCTTCAAATTTTATAAATCATTTATTAAATGAAGGTAAATACGTATATGGGATAAGTAGATCAGATGAATTAAATTCTGTATTTTTACCTTATAAAAATAATCCAAATTATAAAAATTTTGAATTCCATAAGCTGGATATTAATCATAGTATTAGTGAAATAATCAATTTAATAAAAAAAGAAAAGATAAAAAATGTTGTTAACTTTGCAGCTCAAAGTATGGTTGGTCAAAGTTGGGACAATCCAGAACATTGGTATATGACTAATACTGTTTCTACAATAAACTTTCATAATGAATTAAAGAATTTAGATTTTTTAGATAAATATCTTCATATTTCAACACCTGAAGTTTATGGAACATGTGAAGGACTAGTAAAAGAACATAGAAATTACAATCCAAGTACACCTTATGCTACATCAAGAGCTGCTGCAGATATGAGTTTGAAAAATTTTTATGATACATATAATTTTCCTGTATTATTTACAAGGGCAGCCAATGTATATGGAGAACATCAACAACTTTATAGAATAATCCCTAAAGCTGTTATATCATTTCTAACAGGGAATAAGTTACCTCTTCACGGTGGGGGTCATTCTGTTCGGTCCTTTATACATATGAATGATGTCTCAAATGCTACAAATAAAATTTTGGAGAACGGACAAATTGGTGAAATTTATCATATTTCAACAAAAGACAATGTATCTATTAGAGCAATTGTTGAAACTGTAGCTAAACAATTAGATGTTAATTTTTTAGATAATGTTGAAATTGCTGAAGATAGAAAAGGCAAAGATGGCGCTTATTTATTAGACAGCAGTAAATTAAGAGAAACTTTAGATTGGAAAGATACTATTACTTTAGAAAATGGCATCCAAGAAACAATAAGATGGGTAAAAGATAATTACAATGAATTATTAAAACAACCTATGAACTATATTCATAAACGATAAGGCTTAAAATGAAAAAAATATTATTAACAGGTGGAACAGGTTATGTTGGTACTTTACTAGCTCAGACTCTTTTAAAAGAAGGTCATCAAGTAACTGTTGTTGATACAATGTGGTTTGGAAATTATTTAAGTGATCATAAAAATTTAACTCTTATTAAAACAGATATTTTGGATATTGACTCAATTCCTATGGAAGGTATTGATACAGTATTTCATTTAGCTAACATTGCAAATGATCCAACAGGTGACTTAAATTCAAAACTTACATGGGAAGTTAATGTTTTAGCATCTAAACTTTTAATAGAAAAAGCTATTAAATTTGGTGTTAAACAATTTATTTATGCAAGTAGTGGTAGCGTTTATGGTGTAAAAGAAGAAGAACAAGTTACAGAAGATTTAGACCTAGTACCAATTAGTGATTATAATAAAACAAAAATGGTGAGTGAACGAGTATTTTTAAGTTATAAAGATCAAATAAATACTGTAATTATAAGACCTGCCACTGTTTGTGGTTATAGTCAAAGAATGAGACTTGATGTATCTGTTAATATGTTAACAATGCAAGCACTAAAGAATAAAAAGATTACTGTATTTGGTGGAAATCAAACTAGACCTAATATTCATATCAAAGATATGATAAATGTATATTTACATTTCTTAGCTAAACAAGATTTAGTAGGAATATATAATGCTGGATTTGAAAATATATCAATTCTTGATATTGCAAATAAAGTTGTTGAAAATATTGAAGCAGAAATTATTGTAAGTGAATCTAATGACCCAAGATCTTATAGATTAAATTCAGATAAATTACTTCAAAGTGGATTTAGTCCTAAGTATAGTATCAAAACAGCAATCAAAGAAATTACAGAGAAATATAATAATGGATTATTAAAAGACGAGGACAAGTATTATAATTTAAAAGTAATGAATACTCTTGGGTTAGGAAAATAATATGAAAAAAGAAATAGATTTACTTAAAAATTACCCAAAAACAAAAAGAGATTTAAAAGAAAGAGCAGATACAAAAACAGAAGAAGATAGAGCTATTGCAAGAAAATTTGATAAAGATTTTTTTGATGGAGATAGAAAACATGGCTATGGTGGTTTCAAATATATGAGTAGATTTTGGGAACCAGTTATTCCAACATTTATCAAACACTTTGAATTAAATGAAAAATCAAGTGTTTTAGATATTGGATGTGCAAAGGGGTTTATGCTTTTTGATATGCAAAAAGCAATACCAAATATCTCAATTAAGGGAGTAGATGTTTCTGAATATGCAATTGATAACTCAAAAGAGGAAGTAAAAGAATTCTTAGCTATTGCAGATGCAAGGGATTTACCTTTTAAAGATAATTCTTTTGATGTTGTTATTTCAATCAATACAATTCATAACCTTGAAAAAGAAGAATGTGCAAAAGCTTTAAAAGAAATACAAAGAGTAAGTAAAGGTAAAAGTTTTATCACTGTTGATGCCTATAGAAATGAAGAAGAAAAAGAAGCAATGTATGCATGGAATTTAACAGCAAAAACAATTATGAGCGTAGATGAATGGATAGAATTTTTTGATGAAGTAGGATACACAGGTGATTACTTCTGGTTTATTCCATAAAGAAATAAAATGAATATTGATATTAATATAATAAAAGATATATATCTAAGAAGTTATAAAATAAGATTAACTGAAGAGGAAATAGCAAAAAGATATAAAGAACAAGAGATGCGTTGCCCTACACATTTAAGTATTGGGCAAGAACTTGTTCCTTCTATTTATGCACAGTTTATTAATAAAGAAGATTATGCAGTAAGTACACATAGAGCACATGCACATTACCTTGCAAAAGGTGGTAATCTAAAGGCAATGATTGCCGAAATCTATGGTAAAAAAACAGGATGTTCTCATGGGATGGGAGGGTCTATGCATTTAATTGATAAAAGTGTTGGTTTTATGGGAAGTACCGCCATTGTGGGGGGTACTATACCAGTTGGTGTGGGACTAGGACTTTCAATTCAAATAAAAAATGAATCTAAAATTAGTACAGTATTTTTAGGTGATGGATCAACAGAAGAAGGTGTTTTTTATGAATCACTAAACTTTGCAGCATTAAAATCTTTACCAATCATTTTCATTTGTGAAAATAATCTTTATTCTGTATATTCAAATTTAGAAGTTAGACAACCAACAAACCGAAAAATATATAAATTAGCACAAGCAATTGGAATTGAATCTTCACATTCGAATGGTTATGATATTGAAGATACTTATAATAAATTAGAATATGCTATCAACTACGTAAAGAATGAAAAGAAACCATTTTTTATTGAACTAGATACTTACAGATTTAGAGAACATTGTGGACCAAGCTATGACAATGACATTGGATATAGAACAGAAAAAGAGTATCTTGACTTCTTAAAAAAAGATCCTTTAAAAAAGATGAAAGAAATACTTAATAATTCTATACTAAAAGAGAATATTGATAAAAAAGAGAATGAAATTATAGAAGAAATAAATGAAGCTTTTAATTTTGCTAAAAGTTCTCCCTGGCCAGAGTACAAAGATATAAGTGAATACTTATATAAGGAAAAAAGATGAGAACCATAACTTTTGCACAAGCAATTAATGAAGCATTAGAAACTGCATTAAGAACCAATGATGATGTTATAAAATATGGACTAGGAGTAACTGATCCTTATGGAGTATTTGGAACTACAATAAACTTAGAAGAAAAATTTGGTTCAAATAGAGTCTTTGATATGCCTACATCAGAAAATGGGATGACGGGTGTTGCTATTGGTGCTTCATTAGGTGGACTGATTCCAATTATGACTCATCAAAGATTAGATTTCTTTCTTTTAGCAATGGATCAACTTGTAAATAATGCTTCAAAATTCCATTTTATGTTTGGAAAAGAGTTAAATGTACCAATAACAATTAGATTAATTATAGGTAGAGGATGGGGTCAAGGACCTACTCATGCACAAAACCTCCAATCTTGGTTTGCACATATTCCTGGTCTTAAAGTAGTTATGCCTACTACACCTAAAGATGCAAAAGGATTATTATTAGAAAGTATATTTGATCCAAATCCAGTAATTTTTTTAGAACATAGATGGCTCCATAATATGCAGGGAGAAGTAGATGAGAGTGATGATTTCAGAGTAGAAATAGGTAAAGCAGAAGTCCTTAAAAAAGGTAGTGACATTACTATTATCTCAATGTCTTATATGAGTATTGAAGCAATTCATGCAGCTAAAGAACTTGAAAAAAATAACATTTCTTGTGAAGTAGTTGATTTAAAAACCATAAGTCCAATAGATTGGGATACAATATATCAATCAGTAGAAAAAACAAAAAGAATAATTGTATTAGATACAGCAAGTGAATTTGGATCAATTGGCAGTGATATTATTTCAAAAGTATCCATTAATAAGCATGATATTTTAAAATCTGCCCCAAAAATAATTGCATTACCAGATACTCATTCTCCAACTAGTTATTCTTTAACAAAAGAATATTATAAAGATGCAAAAGATATTATAGAAGAAATAGCATCAATATTTAATACAAATATTAATTGTGATAATTTTATGAATAAAACTCATCACGATATTCCAGGAGAATGGTTTAAAGGACCATTCTAAAAATATAGGAGAATAAATGAAAGCAAAAGAAGATCAAAATCAATGTCAATTTGATGATTATGAAAAAAATAGGTTTGTATTTGGACCTTTTTCTTCACATATAGTAAGAGATGACCCAAGACACTTAGTTTTTATGTTATCAAGATATAAATTTATTTCAAAAATGTTAGAAGGTAAAAAAAGAGTTGCTGAGATTGGTTGTGGAGATGCAATAGGTATGCCTATTATCACTCAAACAGTTGATTATGTATTAGGTTGTGATTGGGAAGAATTATTAATGGAAGGGAATAAGATAAGAAATAAAAATCTTAACTGTGATTTCTTTACATGTGATATTACAAAAAATTCTCCTGATACATCAAAAGGTAAATTTGATGCAGCCTTTTCTTTAGATGTAATTGAACATATTCCAAATAATATAGAAAATAAATATTTTGAAAATATTGTTAAATCTTTAACAGAAGACGGAGTTTTTATTGTTGGAACACCAAATATTACAGCAAATGAATATGCTTCCCCATTAAGTAAAGAAGGTCATATAAATCTTCATTCTCATAAAACATTAAAAGAACAAATGGATAAATATTTCAAGAATTGTTTTAGTTTTTCAATGAATGATGAGATGGTTCATACAGGATTTGGACCTATGTCACATTATATTTTTATAATGGGTGTTGGATTAAAATAAATGATAATAAAAACTAATACAAATTGTTTTATTTGTGAAGGAGAAATTGAAGATATAATCTTTTTACCAAATCTACCTTTAACTGGAATTTTTGCACAAAAATATGAAAAGAACTTTAACTCTTTTGATCAAGCATTACAATTTTGTCCTAGATGTAAACATTGTCAGTTAAAGAATATTATTGATCCAAATCTTTTATATAATAGTCAATATTCATTTTTGACTTCAAATAGTATAAATTCAAAACAGTCTACAAGTAAATTTATAAATTTTATAAATTCATATCTTCCAATGAGTAAAATAGAATCTATTATAGAATTTGGTTGTAATGATTTATATTTTTTAAATCAATTTTCAAAATTTGATATTAAGAGTATAGGAATTGATCCTATACTAAAAGAAATAGAAATTAACAGCGATGTTGAAATTATTCCAGACTATATTGAAAATATAGATTTTAGTAAATACATAAATAAGTCACCAACTTTAATTTGTTCACAGCATACAATAGAGCATATTCCAGATATAAAAAGAACACTTCAAAAACTTAAAAGTATTTCAGACAAAGATACAATATTTGCTTTTGAGTTCCCAAATTTTGATTTATTATTACAAAATAGAAGATTTGATCAGATATTTCATGAACATATACATTATTTTAGTTTAGATTCGTTTACATATTTATTAGATATTTTAGATTTTGAATTAATCAATTATGAATTTAACTATGATAAATGGGGAACATTATATGTTCTATTTAAAAATAAAACTAATTCTAAACAAAATACTATAAATGAATTTACGAATAGTAAAGATAAAATATTAAATAATTTTAAAGACTTTAAAGACTCTATGAATATTACAAAAAGAACTTTGATTCAATTTTCAAAAAGTAATGTATATGGTTATGGTGCATCAATGATGTTACCAACACTAAATTATCATTTAGATAATATAATGTCAAACTTCGTAAGTATATTAGATGATGATGAAAATAAACATAATAAAAGTTATATCAATATAGATATTAAGGTTGATTCTCACAAGAAAAATATTAAATATGAGAATTCTATATTTTTTGTAACTGCTTTAGAGCATACAAAAAATATTGTTAAGAAGCTTACAGATAATAATGCGAAAAATATAATCGTACCAATTGGTATATTTTAAGGAGATAATGTTGGATTTAAATATTAAAGGGAAAAAAGCACTTATAACAGGTGCTAGTGGTGGATTAGGTAAAGCTATCACAGAATCATTAATAAAAGAAGGTGTCGAAGTTTGTATCGTTGCTCGAAACTTAGAGAAGATGCAAGATTATTTAAAAAATCATGAAGGTAATCATTTAGCACTAAAATATGACTTAATCGAAGAAAATGCTCCAACTCAAATGGTAAATGAAATGCTATCTACATTTGGAATGCCTGATATTATTATTCATAATGTAGGTGGGACTTTAGATATTAGTGATCCTTTTTGTAGTATTGAAGATTGGAGACGAGTATATAGATTTAACCTTGAAATTGCTGTGGAAATAAACCAAATACTATTACCTAAATTGCAAGAAAAAAAATGGGGACGTGTTATTCATATTTCATCAATCGCTTCATTAGAAAATCAAGGTCCAATCACATATTGTTCTATAAAAGCTGCACTTACTGCATATACAAGAAGTGTTGGTAGAATTGTTTCTGCTGATGGGGTTAGTGTTTCTGCTGTTTTACCTGGTGCTGTTTATACAGAAGGTGGGTATTGGGATTATACATCAAAAGAAAGACCAGAACATGTTGAAAAATATCTAAATGAAAGAATGGCAATTAAGAGATTTGGTACACTAGAAGAGATATCAAAAATCACAACATTTTTAGCTTCTGATTATGCAGGATTTGTTGTTGGTTCAGCCTTTGTTATAGATGGTGGTCAAGGTAAAAGTTTTACTTAATAAATATAAATATAATTTAAGGTATAAAATGAATAATAATTTAAGAAAAAAAATTGTCGATTTAGTTTGTATGGCAAAAGAAGGGCATATTCCAAGTACATTCTCAATTGTTGATATTATTTCAACACTATATAAAAATGTATTAAAAGTAGATCCTAAAAATCCTAACTGGGAAGATAGAGACTATTTTATTCTAAGTAAAGGACATGGAGCACTTGCATTATTCGTAGTCCTACATAAATATGGTTTTTTGACAGATGAAGATTTAAATTCATATTCTAAACTAGGTGGTATATTAGGAGGACATCCTGATGTTACTAAAGTTCCTGGAGCTGAAGCATCAACAGGAAGTTTAGGTCATGGCCTATCTTTTTCAATTGGTGTTACACTAGGGCATAAAATAAAAAAAGCGGAAAATCGTGTTTTTACATTAATTGGAGATGGAGAATCTCAAGAAGGAACAGTATGGGAAGCTGCTCAAGTTGGAGTAAATCTTAAACTTGGAAATTTATGTGTAATTGTTGATAATAATCAGAGTGCAGCACAGCTTATGCCTATACAAAATCCAAGTAAAAGATGGGAAGCTTTTGGATGGAATGTATTAGAAATTGACGGACATAATGAAGAAGAATTACTAAATGCAATAAATAGTATTAATTTTAAAGGAGATATTCCTACAGTAATTGTAGCAAATACAATTAAAGGAAAAGGTGTAAAAATGACAGAAGGACATGGTCAATGGCATCATAAAATACCTAATGAAGAAGAATATCAAGTATTAATGGAGGGTTTAAGTGGAAAAGATTAGTATCAGAAAACAATTTGCAGATACCGTACTAGAAATAGGACAAAAAGATAAAAAAGTAACTGTATTATTAGGTGATATTGGACACTTTAATATGATTCCTTTTGATAAAGCTTGTAAAGGAAGATTTTACAATGTAGGTATTTGTGAACCTACAATTATAAGTATGGGAGCAGGACTATCAAGAGTAGGAATGATTCCTATTATGCATACGATTAATCCATTTATAGTTGAAAGAGCATTTGAGCAACTTAAATTAGATTTTGTATATCAAAAACTTTCTGGAAATATTGTAACAGTTGGTAGTTTATTTGATTATAGTCAATTAGGATGTACTCACCATTGTTATGGAGATTTTGCTTTATTAAAAACACTTTTTGATGTAGAAATTCTATATCCTGCTACAAATAAAGAATTTGATACACTTTTTAAACAAACATATAATAATGATAAATTAACTTTCTTTAGAATACCAGAGATAGCTCATCAAATTGAAATAACAGAAGAAATAATTGTTGGTAAAGCAGTTAAAGTAACCGAAGGAAATGATCTAACAATTATTGTTACAGGTTCACAATTGGATAATGCAAAAAAAGTACAAGAATCTTTAAAAAATGAAGGTTTAAATATTGAAATTATCTATATTCATTCAATAAGACCATTAGATAAAAAATCAATTTTTGAAAGTGTTAATAAAACAAAAAAAGTTGTTGTTATAGAAGAACATGGTGAAAATGGAGGATTAGGAGAAGATGTACTTAAAGAAATATATAAAATAAACGATCTTAAATTTGAACATATATGCGTAAAAGATGGGTTTATTCATAAATATGGTACATTTACAGAATTACTAAAGTTAGCAGGATTAGACTTTGATAATATTTTAAAAGTTACGAAAGAACTTATTACTAAATAGAAAAAGGTAAAATTGTGAATAATAAAAGTACAAATTTTCATGAGAAACACGAAATATTTACAGAAGTAGCATATAATAGTGATAATATGCTACCAGATAGATATGTTTTTGTTTTGACAAATCAATGTAATTTAAGATGTGAATTTTGTTTCCAAGATAAAGGTAAATTAAGTACAAATCTTACAACAGAAGAGTGGTCAAATTTTGTTGATCAACTTCCAGAATATGCAAGAGTAACATTTACAGGTGGAGAGCCTTTTATGTTTCATGGATTTAAAGAAATTTTTATGAAAGTTGCAGAAAAACATACTTGCAATATTATTTCTAATGGATTATTATTAAGTGATGAAATTATTGATTTATTACTATCTTATAAAAATTTTAAAGTACTTTCAATCTCTTTAGAAGATAGATTTAATAAAAATCGTGGGGTAAAACTCAAAAAATGGCAAGAAACAGAAAAACAAATAAAAAAGTTTAATACACTCAAAAAAGAAATGAATTCAGAAACACTATTAGATATTAAAACAGTCGTTCTAGATGAAAATGCAGACTCATTACTAGATATGTATCTATATGCAAAAGAAGAATTAAATTGTGATACTCATGCCTTTCAATTTTTAAAGGGTTCTCCATTACAACATTCAGATAAAATGTATCCTCTGGATTCAATATTTCAAGAAAGCTTAGCTTATAAATATCAAAACTTTGAAACTATCAAAAAACAACTAAAAAAAATATCAGCATATAATCCTAAAAAAACTTATGTTCATCCAAAGTTTATTGAATTAAAAGAAAATCAAGATTTTGAAAAACTTAATATACTAAATAATCAAAAATTAGAAAAAAACCTTTTTCAATCATGTAAATTTCCATGGTCTAGCGTACATATAAATTACGATGGTAGCTTATATCCTTGTATGTCAGTGAGTATGGGAAATATCAAGAAAACTTCATTAAATGAGATAATTTTTGGTAAAGATTTTTTAAAATTTAAAGATACTTTAAAAAATGATGGATTAGTTAATGGCTGCAATAGATGTGGTTGGCTAAGGTTAAAAGAATGAAAAGTGTAGTAATTCTTGGAAGTAGTGGTTTCATTGGAAAACATTTATATAAGAATTTTAACAAAAAATATATAACATACTCTTTTTGTTCTAAAGAATGTAACTTACTTGATTATAAAGATTTAAAAAATAAGTTATCTAAAATAAATCATATAGATACAATTATTATGTGTTCTTCAATTACTAGACTTACAGATAATTCAATTGAAAGTATGAATAAAAATATACAGATGGCTAAAAATCTAGCACTATTTATTTCAAAGAATCCTATTAAACAACTGATATTCCTTAGTAGTATTGATGTTTATGGGAATAATGTTAATGGAATCTATAATGAAAAGACTCCTCTTCTTCCAGAAGATTATTATTCTACATCAAAAGTCACTTCAGAATTTATTTTTTTAAGAGTGTGTAAAGAATATAATATCAATTTATTTATACCAAGACTCTCTGGAGTTTTTGGTAATAACGATAAAAAGAAAAGTACACTATATCATTTAGTTTCATCTGCTATAAATAAAAAGAGTATCAAGTTATATAATAATGGTGAAGATACTAGAGATTTTATATATATTGACTATTTATTTGAAATAATTAATAATGCAATCAAAATAGATTTTAATGGTATATTAAATATAGCAACAGGCAAAAGCTATACAATTGAAGAAATTAGTAAAATTATAAAAGATATTTTAAAATATAATATTGAACTTGAGTATGTAGGAAATAGTTCAAATGAAAGATTAAGCAAAATTGAATTTGATATTTCTAATCTTAAAAATAGTAATTTAATAGAAAGTGAAACCCTAGATTTATATAAATATATTGAAGAATACATAAGGAAATTTAATGACAAATAAAATAAAAAGTATTCATTTAGAACTCATTTCAAAATGTAACCTTAAATGCGTACACTGTGAGATAAATAGAACAGAATATGAATCTAAAAATAGTAAACTTGACTATGATTCCATAATTAATCTTTTAGAAGAATTAAAACCTGATGAGAAAAATAGTATTAGTCTTATTTTACAGGGAGTGGGAGAAGCCTCTCTCCATCCAAGGTTCAATGATATTCTAATAAAAGGAGTTTCACTTGGATATAGGGTTTCAACAACTTCAAATTTACTTGCATGGAATAAAGAAAAATATGAAACATTCTTAGCCAATGGATTAAACCTTATGACTGTATCTATTGATACACTTAATCAAGAATTAACAGCTATCACTAGAAAAGGTACAAATGTTACAAAATTAAAAGATAACTTTAGTCACCTTGCAAAAACTTATACAAATAAATTACATGTATACACTGTAGTTAGTGATTTAACAATTGATTACATAGAAGATATATATCACTTTCTTAAGGAAAATAAAATTAGAAAATGGCAATTCATTTATCTTTTAAATATTGATGGATCACAAGGAATTACAGCAGAAAATAAAATAGTATTAAAAAATAAAGTTAAAGAATATAGTCAAATTGAGGTAATTCTGCCAACTGAACAGAATAATAGTTATTGTGTTCAACCATCTACAATACTACATGTAAATGCAATGGGATATATTATGCCATGTTGTTTACACTGGGATCATAATTTATTAGAATTTGGAAGAATAACAAATAAAAATATTCAAAAACAATTTGACTCTAAAAAATTTAGTACTTTTAGAAAAGAAATGATACATGGAAAAGCAGACCTTTGTAAATCATGTACACTCTATAAAAAATATCCAGAAAAGGATTACTAAAATGAAAGCTGCTGTACTTAACAATACTAATGAGAAATTAAATATAGAAAATATTAAATTTAATATATTAGAAAGAGGTCAAATACTTGTAAAAATTGCATATAGTGGAGTTTGTCAGTCACAACTTATGGAAGTAAGAGGGAAAAGAGGAGAAGACCAATGGTTACCTCATCTACTTGGTCATGAAGCAACAGGTATAGTCAATCAAGTAGGAGAAGGTGTAAGTAAAGTAAAAGCTGGAGATAGAGTAGTTCTTACTTGGATAAAAGGAGAAGGAATTGATGCAAATTGTGCATCATATTCAAATGGAGATAAAATAATAAACTCAGGAAAAGTAACCACATTTAATGAATATTCAGTTGTTTCAGAGAATAGAGTTATAAAACTTGAAGAGGGTATCCCCCTAGATGTTGGAGTTTTGTTTGGATGTGCAATTCCTACTGGTGCGGGGATTATTATGAATGAGATAAAGCCTAAAGAAAATACAACAATTGCGATATTTGGACTTGGAGGAATTGGATTAAGTTCATTAATAGCAACAAAACTTTATTCCTTTAATAAAATAATTGCAATAGATATTGAAGATAATAAACTAGAATTAGCTAAAGAATTTGGTGCCACACATACAATAAATTCAAAAAAAGAGAATGTTAATAAAATTATTCAAGAATTAACTTCAAATCAAGGATTAGATTACGCAGTTGAAGCAACTGGTGTCACATCTATAATTGAATTAGCATTTAAAAATGTTAAAAACTTTGGCGGTTTATGTATTTTTGCCTCACATCCTTCCAAATCAGAACTGATAAAAATTGATCCACATGATTTAATTTCTGGAAAACAAATAAGAGGAAGCTGGGGAGGAGCTTGTAAACCAGATAGAGATATACCAAAATTATTTAAATTATATAAAGAAAAAAAACTTCCTTTAGAAAGATTACTTGAAAAAAGATATAACTTAGAAGAAATAAATTTAGCTTTAGATGATTTGGAAAATAGAAAAGTTACTAGACCATTAATTAAAATTCATGGAGACATTAAATAATAATGAAAAAAATTGCTTTAGTATACGGGACTTTTAATATCCTACATCCTGGACATTTAAGACTTTTGAAATTTGCAAAAGAAAGTTCAGATTATTTAATTGTAGCTGTTAATTCAGATGATTTAATAAAAGGTACTAATCTCCTTGATGAGCAAACTAGATTAGAATCAATAAAGTCTACTTCCTTTGTTGATGAGTCTTTTATATTAAAAGAAGATATATTAGATTACATAAGAAGAAAAAAACCATCAATCATTGTAAAAGGAAAAGAACACCAATCAAAACATAATTTTGAAGAAATAATTCTAAAAGAATATGGAGGTAAATTACTTTTTACATCTGGAGAAATTGGTTTTTCATCTCTAGATCTTTTACAAAAAGACTTTAATATTAATAATTCTTTTATAACTCATGCAAAAATATTTTTACAAAGACATAATATAAAAAAACATGATCTAATAAATTGTATAGAAAAATTCTCGGAACTTAATGTATTAGTAATAGGAGATACAATAATAGATGAATATATAACTTGTGATCCTATTGGCATGAGCCAAGAAGACCCAACAATTGTAGTAACACCTCTTTCTACTAAAAAATTTATAGGTGGAGCAGCAATTGTTGCTTCACATGCAAAAACACTAGGAGCAAATGTTTCATATGTTTCAGTTCTTGGTGAAGATGAAAATTATAAATTTACAAAAAAGTATTTAAAAGACCTTCAAATTAAAACACTTTTACATAAAGATAGTACAAGACCAACTACATTAAAACAACGTTTTAGAGCACATAATAAGACACTATTGAGGGTAAATCATCTTAAACAACATTATATAAATAAAGAATTAGAAAACTCTATAATTAATAAGATTAAGAAAAAGAAGAATTTAGATTTGATTATTTTTTCAGATTTTTCATATGGTATATTATCAAAAAAAGTAATTAAAAAAATATCTGACTTTGCAACAAAAAATAAAATATTTATGGCTGCTGATTCACAAAGTTCATCTCAAATAGGAGATATTTCAAAATTTAAAGATATTGATATCATTACACCTACTGAACGAGAAATAAGATTAGCATTAAATGATTTTGAATCTGGACTTGTAGTACTATCCAAAAAGCTTCAAAAAAAATCAAAGTCAAAATATATATTTACTACATTAGGAAGTGAAGGTGTTCTTATATATAATTCAAAAGAAAAAGAGCTTTTGACTGATAATATTCCTGCTTTAAATAATAATATTAAAGATGTTAGTGGGGCAGGAGATTCATTATTAATTTGTTCTTCTTTAGCAAAAAGAATTGGTGCAAATATTTGGGAAGCATCCTATTTAGGATCAGTTGCAGCAGCAATTCAAGTTAGCCGAGTTGGAAACATTCCAATTAAAAAAGAAGAACTACTAAAGGAAGTAAATTCTATATGAAAGCCTTACTTTTAGCTGCGGGACTAGGAACTAGATTAAGACCTATAACAAATAATATCCCAAAATGTTTAGTTCCTATAAATGGAAAACCATTGTTAGAATACTGGCTTGTGAATCTATCTAATATTGGAATAAATGAATTCTTAATAAATACACACTACTTTAGTGAACAAGTTATTAAATATGTAGAAAAAAGTAAATATAAAAATAAAATAACTTTATTTTATGAAGAAGAATTGTTAAATACAGGGGGGACAGTGTTGAAGAATAAAGCTTTTTTTAATGACGAACCTTTTTTATTAATACATGCAGATAATTTGTCATTTTGTAATTTTCATGAATTTATTAAAAAACATAATAATCGACCAAAATATTGTGATATAACAATGATGCTATTTAAAACTGATGTACCAAAAAGTTGTGGCATCGTAAAACTTGATAAAAATGATATTGTTCAAGAATTTCATGAGAAAGTGAATAATCCCCCCTCTAACCTTGCAAATGGTGCTGTTTATATTTGTGAACCATCAATTATTGACTTTATGATTAATCTAAATAAGGACAATATTGATTTTAGTATTGATATTTTGCCAAATTATATAGGCAAAATAAATACTTTTTTAAATAATACATATCATAGAGATATTGGTACAATTGAAAGTTATGCAATCTCTCAAATTGAAGTTTTAGAGTTTATTAATGATTAGTCAATAATAACATCTACTAAGTTATTCAAGTTTTCAATAACTTCATTATCATTCTCATCTAATTTGATAAAAACAATAGCTAATTGCGTTGAAATAAAATCAGATATCTTACTATTCTTTTCTAATAAATCTAATTTATATATTATTTTATTTTTTAAAGTATTGGATATCTTTAACCCTTTATAAATACCATTTTTATTAGGCATTACACAATGTCTTATAACAAATTTTGAATCTTTGTTTTTTCTAATTCTATAGTTCTTTTCACATTTTATATATGATTTAACAACTGCTTTACAGTAATCTATACCATCACAATATTCAATTAAATATGGATATAAATCACCAGGGATTCGTCTTGTAACATCAATAATATAAGGTTTATTATCTTTAATTAAGACTTGTAAATGAAACATTCCATCTACAAGGTTTAAAAGTTTTGAAAGTTTTTCTATATCATTTTTTAATTTATTTAATACTACTTCTTTTATTTTACAAGGAAAAGCTGTAGATATTAAATACTTATTTAAATATGATTTATCTTCTCCAAGAAAATCATAAATAATTTTTTGGTCTTGGATAAATATAGAATAAGCAATTAATTGACCTTGAATAAACTCTTCTAAAAATATTTCATCAGAATATTTTCTTGTATTTTCCAATGATATTCTTAATTCATTTATATCATTTACAACCTCTACTCCTCGTCCACCAGATAAATTAGTTGGTTTTATAACAAGAGGAAAATCTAAATTATCTAAATCTTTTTTACTATTATAAAATTTACCCTTAGGAGTTGATATATTATTTTTTAAACAAAATTCTTTAAATTTCCATTTATTATGTACTAATAATGCCGTTTCTAACTTATCAAAGTTTCCAATACCTAATTCTTGAGATAGTCTAACTGTATTTAAATATGATTCTTCACCGCAGCCAGGTAATAAATAATCTATTTTCTCAATCTCAATAATTTCTTTAACTTTTTTTAAATCATTAAAATTTACTAAATATGATTTATCAGAATAATTATGTCCTAAATAATAATCTCTATTACCTAAAGTTATAACAAAAAAACCTAACTCTTTTGATGCATTTATTAAAGGAATATCTCTATGGCTACCACCAAGTATTAATATTTTTTTCATCACTTTATTAATCCTAAAACTTCTTTTTTAATGTTATATGAGCCTTTACCATCAATTATATTATTCTTATAATTTTTAAATGTTAATAGGCTTACTATTTCTTTTGATAAAGTATCTTTCCAAGTATCTTTTTGCATTGATATATAAATATTTGCTAATTTATGTTTGATAAGCTGAGATGCTCCAATTTCTTGATTAGATGAAATAGTAATAATTAAGTTAGGTATATTAAAATATGCTAACTCATATACACTCATACTTGCGGTTGATATTGCAAGTGAACTATTTGACATTTCTTTTATCAATTCTTCATCTTTTACTTTATTTAGTATTCTAATCTTTGAATAATTTTTTAACTTCTTAATTAATGTTGAACTACTTGTCACTATAACTTTTTCAATATCTATTTGTTTTATTGAGTTAATAATATCAATAAATATATCATCTTTAGTATTACCACCAAGCATTACAATCAATTGTTTTTTTTTATTAATCTTTTGTTTTAGAAATATTTTTCTTAAAGGAACATATTTTTCACCTAATAAATAAATTGTATTTTCTTTTTTTTCATTGAAAAATAATTTATCTGCATCAGGAGCAAAATTAATAATTACACCTTTTGGATAAGATAAACGTCCATAATCATCAATAAATATAACTAATTTAGAAAATTTTGTAAAAGAGTTATAAATCCCTATATCTGCCAAATAGCTATCAATAAATACAATATCATAGTGATTTCTTTTTATCTCTAAAGTTTCCCAATTAAAATAAATAATATTATCAAACTTATAATCAAAATTTATATCACTATCTAAATAAAAATCAATTTCTTCTATACTTGTTTTAAATTCTTCATAAATACTATGACATCTAATTAAATGTCCCATTCCTCTATTTGTTCCCGCTTCAGTATAAAAAGCAACCTTTAAAGGAATCATATTTAAAATCCACCCACTAAATCCCAAACTAACAATGTACCTTTTTTTATATCTTTAGAAGATATTCTTTTTTGAATTAAATCAATATATTTAGGTTCAAGACCTCCACCTGGTCTTAAACTTTTAATATTAATACCATCAACAAAAGGTTCACTTTTTTGAATATCTTTTATTACGATAATTGATCTTTGTGCACGCATAGGAATAATTGGATATAAAACTTCTCCTATTGCTTCAAATACCATGTTAGAGCCATCTACAATCATTTTTAATTCTTCAGGAGTTGCAGAAAAAAAGCTATCTGCTGTAGTATCAGTTCTACTAACTATAAAGTGTTTCTCAATTATACTTGCGCCTAAAGCAACAGAAGCAATAGGAATAGCAGAGCCTAAAGTATGATCAGATAATCCAACTGTACATTTAAAAACTTCTTTAAGATTATTTATTGTTCTTAGATTAATCTTTTTGGGACTTGCAGGATATTCACTTGTACACTTTAAAATTGCTAAATCTTTTACACCCTCTTCTATCATTACAGCACAGGCATCATTTATTTGTGAAATTGTTGCATTACCAGTTGACATAATTATAGGTTTTCCCGTTTGTGCAATTCTTCGAACTAAAGGCAAATCAATAATTTCAGGTGAAGCTATTTTATAAGCAGGCATATTAAGTTTTTCTAAAAATTCTACAGATGAAAAATCAAAAGGAGATGAAAAAAGTGTAATACCAATTTTTTTTGCTACTTCTTGTAATCTGATTGTCCATTCCCATGGCATAGAGGCATCTAAATATAGGTCATACAAACTTTGACCTTCCCATGCACCTTTTGCCTCAAAATCTACACTATCACAATCTAAAGTAAGAGTATCAGCTGTATACGTTTGTATTTTAATAGCATGCGCTCCAGCTTTTTTTGCTTCATGAATTATTTCAATAGCTTTATTTATATCATTACCATGATTAGCAGACATTTCAGCGATTATATAAGGATAACACCCCTCTCCTACTAAAATATCATCAATTTTAAAAAATTTATTAAACATTTTATCTACTTTCTTTTGGCATCATATAATAATATATAGTTTTACTTATCTGTTTCATTTTAGAACCTATTTTTGTTGAACATTTTGATTTATTTCATATATATATTGATTATTGTTTAACATAGTTATTAATTCATCATACGTAAAATTAACATTGTTATTAAATTTTTTATATATTTCTGTTATTGCTTCATAATCTTCTTTTTCATCAAGAGTAAGTCTATATTTAGAATCATCTATTTTATTATTATAAGATAATACCTCTAAATTCATTTTTGCCATATACGGTGTTACATGCTCTTTTTCATAATCATCTGTTGCATTTTCATACATATATTTTAAAAGTTTAAATCTAAATACAGCCGTATCCAAACCTCGTGGATATCCACTATGAGGACCCGAACCAACATAATCAACATCTTTTTTTATAAAATAATCTATTGTTTGTTTTGTAATATCAAAGTCTACTAAAGGACAATCAGAAGTCAATCTAACAATAATATCTTCATCTTTTACATTAAATTTTACAGAAGCCTCATAAAATCTAGACAATACATTATTAGTATCACCTTCATAATATTTTAAACCTAATTTCTTACAAAGTTCAACAATAGGCTTTTGAGAACCATCATTTGTTGTTGCAATAATTATATTACTTTTATAAGATTTTAATCTATCAATCATTACTTCTAAAACTGTTTTATTACATAAAGGAAGCATTACTTTTGCAGGTAATCTTGTACTCGTAATTCTTGCTTGTATTATAATAAATAGATTAGTCATTTAGAACTTCTAATATACTTTTAATCACATAATCTTGTTCTTCATATGATAACTTAGGAAATAAAGGCAAAGATATAGCCTTTTTATAATAATTATCCATCATAGGAGTATTTTCATTACCATAAGCTAAGTTTTTATAATAAGGCTGTTTATTGATTGGAATATAGTGATATTGTAAAAATATTTTCTTTTCTCTTAATTTTAGAAATAACTCTTTTTTATTACAATTAAATAAATCAAAATCAATTTTAACAATATATAAATGATATGCTGAATTATTCGTATATTTATATAAGGGATATATTCCCTCTATATCTTTAAATAACTTATCGTATTTTTTTGCTAAATTTTTTCTTTTTTCTATAAAAACATCAAGTTTTTTTAATTGTGATAATCCTAATGCACATGAAATATCTGTAAGTCTATAATTAAACCCTAATTCATTCATATCATAATGCCATGGAGCAACATCAGGATTTGCATTCATACCATGATTCCTTAATTGTATTAACTTCTTATAATGTCTGATACAATTAGTTGTAATTGCTCCACCTTCACCAGTAGTAAGATTTTTTACTGGATGAAAAGATAAAATTGACATAGAAGAATTTTTACATGATCCCGCTTTTATACCTTCAATACTAGCACCAATTGAGTGTGCACAATCTTCAAGTATTTTTACGTTATATGTATCTTTTAGGTATCTTAGTTTTTTTTGATTTATAGGATTTCCAGAAAAGTGAACAACATATAAAGCTTTTATTTCTGAGTCTTTTTTCAATTCTTCTTCACATAAATCTAAATCTATATTTCCATCTTCACAAATATCTACAAAAATTGGTTTTGCATTTACATAAAGAATAGAATTTGATGTTGCCAAAAAAGAATTTGGTGTTGTTAATACTTTATCACCTTCTTTTAATAAAACAAGTGATGCTAAATGTAATGCAGCTGTACCATTTGAAACACTAACACAATATTTTGAGTTACAATATTGTGCAATTTTTTCTTCAAACTCCTTAATTTTTGGACCAGTTGTTAAAAAATCTGATTTCAAAACTTCTGTAACTGCTGAAATATCATCATCATCAATTGTTTGTTTACCATAAGGAATTATATTCATAATTATGCTTTTTTTAATAACTCTAATAAACTATCATTTGATAACCATACTTCATTATTACCTGAATTATACTCAAATCCTTGTTCTACATGAATACCAATTTCACCTAAAATATTTTTATTAAATTCTCTATGACTTGTAAACTTAATTGTTGGAGCAATCACATAATGATCCTTAAACTCATAAGTTAAATGAGAATCATCTGATGGACACATAATTTCATGAAGTTTTTCACCTGGTCTTATTCCAACTATTTTTTGAGGCAATGAAGGAGCAAGTGCTTTTCCTAAATCTGTAATTTTCATAGATGGAATTTTTGGTACAAATATTTCTCCACCTTGCATTCTTTGAAAATTCTTTAATACAAAATTAACTCCATCTTCAAGAGTAATTAGAAATCTAGTCATTCTTTCATCTGTAATTGGTATTTCTTTTGTACCTTCATTAATTAATTTTTGAAAAAATGGTACAACTGAGCCTCTACTTCCTAAAACATTCCCATATCTAACTACTGAAAACTGTGTATCTTGAGTTCCAACTAAATTATTAGCTGCAACAAAAAGTTTATCACTTACTAATTTTGTGGCACCATATAAATTAATTGGATTTGCTGCTTTATCAGTTGATAACGCAATAACCTTTTTCACTTTATTTTCTATTGCAGCATCAATTACATTTTGAGCACCATTAATATTCGTTTTTATGCATTCCATAGGATTATATTCAGCAATTGGAACATGTTTAAGAGCAGCTGCATGAATAACATAATCAACATCTTTAAATGCTTTTTTTAATCTATTCTCATCTCTAACATCACCAATAAAATATCTCATACAAGTATCACTAAACTCTTGTGCCATTTCATATTGTTTAAGTTCATCTCTTGAATAAATAATTATCTTATTCGGTTTATAGTTTTGCAAAAGAGTTTCAGTATACTTTTTCCCAAAACTTCCCGTTCCACCTGTAATTAATATATTCTTGTTATTAAACATAATGTACCTCAATCTAAATGATTTATTTTTTTAATAATATCTAATAATGTATTAATATTCATTTTTTGATAAAAAATAATTGAAGTAGCAATAAATATTAAAATAAAAATATTACAATTTGCAATATAAATGCTAAAATAATAAAAAATCTGCTAGAATTCTTTCATATTAAAATAAACAAGAAATTTATACAGGAATACACATGGATGAAAATCAAAAAAAATCATTAGACCTAGCTATCAAACAAATTGATAAAACATTTGGTAAAGGTACTCTTATTAGATTAGGAGATAAAGTTGTTGAACCACAAGAATCTATTTCAACTGGTTCTTTAGGTTTAGATCTTGCATTAGGAATTGGTGGTTTACCAAAAGGTCGTGTTATTGAGATTTATGGTCCTGAAAGTTCTGGTAAAACTACATTAACATTACATGCAATTGCTGAATGTCAAAAGGCTGGTGGTGTTTGTGCATTTATTGATGCAGAACATGCTTTAGATACACAATACGCAAAAAATCTTGGTGTTGATATTGATAATTTACTTGTATCTCAACCAGACTTTGGTGAGCAAGCTTTAGAAATTTTAGAAACTGTAATTAGATCAGGTGCTGTTGATTTAGTAGTTGTGGATTCAGTTGCAGCTTTAACTCCTAAGGTTGAAATTGATGGAGATATGGATGATCAACAAGTTGGTGTTCAAGCAAGACTTATGTCTAAAGCTTTAAGAAAGATCACTGGTTTATTAAACAAAATGAATACAACGGTAATCTTTATTAATCAAATTAGAATGAAAATTGGAATGACTGGATATGGTTCTCCTGAAACTACAACTGGTGGAAATGCACTTAAATTCTATTCTTCAGTAAGACTTGATATTAGAAGAATTGCAACACTTAAACAAGGTGAAAATCCTATTGGAAATAGAGTAAAAGTAAAAGTTGTGAAAAATAAAGTAGCAGCACCATTCCAATTAGCTGAATTTGATATTATGTTTGGTGAGGGTATTTCAAAAATGGGTGAACTTATTGATTATGGGGTTAAACTTGATATTGTTGATAAAGCCGGTGCTTGGTTCTCTTATGGAGATTCAAAAATTGGTCAAGGTAAAGAAAACTCAAAAGTATTTTTAAGAGATAATCCTGAAATTGCACAAGATATTGAAAACAAAATATTAGAGGCAATGGGTGTAAATGACGAGCCTAAAGACACTTCAAAAAAAGAAGAAAAAGAAGAAGCATAAAATCATAATTAAAGAGATTTCTCTCTTTAATTATTCTCTACAATACTAATTCTAAGTACACTCCTCCCCCCTTTTTAACTTTTATAAAAGCAAAGAAAAAACATAATTTAGATACAATCATACAATTTACAAACATAGGAGACCCACGTGGTATTTATTGATAATATATATGCAGATGAAGTTTTAGATTCAAGAGGAAACCCAACTGTAAGAGCGACTGTTATTTTAAGTGATGGTACAAAAGAAAGTGCAATCGTGCCAAGTGGTGCTAGTACTGGGAAAAGAGAAGCATTAGAATTAAGAGATGGTGATAATAGATTTTTAGGAAAAGGTGTTTTAAAAGCTGTTGAAAACGTAAACACTTTAATTTCTGATGAATTATTAGGAATGAGCCCTTTTAACCAAGCAGAAGTTGATGCTACAATGAAAGATATCGATGGTACTAATAATTATTCTAAATTAGGTGCAAATGCAGTTTTAGGTGTATCTATGGCCGTAGCTCGTGCTGCTGCATCTTCATTAAAAATCCCATTATACAGATATTTAGGTGGTGCAAATGCAATGACTATGCCTGTACCAATGTTTAATATCATTAATGGTGGAGAGCATGCAAATAACTCTGTTGATTTCCAAGAATATATGATTATGCCTGTTGGATTTGAAAACTTCAATGAAGGATTAAGAGCAACTGCTGAGATTTATCAACACCTTAAAAAGATTATTGATGAAATGGGTGAATCTACTGCTGTTGGTGATGAGGGTGGATTCGCTCCAAACTTAAAATCAAATGAAGAACCTTTACAAGTAATTATGAAAGCTATTGAAGCTGCTGGTTATAAACCAGGTGAAGAAGTTGCATTAGCACTTGACGTTGCTGCATCTGAATTAATTAATGACAAAGGTCTTTACGTATTAAAATCAGAAAATAGAGAAATTACTTCTGAAGAATTAGTAAATTATTACGCTGACTTATGTGCTAAATATCCAATCGTTTCAATTGAAGATGGATTAAGTGAAGATGATTGGGATGGATGGAAAATCTTAACTGATGTTCTTGCTGATAAAGTTCAATTAGTTGGTGATGATTTATTTGTAACAAATGCTTCTATTTTAAATGAGGGTATCAATAAAGGTATCGCAAATTCAATTTTAATTAAACCTAATCAAATTGGTTCAATTTCAGAAACTATGTTAACAATTAGATTAGCACAAAGAAACAACTATAATTGTGTAATGTCTCATAGATCTGGTGAAAGTGAAGATGCATTTATTGCTGACTTTGCTGTTGCTTTAAATTGTGGTCAAATCAAAACAGGATCTACTGCAAGAAGTGATAGAATCGCTAAATACAATAGATTACTTGAAATTGGTGCAGAAATTGGTTATTCAGAATATTTAGGGAAAGCACCTTTCTCTAAATAGTAAATCATTTATGAAAAAATCTATTAATGGTTACAAAAAATTTATACTAGTAGCACTGTTTTCAGTTGCTGCTACTATATTTTTTAGTTATCATGTAGCTAATGTTTTATTTGGAGATAATTCTTTTGAAGTTTATGACTCATTAAAACACAAAAAAACATATTTAAAAAATGAAATTTTACGATTACAACAAGAAAATGCATTTTTACAAAAAGAGTACTTAGAATTAAAAAACTTGGAGCCAGAAGAATGAAAACTTTATTTTTATTTACATTAACGTTAATTTTATCATTAAATTTAAATGCTAGAGAAAATCCCTTTGCAGCAACAAATGCTTATGAAGAAGAGGCAGCTAGAATTATAGAATCAAATGAACATGATCTTGATACTATCAATGATCAAGAGTATATACAAGAAATGCAAGAAAAAATGGCTATGATGCCTAGTGAAAATAAAAATAAAGTTGAAAAAGCAGTTCAAAAACTAATGCCTGCTTTAAAAACACAAAAACCAACAAAAACAATAACAAAAGTAAAACCTAAAACTTATTCTAAAAGTGAAGTAAATAAGCTAATTAAAAAAGCTAAAAATGAAACAACCCAGTTATTAGAAGAAAAAATTGAAAATGCAAAAATGGAGCCAAAACAAGTTGTTTATGTAAAACCAAGAACAGATCTTGCAATTGAAGATCCAATTATTACAAAAAAAATTCTTCCATTTTTAACAATTAATCATGATAATAAAATGTTAAGTTTAAATTCTAAATACACTGTTATTAAAAAATTTACAATTGATAAAGAAAATAAGCTTATTATTGATTATAAAGCAAAAGTAAATTTTTATACAAAAAGAGAAGATTTAAAATCTAAAAACTTCAATAAAATCACTATAGGAAATCATAAAGGTGAAAGATATTTTAGAGTGGTTCTTCAATTAGAAGAAAAACCATCTAAATATACTGTAAGTTATAAAAATAAACTAATTACGGTTAAAATCAATAAACTTTGATAAAACTCTAATTGCAATCATTACAATTAGAACTTCCATGATAGCTGCAAGAATAAACGCATAATAATATTCTTGAGTAATAGAATGATTATTATAAACCAATGTCGCAACTGCAATCAAAAGAGTTAGTGGCATTGAGTGAGATAAGCCTAACATATAAAATCTATTCCAACCAACATCTTTTACAAACAATAATGATGCAATCAATCTAATAGCAATCATTGAAAGAGTAATCAATAAAGCCTTTAAAGCTAAACCATCATGTAATACTGCCTCAATCTCAAATGATGCACCAACTGAAATAAAGAAAATTGGAACTAACCAACCAAAACCAAAATGCTCTAATTTTTGAGGTAATTGTTTATTATGTTCTTCAAAAAATGTTGTAATAAACGTTCCTGCAATAAAAGCACCAAAGGCTACTTCTAAATGTAGATACATCATTACTGTAATCATAAGAAAGAATATTGCCATTGAGATTCTAATATCTTGTTCTTGGTGATCTTTTGCAGGCATTAAATATGTTTTAATCTCTGGATACCACCAAATAAGATTATGAAACAATTTATATATAAATAACATTGAAATTAAAAATGCTGTAAATAGAATCATTGTTTTATAAAATTCGAAATTAACACCAAACTCTAGAACGGCTGATATTGTTGTTAATGCAAAGATTGAAACTATCTCTCCAATTAAACCAACAACAATGGATAATCTAATCCATTCAACATCTCCATACTCTTTCTTAAGGGTTGCTAATAGCCCAATTGATATAAGAGGTAAGATTACAATGAAAATATTTCCTAAGTCTAAATATAAAGATATTAAAGTCGATAAAGAGAATAATATTACATTATAGATTAAGGACTTTTTTAAAATAGAGGGGGATATATTTACTAGTTTCTTTAAATCTACTTCAAGTCCAGCTAAAAACATTAGATATAAAAATCCAAGTTCAGCAACTAAATGAAGAATCGCATGTTCAACTATAAATGCAAAATATGCAGCAATTGAACCTAAAATTATTTCTACAGTAATAGTAGGAAGACCAAAAAGTTTTCCTATTAAAGGTGAAGAAAATATAATTAAAGATACTGCGATAATTATTGATATTTCTTCAGTCATTAATTAACCTTACTTCTCGTCTGCCATTTTTATTACATGCTTAGCAATTTTGAATCCTAATTTTTCTAAAGCTTCAACATCATCTTTAGGAGTTCTTCCTGTAGTTGTTAAATAATCTCCAATAACAAATGCATTTGCACCTCTATTAAAAATTTCATATTGCTCATCACCAAACATTAATTCTCTTCCACCTGCAACCATTATTTTATGTGCATTTGGAATCATTTCTCTTGATAACTCAATTAAATCAAAAGCTTCTTCTCTTGTAATTGTATTCTCAACAAGAGGTAAAGCTTCATTTGGATGGAAAAAATTTAATGGAACATTCATAGGGTCTAAAGATGCAATAGATTTAATCATAGAAATTCTATCTTCTTGAGTTTCACCCATTCCAAAAATTCCACCACAAACTAATTGTAATCCAGCTTCTTTAACATTTAAACAAGTTTGATATCTATCATCCCAAGGGTGAGTAGTACAAATTGTTGGATAAAATTCTCTTGATGTTTCTAGGTTATGGTTATAATTATCAACACCTGCTGCTTTTAATTCTTTTAATTGCTCAACAGAAGCTGTTCCATTACAGGCAATTAATCTAAGACCTAAATTTTCTGCTTTTATAGCACGTGCTGTTTGTGCAATAAATTTAGTTTTTTTATCTGTTAATCCTAAACCTGCTGTTACTAAACAGAAACCAACAGCACCATTTTCTCTAGCACTTCTTGCTTCTTTAACAATTTGTTCAATTTCTTTAAGTTTATATCTTTGAATATCAGCTTTATATCTTACACTTTGAGTACAAAATTTACAGTCTTCATTACATGTTCCACTTTCTACATTACAAATGGCACATAAAAATATTTCATCAGTATTTTTAAATTTATCGTTCATATTTATATTCTTCTTTCTCATAAAAATTTTTATTTATATCTTTAAAATAGTATGAGATTATATACTCATTTTCATTAATTTCTAGAAGAACACACTCTATTCGTGGTTTTTCACGTGCACATACTTCACCTGGATTTAAAAAAAGTGTTTTATTTATATAATCACTTTCAAAAATATGAGTATGTCCAGAAATAACAATATCACTACTTGCATCTAAATATAAAGGCATGTGCATAAGTTTAAATTTTATATCTTTTATTTTGAAATGATAAGGTTCTTGTTTAATATTATACTTATGTGATAAAGAAAATAAATTTCTATCATTATTACCAAAAACACTAACATATACTAATCCAGAGTCTTTTAATAGTTTTAGATTTTCTTCAATACATAAATCTCCAGCATGAATTAAGTATTCACTACCTTGAGATTTTAAAAAATCTATTACATCTTTAGTATAGTCACTCTTAAAGTGACTATCTGATAAAATTCCGATTTTCATAATTATTTTGTATCTGTTTTTTTACTTGTAGTTTTTTTAGCAGGCGCTTTTTTTGCAGCTGGCTTTTTTGCAGGCGTTTTCTTTGCTGCAGGTTTTTTTGTTGTAGTCTTCTTGGCAGCTGTTTTTTTAGCAGGTGCTTTCTTTACTGGCGTTTTTTTTGCTGTTGATTTTGATTTTGGATCTTTTGCGATAATTTCTTCACACTCTTCAAGTGTTAAGTCTTCAGCAACTTTTCCTTTTGGAATTTTAAAGTTTTTTCTGCCTTGTTTGATATAAGCACCATATCTTCCAATTAATACATGAATTTTTTCTTTTTCAAATACTTTAATTGTAGCTTTTGCTTTTGCTTCTGTTAATTCTTTTATAACTTCTAATGCTCGTGGTAATTCAATATCATAAGGATCATCAGTTTTTAATGAGAAATATGATGTTTTGATTTGTAAATATGGTCCAAATCTTCCAATATTTGCTTTAATATCATCACCATTAGAATCTTGTCCTACAACTCGGGGAAGAGTAAATAAAAATAATGCTTCATCCATTGTAATAGTATCCATATTTAAATGTTTAGGAATAGCTACAAATAATGGTTTTTCTTCATCATCTTTTGTTCCAATTTGAACAAATGGTCCAAATCTTCCAACTCTTGCACTCATAGGTTTGCCAGACTTAGGGTCTGTTCCAATTTCTCTAATTTGAAGATAATCTTCTTTATTTACGCTTTCTTCTTTTTCTATAATAGTTTTTTTAAAATCTCCATAGAAGTCTTGCATTACTTGTTCCCAAGCAATATTACCTTCTGCAATTTCATCAAACTCTTCTTCAATTTTAGCTGTAAAACCAAGATTTATAATATCAGAGAAATGATCAGCTAAGAAAGAATTTACTATTTCACCTGTTGGTGTAGGAGTAAGTTTTTTATCTTCTGTTTTTACAACATATTCTCTATGTTGAATTGTAGAAATTGTTGGAGCATAAGTTGATGGTCTTCCAATTCCTTCTGCTTCTAGCTTCTTAACTAATGAAGCTTCTGTATATCTAGCAGGTGGTTTAGTAAATAATTGTTCAAGATCTAACTTATCAAGTTCTAAAACTGTACCTTTTTTAATTGAAGGAAGAATCTTTTCTGTACTATCTAGAGCACCTTCTGGATTATCACTACCTTCTGTGTATGCTTTCATAAATCCAGCAAAAATAATTCTTTGTCCCTTAGTTTGAAATTCAAATTCAGAGTTTTTTCCTGCTTGGATTTTATAAGTTGTATTTGCAATTTGAGCAGCTGCCATTTGAGTAGCAAGTGTTCTTTTCCAAATTAAACTATAAAGTTTATATTGAGAGCTATCTACAAATTCTCTAATTTCACTAGGTTTAAGAGCTAAATTAACAGGTCTAATTGCTTCGTGAGCCTCTTGTGCTCCTTTTGCTTTAGATTTATAAGCTCTTGGTTTATCTAGTGAATAATCTTTTCCATATTGAGCTTCGATAACTTCTTTTGCAGCAGATGTAGCAGTTGCAGAAAGATTAAGTGAATCTGTTCTCATATATGTAATTAAACCACCAGTATGATTAGGTATATTACCTACATTTCCTTCATAAAGTTGCTGTGCTATTACCATTGTTTGTTTAACTGAATAACCAAGTTTTCTACTTGCTTCTTGTTGTAAAGTTGATGTTGTAAAAGGAGCGGCGGGATTTCTTTTACTTTCTTTTTCTTCAATATCTACTAAAGTAAAATCACCTAATTTAATTGATGCTTCAATTTCTTTTGCTTCTTGTTCATTTCTAACTTTTTTAGCTTTTCCATCAATTTTTGCAAGTTCTGATTTTAATTCTGGATTTAAAAACTCTGATTTAATTTTCCAGTATTCTTCAGGTTCAAATGCTCTAATTTCATTCTCTCTATCAACAATAATTTTTACAGCAACTGATTGAACACGACCTGCAGATAATCCATATCTTACTTTTTTCCATAAAAGTGGTGAAAGTTCATATCCAACAGCTCTATCAAGAATTCTTCTTGCTTGTTGTGCATCTACCAAGTTTTGATCAACATCTCTTGGATTTTCTAAGGCTTTTAAAATTGCGCCCTTTGTAATTTCATGAAATACAATTCTTTTAATAGGGTTGTTTTCGATTTTTAGTGCGGGGATTAAGTGCCATGCAATAGCTTCTCCCTCCCTATCCTCATCGGCTGCGAGGTAGATTGTTGTTTCTTTATTTATATGTTTTTTTAAATCTGTTATTACTTTTTTCTTATCTGTTGAAATTAAGTATTTTGGTTTAAAATTATCTTCTGGATCAAAACCAAGTTTTGATTTTGGTAAATCTCGTACATGACCCATTGAAGCCATTACTACGTAATCACTTCCTAAAAATTTTGATATTGTTTTTGCTTTCGCTGGTGACTCGACTATTACTAAATTCTTCACTAAAAAAAACCTTCTATTATTTTGAATTTTTACATTTTAATATTTATGTATAATATAACTAATAAATTATTATTTCTTCTTTTATATCTATATTAAATTGTTCTTTTATTTTACTTTTTGCTAAATTTATTAAATATATTGCATCTTCGTATGTTCCCGCACCATTATTTACTAAAAAGTTAGCATGTTGTTTTGAAAAAGCCATATTTCCTTTTTCAAAACCTTTTAAACCAATCTCTTCTATTAATCTTCCAGCATAATCATCTTTTGGATTAACAAAACATGAACCTGCACTTGGTACATGAGGTTGATTATCTCTCATTTTATTAAATTCTTTTAACTTATCTTTACAAAACCCATCTTCACAATTAAATACTACTTCATATACAATTGTATTAAGTTTAGTATGTCTATATGAATATTCTATATCTTCTTTACTTATATATCCATCTTTTGTTTTTATACTATGTATATAATTAAACATTTCCCAAGATTTTAATCCAGCATTCATTTTAACTAAACCACCTAAATTACCAGGAAGTTTTGCTAAAAATTCTAAATTAGCGATATTATTATTTCGAGTATATGTTAAAAGTTTACCCGAAGTTGTAGCACAACCAACATAAAGTAAAGAGTCTTCTTTTCTAATATAATCAAATTCTTCACCTAAAACAGCAAATTTTGGGTGTAAATCTGAAATCAATAAATTATTAGCACGTCCAATAATTTGATAATCTTCATAAGTTCCTATTTCATTAATAACAAGAACTTCTGACTTAGGACCTATCTTAATTGATGAATATCTCGAAAAATCTATTTCTTTAAAATGATTTTGCATCTTCAATTCTTAGTGTTGTCTAAGTTCAGAATATTCACTTGGAATTAAAAAATCTTCAGACTTAATAAGGTTTTCATAGAATCCATGTTTATAACCTAATTCAAATAACTTATCTAATGCTTTATATTGAATATCACTTAATTCAACAGAGTTATCATTTGCATAAAGATCTAAATACTTATCAAGTGTTGCAGCATCTACTCTAATAAGACCTTTTTCTATTAACATTGGAGCTAATACATTTCTATTCTTATTTGCTACATTAACAGCTTTAATTAAAGTATTTTCATAATCAATTGCACTATGTAAAGGAATTGAACGTCTAATACACATTCCACCTAATGGTAAAGGTAAATCTCCACCACTTAATTCAACCCAAATATCCCACAACTCTTTTTCAACTTCTAATTGATCATTATAAGTAAGAATTGATTCATGAATTAAAACACCAGCATCAACAACACCGTCAATTACTGCTTGTTCTATTTCTAAGAAATTCATATATTTAATTCTTGCATTAGGATAAGCAATTTTAAATAAAAGACCATTTGTTGTAAATTCACCACTTAATGCAACTGTAAAATTACGTTTTAATTTAGTGCCTTTTCTTTTTATAAGTTTAGGTCCATAACCTTCACCAAAAGAAACAGCTGTTTTTAATAAAGCATAATCATCTTTAACAAATGGATATAGTGCAAATGAAATTGCACAAATATCATATTCACCTCTTAAAGTAGCTTTATTTAATGTTTCAATATCATCAGCTATATTTGTAAATCTTGCATTTGATGGAGTAACCCAACCAAACTTAATAGCATAATACATAAAAATATCATCAGCATCTGGTGAATGAGCAACACTTATAGTCTTCAATTGTCTTCCTTAAAATTAATTACCGTGATTGTATCAGTTTGTCGATTATTCTTTGTTTATAAAAACTTTATAAAGCTTAGGATTTGAATAATTAAGTATTATTTTCTAGAAGAATTTATTAAAAAGTAAAAGTATAAAAAAGAAAAAGAAGTATAAAATATGAAAACTAGCCATTCATTATTAAATGGCTAGGGTTTTAATTAAAAACCTGAAGAGATTACAAGTGAAGAAATTATATTTAAAAGTGGATCTATTAAGAAAACAGAAATAATCATTAAAAATACACAAATACCAACTACTGATTTCATTGGAAGTGATGCATTTTGCATAAATTTTGTTTTTTTACCATCTTCTGGATCTCTTAAGAACATATATGAAATTGGTCTTAAGTAATAATAAGCTGCAATTGCTGAGTTCAGTACAATAATAACGGCTAATACAATTTCACCGGCATTAACAGCACTTCCAACTAAATACATTTTTCCCCAGAATAATGCAAATGGAGGTAAACCAGTTAAAGCAAATAAGAACATAGCTAAAACAGATGCTGTAAATGGAGAAATTTGTGCTAATCCTGAGAATTTTACAAATGAATATGGTGAATTATAATCGCCATACTCTTTTCCTCTATTTAACCATAACATACCAAAAGCACCAAAGTTAGTAATAGTAAATAAAATCCAGTATAAGAATAAAGCATTAGTAGCTTGAGTTGTTCCAATTAAAATTGCAGCCATTGCCATACCTGCATTTGAAACAGATGAGTAAGCTAACATTCTTTTAATATCAGTTTGTTGTAATGCAATAATATTTGGAATAGTCATTGTTAAAACAACTGTTACATATAACATTGAATGAATAACAACATCATTACTTTCAATAAATACCTCAAAAAATCTTAATGCAACTACAAAACCTGCCATTTTAGGAATTACTGACATAAATCCAGCTAGTGCTGAAGTTGTACCTTGATAAACATCTGGAACCCATGTATGAAATGGAAATAATGATAATTTAAATCCAATTGCAGCAAACATAAATACAAATCCAACTAAAACAAATACATAGTTAGCAAAATTATCAGGAGATAAGAAACCTTGTTCACTTAAGACTTGAGATATTTGCGCTAATTCTAAAGAACCAGTAATTGCATAAAAGATCATAGCTCCAAATACGAAGAAAGCTGCAGCTAATGCACCCATTGTAAAGTATTTAATAGCAGCTTCAATTGAAACCATTCTATTATGCATTGCAATCATCGTATATAAAGCTAAAGAAGAAGTTTCAAGTCCTACAAAAATTAATATTAATGAATCAGAACTTACCATAAACTGGAACCCTGCAATCATAAATAAATATAATGCAAAATATTCAGCATATCTAAAATCTTGGAATCTTAATTTTGATAATCCTAAGAAAATAAATAAGATTGAACCAATGATAATAATACCTTGAGATAAGATTGATATCCCATCAACTAACATTAAATCAAATAATCCTCTTTCATCACCTGAAAAAGCAAGAAGAGTAAATAAATCAAACATTAAGAATAATACAACCATTACTACATATAATGATTTATGTTTATCTTTATTAAAAAGGTCAGTAACTAATATACTTAAAGCCCCAACAATTGCAATAATCATTGGTGCAATTGTTCCTAGGTTTAAACTTTCTAAACTAATTGAAATAGGTTCCATTATTATTTAACCTCCCCTACTGTATTTAATTCTTTTAATCTTTCTTTTGTATCAATATTCACAGCTTTTACTTGCATAGTAGTAACAAGATGATTAACTGCTGTATTTAATGGATCAAGTGCAACTTTTGGATAAATACCTAAGGCAATAATCAGAGTAACTAATGAACATAATGCAAATAATTCTCTACCAAAAATATCTTTCATTGATTTATTTTCTTCTTTAATTAACTCTCCAAAGAAAGTTCTTTTGTACATTGCTAACATATAAATTGCACTTAATACAATTGTTAATGAAGCTACAAAAGTTAATGCAGGAGATACTTTAAAGAATCCAAGTAAGGCTAAAAACTCACCAACAAATCCAACTGTTAATGGTAAACCAATTGATGCCATAAGAATAATTGCATAAACTAATGCAAATATTGGCATATTTTTAGCAAGTCCACCAAACTCTTTAATCATCTTGGTTTTTCGTCTATCATAGAGAACACCAACACTCATAAATAATGCTCCTGACACAATTCCATGTCCAATCATAAGATAAATTGCTCCTGCAATTCCTTCAACATTTAATGCAAATACTCCAAGAATAATTACACCCATATGAGAAATTGAAGAATATGCTATCATTTGCTTCATATCTTCTTGAGCATAAGCTAACATTGCCATATAAACAATTGCTATAAGTCCAAATGCTGACATGAATCCCATAAAGTAAACACTTGCATCTGGAAATAATGGTAATGAAAATCTAATAAAACCATACGTTTCCATTTTTAGTAATACTGCTGCTAAAATAACTGAACCAATTGTTGGTGCTTGTGCATGAGCAACAGGTAACCAAGTATGGAAAGGGAACATTGGCACCTTTACTGCAAATCCAAAGAAGAATGCGATAAATAGCCAAAGTTGCATATCAAATGGTAAAACAATACTATTCCAATCAAGGAAATTAAAACTCCAAATTCCTGTAGCTTCGTGAAAAATATATCCAAAATAAAGAATACCAATAAGCATTATTAGTGATCCAGTAAATGTATATAAGAAAAACTTCATTGCTGCATAGAATCTTCTCTCAGAACCCCAAAAACCGATAATATAAAACATTGGAATAAGTGTTAATTCCCAGAAAACATAGAACATAATTACATCTAAGGAAACAAACACACCTACCATTGTCATTTCAAGGAAAAGCATTGTAATAATTAAATTTTTAGTATCTTTTTTTTCTGTTAAACCAATTAAAGCAATCATTGTCATAAATGTAATCATAATAACTAAGAATAATGAAATACCATCAATTCCTGCAATATAATTAATTCCATAATGACTAATTATAGGTAATGTCTGAACAAACTGCATATCAGTAGCATTTACATCAAAATGATACCAAAGCAATAATGCTAATACAAATTCAACTACAGTAACAACAATACCAAATTCTCTCATAGAATCTTTATGAATTAAAAATCCAACTGTTGCTGCTGCTGCTGGGAAAAATATCAGCATTGATAAAATATTTTCCATTTACATAACCCCTTTAAATACAGATAAAAATAAAACATACACTAATCCAACAATTAACCCAAATACCATCAATCTTAATGCTGATGATAAATTACCTGATTGAATTGGTCTTACTATTTTCCCAGATTTATTGATTAAATTTGCGATACCATCAATTGAATTATCAATAATTTTCATTTCAACAATATCAAACATCCATACTGATATTGCATAGAATGGTTTAGTAATAAATTTTGAATAAAATTGCGGAATATAATATTGATTAATTAACAATTTATAAATTGCTGTATTTTCCCAACTTTTAGAAAAACCACCATTTTTATACTTAACAACAGCAACAGCAATTCCAAGTATTGCAATTGCAGAAGTAACTAATATTAAAATCCATGCAGTTGAATGAGACATATTTGAAGCTTCCCAAGTTGGTAAAGTTTTAGTAACAAAATCAACAAAGGCATGCTCAAACCAACCAAATACTACAGCTAAAATAGCTAAAGGAATCATTGACGCAATAACAAATGTTTTTGCTTCATGAGGATGAACATCCGCATTTGAATAGTTTTGTTCACCATGAAAAACTTTCATTACAAGTCTAAATGAATAAAATGCAGTTAAACCAGCAGATATCCATAAAATAACCCAAAGGAAAGTGGCATCAGCATTAAATGCAGCTTCTAAGATTTTATCTTTTGAGAAGAATCCAGCAAGTGGAAAAATACCAGCTAATGCTAAAGATGCAATAGTCATAATAATAGATGTAGATTTCATCTTTTTATGAAGTCCACCCATTTTTCTAATATCAAGTTCATCATTCATAGCATGCATAACATTACCAGCACCAAGGAATAATACTGATTTAAAGAATGCATGAGCAGCAAGATGGAATAAGGCAACCCAATAAGCACCAAGACCAGCAGCTACAAACATATATCCTAATTGTGATAATGTAGAGTAAGCAATAATTCTTTTCATATCATTATGAACAAGTGCCATTGATGCAGCAAAAATAGCAACAAATGCACCTAAACAAGCAATACCATAACCAACTTCAGGAACTAAAACATAAAGTTCATTTGCTCTAACAACTAGATAAACACCAGCGGTTACCATAGTAGCAGCATGAATTAATGCAGAAACAGGAGTAGGACCTTCCATTGCATCAGCAAGCCATGTATGTAATGGGAATTGTGCTGATTTACCCATAGCTCCTAAGAATAATAATCCACCAATCCAAGCAACTATACTATTATCTAAAGTGGAGATATTTGCAAAAACAACGTCATATTGTAAAGAACCTATATTCCAATAAATTAAAAACATTCCTAGGAAAAGACCTAAATCTCCAACTCTATTCATAATAAATGCTTCATTAGCAGCCCATGATGCAGATTCTTTGTGATACCAGAATCCAATTAATAACCATGAACAAACTCCAACACCTTCCCATCCAATAAATAAAACAGCGAAGTTATCAGACATTACAAGAACTAACATAGAGAATACAAATGCTGAAAGGTAAGAGAAATATCTATTAAACCCTTCATCATGTTCCATATATCCAATAGAATGAATATGAACCATAGTTGAAACAACTGTAACAACTGTCATCATAATAACACTTACATGATCAACCATAAATCCAAATGGAATATTTACATTTCCAATTTTAATCCATTCAAATAATTCAACATCTAAAGTAGTATCTGTTGTATAAACAAATGCAAGTAAATTTATTGAAGCAATCATAGAAACAGCTAACATAAATGATGTAAACCATCCTGTAAATGCTGTTTTTTTCTGTGTTGAAAATAAAGCTGCTATTAAAGAACCTACTAGTGGTGCGAAAAGTGCAATATATATATATTTTTCCATTCTTAACCTTTCATTCTAGCAATATCATCTAAGTTAATAGAACCTGTTCTTTTATGCCAAAGAATCAATAATCCTAATCCAATTGCAACTTCACTTGCAGCAACTGCAATAATAAAGAAAGCAAACATTTGACCAGCTAAATCTCCATGAAATTTAGAAATTGCAGCAAGTCCAATATTTACAGCATTTAACATAATTTCAGTCGAGAAGAAAAGCATTAAAACATTTTTTCTTCTAATAACACCAATTAGTCCAATACAAAAAATTATAGTTGATAGTATTAAATAAGCATTAAGTGTCATTTAATATCCTTTTGTTTTGATTCAGATTCAATTTTTGCATCAATTTCATCTTCTAACATTTCAGAATATGATTCATTCATTTTCTTTCCTGCTAAAACAATTCCACCAATCATTGCAACAAGTAACATAATTGCAGCAACTTCAAATGGAACTAAATATTTAGTAAATAATACAAGACCTACATCAGCTGAGTTTCCTAATTCTGGATGAACTGGATAATTAGCTTGAATATTTTCACCAATAACAGGTGAGATAAATACTACAACGATAATTAACGCAAGCATTCCTGAAAGAAAAAATACTAATCTTGGGTTTTTTACTTTCTCTTTTACTTCTGATAAAGTATCAAAGAACATCATTCCAAATGCATATAAAGACATAATTGCACCTGTGTATACAACAATTTGAACTGCACCTAAGAAGTCCGCATTTAATAAAAAGAAAAAAGCAGAGATAAATATCATACCCGCTGCTAATGAACTTAAAGCATATAATGCATTGTTTGTTAATACTGTAATACTAAACATAGTTATAGTAAGTACAGAAAACAGAATAAAAGCTACTATTTCAAACATCTATACTCCTTAGTACGACAATGGTGTTTTTTTAATTTTTTCATCAGCATCAACAGATACTGAACCAAAACCTGCAAACTCTGTTTGTTGGTTTAACTGATCAAATGGTGTTAAAATGTCTTCTTTAAGTGAAAAAGATGCTCTTTGTTCTGAAACATTTTCATATCTTCCTCCGTGTACAATTGCAAGTTCTGGACAAACTTCTGCACAGTAACCACAAAAAATACATCTACCCATATTAATTGTATATTCTAAAACTTCTTTTCTAGAATTTTCATCAATTTTAGTTTCCATTCTAATACAATTTGCAATACAGATTTTTTCACATAATCCACAGCCAATACATCTTTCTTCACCAGATTCTAATAATACTAGTAATTTATGTACAGCTCTATATCTAGGACCTATTGGTAATTTTTCAGATGGATATTGAACAGTTGCCATTTCACCATTAAATAATGCACCTGTCATCATTTTAAATGTGATTTTTAAACCAGTAAATAACTCACCTTTTACAGATCTAGATATTACTTGTTTAAAAGATTCCCATGAAGTTTTAGGATAATTGTCCTCTTGAACAACAACATAATCTTCTGAAATATTTCTATTTTTAAATTCTTCAAATCCCATAATTATCCCCTAACCATAATTACAAATCCAGTAACTAAAACATTTAGTACTGATAATGGCATTAATACTTTCCAACATAACCACATTAACTGATCAGGTCTAATATGAGGCCATGATGCTCTTGTCCATAAGAATAGGAAAATCAAGAACATAACTTTAAGTACGATTGCAAGTCCACCTGGAATAAACCATAATGGTTCAAATCCACCTAAGAAGATAAGTGAAATTAAGAATGAAATTGTGAAAAGGTTTGCATATTCTCCAATAAAGAACATTCCCCATCTCATACCTGAATACTCAGTTGCATAACCTGCAACTAATTCAGCTTCATGCTCAAGTAAATCAAATGGTGTTCTATTTGTTTCAGCAAATCCAGCAATTGTGAATAATACAAAGGCTAAAGGTTGTGACCAAATAATCCATTCAGTGATTCCACCTGCTTGATAATTGTTAATATCGATTAATGATAAAGAACCAACCATCATTAAAGGTGCTAAAAGTGAAAGACCTGAAACAACTTCATAAGATAAAAGTTGAATTGCAGTTCTTGCTCCTCCAAGTAATGCCCATTTATTAGCAGAACTCATACCACCTAATAAAGGTCCATAAAGTCCAATTGCACCAACAGACATAACAAATAATACACCAACATTAATATCTGAAATAATTGGTCTTACTGTATATCCAAACATTTCAAATTCTGGGAAAAACGGTATAGCACTCATTGCAATAAATGCAGTTGCTGCAGTAATAAGTGGAGCAATCATAAAGATTGGCTTATTTGCATTTGCTGGGATAAAATCTTCTTTAGTGAAAAGTTTAATACCATCTGCTGCAATTTGTAATAATCCATAAGGTCCAACATTTGTTGGTCCTAATCTTCTTTGCATAAATGCTAATATTTTTCTTTCTATATATGTAGTAAATCCAGCAAGTGCTGAAAATATAGTTAGAACTATTATTACTTTTAGTACAGTTGCAATTATAATACTTGTTTCCATATTAAACCTTTTCTACTAAAGCTGTGTTATATCTGAATGTATCAAATAAAACTTCTGATGCTGAATTTTTATCAAATGTAGAAACATAAGATATTTCACCATTAATTTGAATATCAACAAAAGCATTTAATTCTAAAGTTTCACCATTTGCACATACTTTTACTTTATCTCCATTTTGAAGCTCTAAAGCATCAAAACTTTTTTGTGAGAAGAAAATACCAGATTCTAAACCATCAGCAAACTCATGAGACATTGCAGTAAATTCATTAAACTGATTAATTGGGTTAGCTTTATAAATTACAACTTCACCCTCTTTTAAATCAAGTTTTTTAGATGAAACTTCTAATACTTCATTTTGTTCTTCAATATTTGATGCATTTAAGTCATAACCTCTATATTCAACTCTATCATTTCCAAACATATTAGGTAAGTCATCAAAAGCTAATCTTTGGTAACCATTTTCTACTGGTAACTCACAAGTATAATCAATTGTAAACTCTACATCATCTTCTAATATTACATTTGCAATTTCGTTTAAAGTATAACCTTTAAAACCAACCGCTGCATTTGTAGGAATGATTTTTTTATCAATATTTGTAAATGTACCTTCTTGTTGATTAAGTGCAGGAATATCTAAATCTCCATCACCTAAAGCAGATAGTTCAAAGTTTGCTTTTTCATTGTAACCTACAACAAATCCTGAATCATCAGAAGAAAGTGTACAAATTTGAGATACACCTAAAGTATTTGTTTGGCTTGGAATAATTACAACGTTAAATGCTGTACACTTAGAAATTAATCCACATAATTTTGCTAAATTCTTAGCATTTGGATGAGTAATTAAATCTTCTCCAACCATTAATGAGAAAGTATCTTTTTTAGCAAGCATAGAATCAATTAATTCAACAAATGTTTCATCTTTATTGATATCATCTAATAATGTAATATATTCAAATTCTACTTCTTTAGAAACTTTTTTAGGAACCATTTTAGAAACTTCTTTTTCTTCGCCAGTTTCTTCATTTTTTACAATTTCAGTAACTTTTTCTTTTATAGTTTCTGTAACTGTTTTAGTTCTTTTTTCTATTAATGAATCAATATATGTTTCAACATTTGAAGGTAAATCTTTTCCAAATTTATAAAGAATAAAATAAAGAATTGATTCTTGAGCTAAGGCATCATGGTAAATAAATTCAGTAGTTTTACCTTTTTTACCAATCTTTTCCATAACTGGATCAGCAATTGGGTGGAAATATAATGCAGCACCTTTATTCATAATAACAGTATTATTTAAAGCATATCTAGCATTTGGTAAATCAGATTTTAAATATGAACCAACTGAGATTACAAAGTTAGAATCATGAACATCTGTTAATGATGAAGAGTATAAAGATGAACCTGAAGTACTTGAATAATTTTTTAAGAATTCTTGGTATCTTCTAGCATCTTCATTTACTAATCTTGCACCAGTTTTATTAGCAATTTTTTGTAAAATTAAAGCTTCTTCATTTGTAATAAATGAGTTAAACTTAATAGCATCAGCTTTTTTAAATGACTCAATAGCTTCATTAAAAGCTTTTTCATCTTTAGATTCTACTTTATTATCAAAATCATAAGCAAATCTTCCAGCACCATTTAGTGTTGAATAATGAGCTTCATTTGTAACTCTATAAATTCTTTTTGTTGTATGATTATCAATTGATTCTTGTTTAATCTCATAGTAAATAAACGCACAATCAGATGAATGAGAATTTGCAGCTGGTATTTTTTTAAGTTCCCAAGAGTTTGATGTATATTGGAAGTCATGAGAAACTAGTGCACCAACAGGACAAACAGAAATACATTCACCACAGTCTGTACAGGCATCAGAATCATAACCAATAAGTGATTTATTAAGTTTATTCCACATTGCATATGCATCTTTTGGCATTTCAGTTTTAAATGTTTTATCAATTGCTTCAGATGGTTTTTTAACAGTACTTAAAGCATTTGAACCAACCATATCTTTACATACAGTTACACATTTTTCACAAACAATACATAAAGCTGGGTCATAATTCATAACACCCCAGTGTTGAGTTGGTCTATGAATATCTCTAATACTATAATTTTGAGAATCAACTTTCATATATAAAGAATAGTTTTGTAATTCACACTCACCACTTTGATCACAAACACCACATTGTAATGGATGATTAACATCATAAACTTCCATTATTGAACGTCTTTCTTTTGCAATTGCAGGAGTTACAGTTTTAATATCCATATCAGATTTAATTTTTGTATTACAACCATATACTTGTTTTCCATCAGCTTCAACTAGACACAATCTACAGGCAAGTGTTGGTGAACATCTAGTTAAATAACAAACAGCAGGAACAAAAACATCATTTGCTCTAGCTACATTTAATATTGATTCACCCTCTTTTGCTTCAATAGACTTACCATCAATTGTTAATGTAATCATATCACTCATTATGCATCAACCTTTTGTATTTTTACTTGTTTATATCTATATCCATTAAATATTTCATCTTCTTCTTCAAGAATTTTTGCAATAGCAATTGTTCCTTGAAGTTTTTCATCAATTACTAATTTTTTTCTGATTTTCTCATTTTTATAATTAATATATATTTCATCATTATGAGAAACTTTTGCAATTCTTGCAAATGAAACACTAGAAATTAAATTATCATTTGATTCATCTTCAAGTAACCTATAAACTAATGTTCCATCAAATGATTTTAACTCTGCTACTTCTTCAAGTGAAGAGCCATCATAAGCATTAATTTTATTTTCTAAATCATCATTTAACACAATAATATTAAAATCAGTATATTTTTTAAGAAGAGCAATAATTCTAACAATATTTTCTATTCTTAAGTGCTCAATTAAATCATCACCTATGATTAGAGTTTTACATTTACTAGAAGAAGAATTTTCAAACATTTCTTCAAATTCTTCTTCTCCTGCTGAACTTTCAGCTGAGATATAACCTAAATCTAAATCATCCAGATATGCTTGAATTTCTTCATTAGAGTTTTTTGCAAAAGTGTCAAGGATTAAAGCAAAAATACCTTCTTCACTTCCTACTTCATATTTTATAAATTGAGTATAATAAAGTTTTAAATCAATATTATCAATTGGGTGCATATAAACAAATTGTGCATTTGTTTTAGCAATTGATTCAATAATTGAGTTACGTACTTCTTCTTTATTGTTTGATAACATTGTACCAACAGATATGATGAAATCACTTTTTGAGATTAATTCTTTTTTATTCATTATTTTGCATCCTCACTAGCTGGTACTTCTTCTACTTCTCTAGGTTCAGGTTTAACCTTTTTTATAACTAAAGTCCAATCAACTTCAGTGAATTTAATAGAGTTCATTAATGTATATCCTGCTTCATAAATAAGGTCAGCAGATTTTTGAATATTATCAAAGTTACCAATTTCAAAAATTATAATTGCAGTTTCACCATCACGTATTTGTTTATTCATAAGTTCAAACATTCTGTCATAGAAGTCGTCTTTTAATGGTCTTAAATCAAATCTTTTCATCAGTTTTCCTTATCTATCAATCTCACCGAATACAATATTTAAATTACCAATTAAAGTAACAACATCGGCTAATTGTAATCCTACCAGTATCTCTTCAAGCATTGCTGTATGTTGAAAACTTGGTGTTCTTATTTTCATTCTATATGCGTATGGCGTTCCATCACTTACAATGAAGTATCCTAATTCACCTTTTGGTGATTCTGTTGCAACATAAACTTCACCTTTTGGTGGTCTCATACCTTGAGTTACAAGTACAAAGTGTTGCATTAATGAATAATTTTGAGTCATTATCTGCTCTTTTGGAGCTGAGATATAATTAGGAGAATGAGCCATTAGTTGAGATTCACTTTCTCTATACATAGGCATTAATTGAGTTAGAATCTTCGCAGATTCTCTCATTTCTTCAATACATATTTTATATCTTCCATAAGAATCACAAGAGTTTGAAATTGGAACATCAAAATCTAATTCATCATAAATACCATAAGGCATTTCTTTTCTTAAATCCCATTTAATACCAGATCCTCTTAAAGCAACTCCTGAACATCCCCAAGATTTTGCCATTTTAGGAGTAATTACACCAACGTTTTCAAGTCTCATTTTCCAGATTCTATTTTCTGTTAATAAACCTTCATATTTTGATATTTCTGTATTTAAAATATCAATAAAAGATAAACAGTCATCCATCCAATTAGAAGGTAAGTCTAAAGGAACTCCCCCAATTCTAATTGCACTATGAGTAAGTCTTGCACCACAGTAGTCTTCAATTAAATCCATTGCATATTCACGTTCTCTAAAACAGTATAAGAACATCGACATAGCACCAACATCAAGGGCATGAGTTGCTAACCAGAATAAATGAGAAGTAATTCTATTTAATTCTAAAAGCATTGTTCTAATAATTTCAGCACGTCTTGGAGCTTGAATACCTAATAATTTCTCAACAGCTAAGGCATAACCATAATTGTTTGAAGTTGCAGCAATATAATCCATTCTATCCGTTGTAGGTAAGAATTCGTTATAAATCATATTCTCAGCCATTTTTTCCATACCTCTATGAAGGTACCCAATCATTGGTCTTGATTTTACTACTTCTTCACCTTGAAGTTCTAGGATAAGTCTTAATTGACCGTGAGCAGATGGATGTTGTGGTCCAAAGTTCACCATCATAGTGTTATCTTCTCTCTCAAAGTGAATATTTTCAAAGAAAGGTTTTAATCTATTTGGTTGTTGCATTTTATTACCTTCTTCTTTTTAAAACAACTGATTCTTCAGGTTTTAATCTTTTCATAATTTTTGATGTATTTTCTTCTTGATAAGAAATAGCAGTATCAGGCTCATTACCATCAGAAATTTCTGTATCAAATGGAACTTCATGTCCAAGTCTTGCAAATCTTGTAGTATCGTATCTATCAATAGCAGCAGGATCTCTTTGCTCCGGTCCGATAATATCTCTTGCTTCTTTTCCAAAGATTTTGTCAACTTCGTACCATGAAGCTACTTCATCACCTTGTAAAGGATAAGTTTTTCTAAGAGGGTAATCATACCAATCATCTGGCATTATTAATCTTTTCATATTAGGATGATTACTTACTTTAACACCTAACATATCATACATTTCTCGCTCAGACCAATTTGCTGAATTAAAAATAGAAGTAATTGATTCAATAGAATCTTTTGAATTTAAAAAACATTTAACTCTAAGTCTTTTATGTTTAGACATTGAAAGCATTTCATAGAATATTTCATAACCATCTTTAGCAGCTAAATAATCAATTCCTGACATTTCAATTAACATATCATATTCTAGTTCTTCACTTAAAAATTTCATTGTTTCAACAATATCATTTTTATTAATATGAATTACTAAGTGAGTATGTTCTATATATGCTTCTTGAACATTAATTTTACTTTGGAACTTTTCTAAGTCTGCTTGAAAAACTTCATCAGATGAAATTTCAAGTCTTGGAACATTTGGAGTAACAAAAAATCTATCAGAAAAAGGAGATTTTCTTTGTACATCATCTTTTGGAGTATACTTTCTCATTACACTAACCTCTTTTTCTTATGTGCTCTAAAAATTGATTCTTTTCTAATCTTTTTTTGTAAAGCCATTAAGGCATATTGTAAAGTTTCAGGTCTTGGAGCACAGCCAGGAAGATAGATATCAACTGGGATAATTCTATCTGCACCTTGAACTGTTGCATATGTATTAAACATACCTCCAGTATTTGCACATGATCCCATTGAGATAACCCATTTAGGATCAGGCATTTGATCATATAATCTTCTCATAAATTCTGCATGTTTTTTAGTTAAAGTTCCTGCGATAATTAAAACATCTGATTGTCTAGGTGATGCTCTAAAAATTGTACCGAATCTATCAAAATCGTATCGAGATGCTCCAGTTGCCATCATCTCGATGGCGCAACAGGCTAAACCATACGTCATAGGCCATAATGAGTTCGAACGACCAAAATTAACTAATTTATCTATTGTAGTTAACTTAATTGGCGCACCACCATCTTGTAAGTAATTTATTTTATGCTGTGCCATTCAAGCGCTCCTTTTTTCCATGCGTATAAAAATCCTATTGCTAATAATGTAATAAATAGTAACATTTCCACAAAACCAAACCATCCTAATAACTTAAAGTTAATGGCCCATGGGAACATAAATATAATCTCAACATCAAACAAAATAAATAGTAGTGCTATTAAATAGAATTGTGTAGATATAGTATTTGGTTGTTTTGTAACCTCAGGTCCACATTCGTATAATGTTGTCTTTAATTTTTCAGTATCAAGTCTTGCAATCTTTCTACTAACATATCGAGCCAACCATACAGTCGCACCAAAAGCACCAAATGTTATTATAAACATCACAAATGCACCAAAATATGGATGGGCAAATTCCATGTGTGTCATATTATTTATCCTTTAAAAGCTATAGAATTCTTGTTCTTTTTTGGTAGATATTATATCAAAGTTGTAATAAATACCCAATTATTAATATTTTAAGCAAATAATAATCTAACCTAATAAAAGTAAGCTTATAACTTAATGTTTTTCGAAGTACAATAAGAAAATTGGTACAAAAAGAAACATAAGATTAGTATAAAAAAATGTTTTATTGATTTAGGAAAAAATGTTGTTATTTATAAAAATATTAAATTTGATATCTAATTTTATCTTTTAAGTATAATATAAATATGAGAAAATATATATACTTAAAAAGTTACATATTTTCTCATAAATTTGAGTTTTAGAAGAAGCCTACTTTAGTTTCACTATCAAATTGACCTTTTTCTTCTTTAGTAATTTGTTCTTTAAAGTCTTCAACTCTAAAAATAGGTTCATTACTAACAGCAATTTTATACGCAGTATTTTTTATAACAAGTTCAATTTGCCCACCTGTTAATTCATATTTTGAAAGCTCTCTAATATCAAAATCTTCAGACAGTGGAAGATTCGAAGGAAGTAGTTTTTCCCATAAAGAAATTCTTTGTTCTTTATTTGGTTTTACAAATTCAATTTTGTAATTAAACCTTCTTGAAAATGCTTTATCTAAGTTTTCAAGTAAGTTTGTAGTTGCAATTAAAATCCCATCAAATCTTTCAATTTGTTCTAAGAAAATATTTTGCATTTGATTATGCATTTTATCACTACTATTTCCAGCACCTGATGATCTTGAACTTAAGAATTGATCTGCTTCATTTAACAATAATATTGGCTCTGCTTTTGTTTGTTCTCTTAGTTCATAATATTTATCAAAAATACTTCTAACATTTTTTTCACTTTCACCTATATACATAGATAAAATTTTTGAACAGTCAAAACTTAGCACTTCTTTTTTCAAAGATTTTGCTAGTGCTAATGCCGTTATAGTTTTACCTGTTCCGGCAACTCCATAAAAGATTATCTTAGCTTCGATTCCTCTTTTTTTATCTTTAATTCCCCAAAGTTTCAATCTATTTACAACATCTTTATCAACTTGTTTTAACAATGAATTTAGTGTTTCTTTTGTTTTTTCATTTAAAACAACATCATCAAGATTTTTTGATGTACTAATTAATTCAAAAGTTTCTTGTTCTTTTATTACAGAATCAAGTCTGATTTTTCCTGCTCTTGTTTTTTTCTTTGTAGGATGAGATATTTTATATAATACTTCATCTGGAATATAAAAGTTTCTATTAATCCCACCAAATGGTGTTAAAACCTCATCGTAATCAATCAAATTATTAGAAACTAAAGTAGAACTCTCTTCTAATAAACTTCTATATTTAATTTTTTCATAATCATCACTTGAAATTAATTCAATTAAAGCATTCATATCTCTAATTGAACCATCACCACCTGAGTATTCTTCTTTTAGTAAAGCTAAGAATAAAGTTTGTTCTTGCTCATTTAAATTGTTTTCTATAAAAAAATCTTCAAGCATAATAGAATTATTTGTTACTTTAATTCTTTCTTTAATTCTATTTTCTAATAAAACAAGTTTTGATTTTAATCTATTTGAACTAGGAGAATTTACATCAAAATTCTTTTTTACAACATTTAATTGTTGTGCTAAGTCTATTTTGAAAAATTGATCTTGCAAATATTCTAAGTGATCACCATAATTTTTAATCTCTGGTAATACAAAGTCATTTGAACCATTTTCTAATAGTTTTAAATATGAACTTGATAATGTGATACTTGAATTTAATAACTCTAATTTTGATATTTCACTTAATTTAATTTGGTCAAATGAAACTTGAACTAACCAACCAAACTCTAATAATGATTTTATTAGGTCTAACTTTTCTAAATGTTTAAATTTTTTAACATCATAAAATTCACCTAATACATCTATTATAATTAGCGTATCTCTACCTTCTACATACTCTTTCGTAATATATTGTAATAGTAAGGCTTCTTCTTTTTTACATTTTAATTGTGCGAAAAAATTTGTTTTTTCAATCTCTTTTGATTCTATAAAATCAATTACTTCTTTCATTATTGCTTATAATCCTAATTGTTTATTTTTTTTATTAAGTTTTCATAAAAAATATCTAACTCTTCTTTATCTTTGAAACTTACTTTATGTTCATCGTTAATTAATATATCTAATTTAACTTTAGATATATTTTTTATTTCATTGTATTTAAATTCTCTTGAGTTATTTTCAATATCTACTTTAAAACTATTTGATATATCTAATAGTTTGTTATTACATAAAGCTTTATAAGAACCCTTCGAATATACTTTATTATTACAGTTTTGCTCAATCAAATGATTTTTGACCTCATCTATGTTTGATGCATTAAACATATTTAATGAAACAATCACAAAACCTATAAATAAAAATAACCCAATAAATATCATTATTAACTCCTAAATTGAATTAATAATACAAAAATTTATCTTAACTATTTATGAACAAAAAAGTAATTATAATAATGTTTCTAAAATAAAAGGTAAAATAAAATATAATAAGAACATGTATAACAAAAAAGGAAACCTAATGATAAAAACTGCTGTTAAAATTTTCATAATTGCAAGCTTAATACCACTATTGTTTGTAGCTTGCGCAAATCATGAAAAAGCATTAAAAGTTCTTCCAAATGAAATAGCTCAAGCTGACCAATGTAAAACAGAAAACAAAGAATTTGAGGTAGATTGTTATGATTTAATTTCATATAAGAACTCAATAGCACTTATGAGATCAGGTATCCAATCTTATATAAAAGGTAACCACCAAGAAGCTTTTGGAAAATATTCATTAGCAAAAGAACGTGAGAATTTTTATGCAAATGCTTTACTTGCTGATATGTATAATAAAGGTATATTTGTAAAGAAAAACCAAAAACTTGCACTTGAGCTTTTAGAAGAAGTTGAAAAAGTTGATCCAATTGCTGCATATAAACTTTCTTTTCAATATAGAAATAAAAAAGAATTCAAAAAAGCAATCAAACTTTTAAATTTTGCTGCTAAAAATAATGTAAAAAAAGCACAATTAGAACTTAGTGATATTTATAAAAGTGATAAGTTTATAAGTAATGATAAAAAGTTAAGTGATTTTTGGAAAGAAGAATATAAGAAAGAAGATAAAAACTTTTTAAATAAAATATATGGAATATAATAAATAAACTCGAAAGAGTTTATTTACTATTTTTCTACTAAATCATATAAGGCTTGAATTTCTTCAGCCCAAATTTCTTCATTTATTGTTTCTAAAACAAGAGGAATATCATCCATTCTATCATCGTTCATAATAAACTTGAAAGCATCCCAACCGATTTTTCCAACACCTAAAGAATCATGTCTATCAACTCTTGAACCAAGTTCTGGTTTTGAGTCATTTAAGTGCATACCCATTAGGTATTGCCTACCTACAATATTATCAAAGTCATTCCATGTTTTATCATAAGCTTCTCTTGTTCTAATATCATAACCAGCTGTAAACATATGACATGTATCTATACATACACCCATTCTGCTTTTATCTTCTACTTTATCAATAATTTGAGCTAAGTGTTCAAACTTATAACCAAGGTTACTTCCTTGACCTGCTGTATTTTCTATTACTAATTTGATGTCAGTATTAGCTGTTGCATCAATTGCTCTATTTAGTGTTTCAGAGATATTAGTCAAACACTCATCTTCTGTGATTTTCCTAAGGTGTGAACCTGGGTGAAAGTTTAATCTATCAAGTTTAAGTATTTCACATCTTTTTAATTCATGAATAAATCCATCAAGAGATTTTTCTCTATTTTCAACAACAGGATGTCCTAAGTTTATCAAGTACGAATCATGAGGTAAAATATGTTTAGTTTGTACTCCTGATTTTTCTAATTCTAAAAACCACTTATCAATAACTTTAGTTTCTAAATCTTTTGCTTTCCATTGTCTTTGGTTTTTAACAAATAAAGCAAAGGCTTTTGCTCCAATTGCAGATGCATTAATTGGGGCATTATAAACACCACCACTTGCACTAACATGTGCTCCAACATATTTCATTTTAATTCCTATAAATATTTAATTATAAAATCTTATTAAAGTAATAATCTAAGCTTAATTTAATAAGTGTATTTGAATATATAATGTAAGTCATCAAAAAGCCTAAATATAGTGTCATTTTTATACATCAGGCAAATAAAATCTTTAACATTTACAAGTTTTTATCTTACCCTAAAAAGCCTAAGTATAGAATAAGCATTAATTTTAAAACACGCTACATCTAGGCTATAAAATTCATGTATTATTTCAATATTAATAGTTTTATTGAGTACAAGAAAAGATTAAAAAAGTATTTAAGAAAGGATACGACCTCATGGAAAAAGTTGTAATTGTTGGAGGCGGATATGCTGGAATATATGCACTTAGAGAACTAACTAAAAATAAAAACATCAAAATAACGTTGATAGATAAACATACATTTCATAACTTACAACCAGAAGTTTATGATTTAATCGCAAATAAATCTAATATTGCTGATGTTACTATTGATTTAACTACATTATGTATGGGACTAAATCACCCTTATTTAGAGTATAAAAATTTAAAAGTTAGAAATGTAGATAAAGAAGCAAGAAAAATCTATACAGAAGAACAAGAAATTGTTGAATACGATTATTTAGTAATGGCAGCAGGAACTAGAACATTTTTTCCTCCACAAATTCCAGGATTAAATAATGCTCATGATATTAAAAAACTTCATTGGGCAATGTTCTTTAAACAAAGTTTTGAGAATCAACTTTTCAAGAAAATTCAATTTGAAGCAAAACAATGTGATGATACACATATTGTTGTAGTTGGTGCTGGTTTATCAGGTGTAGAAATTGCAGCTGAAATGGCATACAATGCAAAGATGTTCTTTAAGAGAGGAAACTTTTCTTGTGATAATCTAAAAATATCACTTGTAAGTTCATCTGATAGTATATTACCAGGACTTACTCCACAGTTAATTAGTATGTCTCATAAAAGATTAAAATCATTAGGTATTAATGTTATTACAAATACTAAATTGCAAAAATGTAATGATGACCATTTGGAATTATCAAATGGTACAAAAATTTATCATTCATTTATTATCTTTACAGGTGGGATTGAAGCTTCTACTATTACATCTCAATTAGATGTACAAAAAAATGGTAGAGGTCAAATTATTGTAAATGAATTTATGCAGACAAAAGAACATAAAGAAATTTTTGCAATTGGAGATATGGCTGAAATTAAAAATAAAAAAGGCGAAATAATGCCTCCAAACGTTACAGTAGCACGAATTAGTGGAGCTAATGCTGGAAAAAATATTTTAAATTTAATCAGAAAGAAAAAATTGATTGCTTGTGATCCGAAACTAGAAGGTATTCTTATTGCACTTGGTGGAAAGTTTGCAGCTGGAAACTTATATGGATTAGTTCATGTTCAAGGAAGAATTGCATATGAAATTAAGAAATATGTATTTTCTTCTTATAGAAAACCATTATTAAAATTAATCAAAGCTGGATATAAAAAACTAAAAAGATTATAAAAACTATAAGAAGAATTTTTCTTCTTATAGTTTTCTTCTAATCTCTTCTAATTTTTATCAAAATTCTTTTTTCTTTATCTCTAAAAACAACTTCTTTTTCATTTTTATCAAATAAGTCTTTTAAAAATGAATCTTTATATGAAGAATCCAAATTTTGTTTATTAAATGTTTTCAAATTCTGACATTCAAAAGTACTTTTACAAACTCTATCTTTATATATTTTCATATCTAAGACTACCGTACCTGCAGAAAATATTTGTACTTGAGTATAGTTTTTATATTTATAAATAAACCCTTTATCATAAAACTTCATGGCAGGTGTTTTTATTAGTATTGTTGCTGTTGATGTTAATTGAGGTTTAGTATTAAAACAACCTGTAAAAAGAAATATCATCATAAAAATTGCTAGTATATTTTTTATCTCTAATCCTTTGTTTTAATTTATTTTACTATAATATCTATAAATTATATAATTGAAGGTTATTTTTGTTAGTTCATATTTGTTGTGCAGTTGATAGTCATTATTTTTTAGAAAGAGTTCAAGAAGAATTTCCTCAAGAAGAACTTGTTGGATATTTTTACGATCCAAATATTCACCCATATAGTGAATATAGATTAAGATACTTAGATGTTGAATATTCATGTAAACGTCTTGGTATTAAGTTAATAGAAGGTGCTTACAACCTAGAAGAATGGTTGAAAAAAGTTAAGGGAATGGAGCATTTACCTGAAAAAGGTGATAGATGTACGGTATGTTATGATGATAGACTTGATACTACTGTAAAAAAAGCTCAAGAATTAGGACATGATAAATTTACTACTACTCTTTTAATTTCTCCTAAAAAATCTCAAGAAAAGCTTGAAAAAATTGGGAATAATTTATCATCTTTAACAGGTTTAGAATTCATTTATAGAGATTACAAAGCTGGAAATGGTGCAGAAATTCAAGGTAAAAAAGTAAAAGAAAACTCTTTATATAGACAAAATTATTGTGGTTGTTTATTTGGTTTAACAGCACAAAGAGAAGCTCAAAAAAAGATAATGGACGAAATGTTTAATCCAATATCAAAACAAATCTTACCTGAGTCAATTGAACAAAGATTAGAATTATACATAAGAAGAAATGCCTTAGAAGAAAATGGTGATAAATATAAAATAATTAAACAAAGATTCTTAAACTATAGACTTCTAAGTGCAAAAGTAATAATTGCAAAACAAATTGTTCCTTCACATATCATGTGTTATTCGACAATCAATAGAGCTAAAATGAATGGAAGAATTGAATATGAAAAAGATGGTATTCACTATTTAAATAGAGAAGAAGTAAAAGTTATTTCTCTTGAAACATTTAATACACTTGCAAGTACAGAATATAAAAATATAAAAGAACTTATGTACAATCCTTTAGATTTTGATACAGAAATCCAAGTAAGACAACAAATTGTAAATAATCCTTATGATTTATCGACAATTATAGTTTTAGATGAAGTAATTGATGCAAAATACGAAATTGAAATTAATTCAGAAACATATGAAGATATAAAAGAAGAAATTATATGAAACTATTAGTTTGTGCTATGGAGACATCATCAAATATTCATTTAAAAGAATTAAAACAATATCTAAATGATGATGTAGAACTTTGTGGAGTTTTTGATAAAGAACTAGGAAAACCATTGTACGATTTAACAGCATTGGCAATTATGGGTTTTGTCGATGCTTTAAAAAAACTAAGATTTTTTTTCAAACTAAGAGATGAATTAGTAGAACTGGCAAAAGATTGTGATAAGGTTTTACTAATGGATTCTTCTGGGTTTAACTTACCACTTGCCAAAAAACTTCATGAAACATACCCTGAAAAAGAAATCATATATTATATTCTTCCTCAAGCTTGGGCTTGGAAACAAGGACGTGTAAAAAAACTTGAAAAGTTTTGTACAAAACTATGTTCCATTATCCCATTTGAAAGTGAAATTTATCCAGATAAAAATAAAATCACTTATGTAGGACATCCTTTACTTGATGAAATTCATACTTTTAAAAAAGAACTAACTTCAAGTGGTAAAATTGCATTTATGCCAGGAAGTAGAAAAACAGAAATAAAAAATCACATACCAATTTTTAAAGAACTTGTAAAACAAATACCAGACAAAGAACATATTTTAATTATTCCTGCAAAATTTGACAAAGAATATATAAGTAAAGTTTATGGGGATATTTCAGAGTTTACTATTTCAACTCAAGCACATGAGACATTACAAGAAGTGGAATATGCATTTATTTGTTCAGGAACAGCAACTTTAGAGGCTGCTTTAATTGGAACTCCTTTTACTTTATCTTATATTGCAAAAAAGTTTGATTATTTTATTGGAAAAATGTTTGTAAAATTAAATTATGTTGGTTTAGCAAATATCTTTTTTGAAAAAATGGGTAAAAAAGCTATTCACAAAGAATTTTTACAAGAAGAAGTATCTGTCAAAAATTTATTAGAAGATTATAAAACAATGGATAAAGAGTTATTTTTTAATAACTCTAAAATGTTAAGAGAATATTTGCAAAATGGAAGTTCAAAAAATGTTGCGAAGATAATTCAAAACTAATTTTTTTTTAGATACAATATCCGTTATTAATAAACAATTTAGGACAATATATGTTAAATGTTACAGAAATTCAAGAAATACTTCCTCATAGATACCCATTCTTATTAGTTGATAGAATCACTGATATGGAAAAAGGTAAATCAATTGTAGGTTTTAAAAATATATCTATTAGTGAGCCTGCTTTTATGGGACACTTTCCTGGACATCCAATATATCCTGGAGTTTTAATTCTTGAAGGAATGGCTCAAGCTGGTGGAATATTAGCACTTAAAAGCAATGACTTAACAAATGAAGAATTAAAAAATAAAGTAATTTATTTTATGAGTATTGACAAAGCAAAATTCAGAACTCCTGTTAAACCTGGTGATAAATTAGAATACAAAATCGAAGTTAAGAAACTAAGAGGTACTCTAATTGTTCTTGAAGGTAAAGCTTATGTTGATGATTCACTAGTTGCTGAAGCTGAATTAAAAGCTATGGTAGTAGATAAATAATCACATGAATAATATTCATAAAACAGCAATAATTGAAGAAGGTGCTATCTTAGGTGATAATATTACTATTGGTGCATATACAATTATTGGTGAAAATGTAAAGATTGGTGATGGAACAAGAATTGATTCTCACACAGTAATTGCAGGTAAAACTACAATTGGTAAAGACAATCATATATATTCACATGCAGCAATTGGAACAGATCCTCAAGACCTTAAATTTAATGGTGAAGACGTAGAATTAATTATTGGTGACAATAATAAAATTAGAGAATTCACTTTATTTAATCCAGGAACTGAAGGTGGTGGTTCAATCACAAAAATTGGAAGTAATAACTTATTTATGGGATACGTTCATGTAGCTCATGATGTTATTATTGGCGATAATTGTGTATTTGCAAATTGTGCAACATTAGCAGGTCATGTAGAAATTGATGACTTCGTTGTAATTGGTGGGTTAACACCAATTCACCAATTTTGTAAAATAGGGACACAAGTAATGGTTGGTGGAGGTTCAGTTGTAACTCAAGATATACCACCATTTTGTTTAGCAGAAGGTAACAAAGCAGTTTTAAGAGGTCTTAATCTAAATGGATTAAGAAGAAGATTCGAAAATAGAGAAGATATAAATGCTGTAAAACTAGCATATAAAAACCTTTTTGAATCAGGAAATCCTCTTTCTGATGTAGCAAAAGAGTTACTTCAAACTAGTGAAAACAAATATGTAAGAGAATTAGCTACTTTTGTATTAGATACAAAAAGAGGCATTCCTTATAATAGAAAATAAAAAATAGGCTAATAATGAGTAAGATAATATGTGACTTTTGTGGAGCAACAGATTCAAGTGATAACCCAGTAATTGCAGGTGATAATGCAAGTATTTGTAAATCTTGTGTAGGAGCTGCTAGTGAAATAATGAATGGTGATGTGAATGAAAATTCAAATATTACTACAAGTGAAGATGTTCCAGATAAAGATGTTGTATTAAGAACACCTGCACAATTAAAAGCAATTTTAGATGAGTATGTTATTGGTCAAGATACTGCTAAAAAAGTTTTATCTGTTGCTGTATATAATCACTATAAAAGAATCTTTAGACATCATGAAATTGATGATGACACAGAGTTAAATAAATCAAATGTTTTACTAATTGGACCAACAGGTTCTGGTAAAACTTTATTAGCTCAAACTATTTCTAAATATCTTGATGTTCCTTTAGCAATTGCTGATGCTACATCTTTAACAGAAGCTGGATATGTTGGTGATGATGTTGAAAACGTTGTTACTAGACTTGTTCAAGCAGCAGGTGGAGATATTGAAAAAGCTCAAAGAGGTATTATTTTTATTGACGAAGTTGATAAAGTTGCAAGAATGAGTGAAAATAGATCAATTACTAGAGATGTTTCTGGGGAAGGTGTTCAACAAGCACTATTAAAAATTGTTGAAGGTGCAACAGTAAATGTTCCTGCTAAAGGTGGAAGAAAACACCCTGGACAAGATGCACTTCAAATTGATACTACGAATATTTTATTTGTTTGTGGTGGAGCATTTGATGGTTTAGAAGATATTATCAAGAAAAAAGAAGGTGCAAATGTACTTGGATTTAATCAAGATAAAAAAGCTAAAGAAGATGTTCAAGTAATTTCAAAAGTTGAAACTGACGATTTAGTTAAATATGGGTTAATTCCTGAATTAATTGGTCGTCTTCATATGTTAGCTACATTAAATGAAATTACAGAAGATGATATGGTTCATATTTTAACTGAACCAAAAAATGCATTAATCAAGCAATATATCAAACTTTTTGAAATGGATGATGTAAAACTTGTATTTGATAAAGCTGCTTTAAAAGAACTTGCAAAATTAGCAATTGAACGAAAAACAGGGGCAAGAGGACTAAGATCTATATTAGAAGATATTATGTTAGATATTATGTTCAATCTTCCAGATTACAAAAATAAAACTATCACAATTACGAAAGATGTAGTTCTTAAAATTAAAGAACCTAAAATAGGATAAAAGGATAAATAAGTGTTTTTAGATAAATTAATAGGTCTTTTTTCAAACGATATGGCAATTGACTTGGGTACAGCAAATACTATTGTATCAGTAAGAGGTAAAGGTATCATTATTAATGAGCCTTCTGTTGTTGCAGTTCAAAATGATAAATATGGTAGAGATAAAATTCTAGCTGTTGGTCAAGAAGCAAAACAAATGATTGGAAAAACTCCATTAAATATTCAAGCTGTTCGTCCAATGCAAGACGGTGTTATCGCTGATTTTGAAATGACTGAAAGAATGATTAGATATTTTATTGAAAAAGCACACTCAAGAAAATCTTTTATCCGTCCTAGAATTATAATTTGTATCCCTTATGGAATTACACAAGTTGAAAGAAAAGCAGTTGAAGAATCTGCAATGAGTGCAGGTGCAAGGGAAGTATTCTTAGTTGAAGAACCAATGGCAGCTGCAATTGGTGCGGGGATTCCTGTTTCTGATCCTTCTGGTTATGTAGTTGTTGATATTGGTGGAGGAACTACTGAAATTGGTGTTACTTCATTAGGTGGTTTAGTTTTATGTAAATCAATTAAAATTGCTGGTGATAAGTTTGATAAATCTATTATTGAACATGTTAGGCAAAACTTTAATCTTTATATTGGTGAAAGAACTGCTGAAAGTATTAAACTTGAAATTGGAACTGCTGTAAAATTAGATACTGAACTAAAAATCACTGTAAAAGGTAGAGATAATTCAGGTTTACTTTCTAGTATTGAACTAGGTAGTGAAGGTGTAAGAGCAGCTATTAAAGAACCATTAAAAGAAATCGTTTCTGCTGTTAAAAGTGTATTAGAAAATATGCCTCCTGATTTAGCAAGTGATGTTGTTGATAATGGTGTAGTTTTAACAGGTGGAGGGGCTTTAATTAGAGGTCTTGACACTTATTTAGGGGATATTATTAAATTACCAGTTAGAGTTTGTGAAGAACCATTATTAGCTGTTGCTTATGGTACAAGCAATGTACTTGATGAGGACGCATTACTTAAACTAATCACTAATGCGTAAAGTTCTATTTTTTATCCTTCTTATAATAGTTAGTTTGTCTTACCTTTTTGAGGTAGATAAACTAATTGTTAGAAAACTAACAATCTTCAATGATTTAAAACTATCTTATATTAATAATATTATAGATGTTTCAACAACTGTTGAAAAATATTTTAACCAAGCTAAAAATATTGAAAAATTAAGAGCTGAAAATAATAATTTACTTGAATATAAAACTCTTTATAATGCAACTGAAAAAAAACTTCAAACAGTAAAAAATCTTATCTTATCAATTAATTTAGATAAAGATTTATCAGAAATAAAACTTACAAAAGTTCTATCATATATTAACTATAATGATTTTACTAAAGTATGGTTAGATCAAGAAAAAAATGATAATAAAATCTTAGGCTTAATTACAGAAAACTATGCAGCAGGTATTGTTGTAAGAGAGAATGGAAAAGCAGTTGGATTACTAAATGGTAATGAAAAATGTTCGTATGCTGTATTTATTGGAGATAAAAAAGTACCCGGTATTTTTGTTTCATCAAAAGATATAAGAAATGTTGTTGTTAAATATATCCCAATTTGGTCTGAAATTAAAGTTGGAGATGAAATTATTACATCAGGAATGGATAATATCTTTTTTCAAGGTCTAAAAGTTGGAAAAGTTATTAAGATAAATAGATTTCCAGATATGCAAGTTGCTGAGATTAAACCTTATGCAAATGTATTAGAAAAAAAATATTTTTATACTTATGAACAAAAAATAGAGAGTGATAAAAAGGCTAGTAATTAGCCATAATTTTATCTACTTCTCTCCATGACATATCTTTTTTCTCTTCTTTCTTAAACATGTTATAAACATATCTAGCAAACATATCAGTTTCTAAATTTACTTTTGTTCCTACTTTATATCTTTTAAATAATGTATTTTTAATTGTATGAGGAATAATAGTTAATCTAAAAGAATCATCTAGAACTTCATTTACAGTTAGAGATACACCATCTATAGTAATAGAACCTTTTGGAATAATATATTTAGAATATTCACTTGGTAATGAAACAAAAAAATCACTTGAATTACCATTATCTTTAATCGAAGAAATAGTACCAAGACAATCAACATGACCTTGAACAATATGACCTTCAAATCTATCACCCATCATCATTGCAGGTTCCATATGAACTTCATCTTTATAGTTTTCCATTGCCAATAGATTCTGTGATTCAGGAGAAAGTTCAACTGTAAAAGTATCACTTGTACATTTAACAACAGTTAAACAAGCTCCATTTATAGCAATTGAGTCACCAATCTTTGGATTATATTTTGCATTAAGTGTTAAAAAGTTATTCTTTAAACTCACTACGTGAGCCATTTCTCTAATTAGTCCAGTAAACACTAATATCCTTTATTTTATAGTTATTGTTATGTTATCTAATCTTATTTAATTTTTATATTAAAAGTATTTATTATAAAGAATCTAAACTCTTAAAACTTAATTAAAAAATAACTTTATACACAACTTATACATAATATTTCTGTATAATTTCAAAAAAAATTCCAAGGAATATTTATGTTAAATAAATTGAGTTTTTCGCAAAAACTTTTGTTTAGTGTTTTAGCTGTACTACTTATTACATCGTCATTAAGTACATTTCTAATATACAAAAAGTCATTTTCAAGTACAGAAGAAATGGCAAAAGAATATATTAAAGAAATGGCAATAATTCATTCATATAAAACAAAACAAGATTTAAATAAATCTGTTGTTTTATCTTATGGTTTAGCTTCATCATTGGAAACAATGCTAAATAGTAAGGAGTATTCAAAAGAATCAATTAGTGACTTAATGAAAACAACACTAAAGAAGAATCCTTATGTATTAGGTTTATTTGCACAAATTAATTCTAATGTTTATTTTCCAAATGATCCTAGCTTAGCTTCAAAATCTGGACATGATGCTGATGGTAGATTTGCTCCTTACATAGTAAATGCAAATGGTTCAATAATAATGGAAAGTTCAAGTCCAGAATCAAAAGAAAGACCTTGGGTTGATGTACCCAAAAGAACGGGAAAAGAATTTATTACAGAACCTTATTTTTTCAAAGTTAATGGTGTTGATGTTTTAATGGTTAGTATCTCTGTACCTTTATATCAAGATGGTAAATTTATTGGTGCTGTTGGTGCTGATATTTCATTAGATAAAATTTCTAAAGCTGTATCAAAGATAAAAATTCATGATAATGGTTATGCCTATTTAGTAACTAATAAAGGTACTTTTGTAGCTCATCCTAAACAAGAATTATTAGGAAAAAAACTATCAGAAATTACAAAAAATAAAAACTCTTTAGAGATACCTACTAAACTAGAAAAAAATCAATCTCTTTCTTATACAAAAGAATCAAGAGTTGATAGTTCTACTGCTTACTATTATATGAATCCATTTGAAATAGCAAAAACTGACGTAAGATGGGGCTTAGTTATTGCAGTTCCAGAAGAAGAATATCTAGCAAGCGCATTCTCAATTAGAATTTTTTCTATTATTGCAGCTTTAATTGGGTTTATTGTTATTACTCTTGTAATATATATAAATACAAAAGTACTGTCAAAGAATTTAGATGCAATCAAAGATGGGCTAGAATCGTTTTTTGATTATTTAAATAAAAATAGTACACATAGTAAAAGAATTGAAATCACTACAAAAGATGAATTTGGTCAAATGGCAGGAATGATTAATGATAATATTCAAAGTATTCAAACAGGTTTAGAAAAAGATAAACAAACTGTTAATGAAGTTTTATCTGTTGTTAAAAATGTACAAAGTGGTTACCTAAATTCAAAAATCACTACAAAAGCAAATAACCCAGAATTAGTACAATTATCTGATAACTTTAACAATATGATTCTAGTATTAGAAGAAAAAATTGGAAAAGATTTAAATGATATTGAGAAAGTATTAAAAGATTATTCAAATTACAATTTTACTTCAACTATTTCTAATGATAAAGGTGAAATTGAGAAATCAATAAATAATTTAGGGAAAGAAGTATCTTCTTTATTAAAACAATCATTAACAGTTGGGTTAACACTTGATTCAGCATCAGAAAATTTAATTTCCAATGTAGATACTTTAAATAAATCATCAAACGAAACAGCTTCCTCTTTAGAAGAAACAGCAGCTGCATTAGAAGAAATCACAAGTACAATTGTAAATAATACTCAAAATGTAGCAAAAATGAGTGCATCAGCAGAAGAATTAATCATTTCAGCAAAAGAAGGTCAAACTTTAGCTGAAAATACAAGTTTAGCTATGGATGATATTACAGAACAAGTAACATTAATTAATGAAGCAATTTCAGTTATTGATCAAATTGCATTCCAAACAAATATTCTTTCATTAAATGCAGCCGTTGAAGCTGCAACTGCTGGGGAAGCAGGAAAAGGTTTCGCAGTAGTAGCACAAGAAGTAAGAAACCTTGCAAGTAGATCAGCAGAAGCTGCTAAAGAAATTAAAACATTAGTTGAAAATGCAACATCAAAAGCAGATGGTGGTAAAAATATTAGTGCAAAAATGATTGAAGGATATAAAGGTTTAGTTGAAAATATAAATAATTCGACAAAAATGATTTCTGAAATTACTCTTGCAAGTAGAGAACAAGAAACAGGTATTACACAAATAAATGATGCTATCACACAACTAGATAGCCAAACTCAAGAAAATGCAAATATTGCAGCACAGACAAATGAAATTGCAGTTCAAACAGATGCTATTGCAAAAGAAATTGTTGCAGATACAAATGAAAAAGAGTTTATCGGAAAAAATGATGTAAGTATTAGTACAAAAAAAGTATCAGAATCTCATGTTCCAAAACAAAGAGAAACAAGACAAACTCCAAATAAAACAATAAAAACATCTTCTAGTGATAATGAATGGGAAAGCTTTTAGGCTTTCTTATTCAAATAATTCTTAAAATATTATAAAATATTTGGAATAATTACATTTTTTTGGTATTATACGAAAAAACTATGCAGAAGAAAAACTTTAATAAAAATCATTATTAAAACACTTCTTATTTAACTTATAAAATATAAATACTACTGAATTTTTTTGGAGAAATTATGAAATATGATATTATCGTAGTTGGTGGTGGTCATGCTGGAATTGAAGCATGTTTATCAGCGGCAAGAATGGGTAAAAATACACTATTAATTACTATGTTAGTAGAACAAATTGGTGCAGCTTCTTGTAATCCAGCAATTGGTGGACTTGCAAAAGGTCACTTAGTTCGAGAACTTGATGCAATTGGTGGAGAAATGGGACTTTGTACTGATGAGACAGGTATTCAATTTAGAATACTAAATGGTTCAAAAGGTGCAGCTGTTCAAGGAAGTCGAGCACAAATTGATATGGATAAATATAGAGAGTATATGAGAAAAGTTTGTCATACAACTGCTAATTTAGAGATTTATCAAGATGAAGTTTCATCACTTCTTATTAAAAATGATAATGAAGTTTATGGTGTTAAAACTAAACTTGGAGAAGAATTTGAAGCTTCAAAAGTAATCATTACAACTGGAACTTTTATGAAAGGACTTATTCACATTGGTGAAAGTACTTATGATGCAGGTCGAGCATGGGAATTACCATCTTCTACTTTATCAACACAGTTAAAAAATTTAGGACTTAATGTAGGTAGACTAAAAACTGGAACACCTGCTAGACTTGATGGTTCATCAATTGACTTTGATAGAATGGAAGCACATGGAGGAGATGTTCAACCAGCTCCTTTTTCTTTTAGAACAAATAAAAAAGAATTTTCTCCAACTCAACATCCATGTTATATCACATATACAAATTTAGATACTCACGATACTATTAGAAGTAACTTTGATAGAGCACCTTTATTTACAGGTCAAATTCAAGGTTCAGGTCCAAGATATTGCCCAAGTATTGAAGACAAAGTAAATAGATTCGCTGAACGGGATAGACACCAATTATTCTTAGAACCACAAACTGCAATGTGTACAGAATATTATGTAAATGGTCTTTCGACTTCTTTACCAATTGATGTTCAAAAACAAATGATTCATTCAATTATTGGTTTAGAAAATGCAAAAATTATTAGATATGGTTATGCTATTGAATATGATTATGTTGATCCTACAGAATTAAAACATACTTTAGAAACAAAAAAAGTTAAAAACCTTTATAATGCAGGACAAATAAATGCAACAACTGGTTATGAAGAAGCAGCTTCTCAAGGTTTAATGGCTGGTATTAATGCAGCTCTTGCAATTGATGGAAAAGAACCATTTATTCTAAGAAGAGATGAGGGTTATATTGGAGTTTTAATTGACGATTTAGTTACAAAAGGAACTACTGAACCATATAGAATGTTTACATCACGGGCTGAATATAGACTTTTATTAAGAGAAGAAAATGCAGATTTAAGACTTAGTAAATATGGTCATAACTTTGGATTAATTGATGATGAAACAATGCAAAATGTTGATAATAAAAGAAATATATTACAAGAAGCTGTTGATTTTATGGCACAAGAATGGTTCACATCTAAAAAAGAAAACTTAGAATTATTAGAATCTCTTGGCGAAGATAAAATTAGAGATAGAGCACTTTTAATTGATATTGTTGGAAGAAATACTATAACAGCTGAAAAGTTTGATAAATTAGTTCCATCATTTGCCAATACAGAAGCTTATTTAAAAGATCAAATTATTATTGAAGCAAAATATTATAGATATATTGCAAAACAACAAAAACAAATTGATAAAATGCAAAAAATGTTAAAACTAAAAATTCCAGAAGATTTTAGTTTTAAAGGAATTGCAGGTTTATCAAATGAAGTTGTTGAAAAATTAGAAAAATTTAGACCTCCAACTTTATTTAATGCAAGTGAAATATCTGGTATTACACCATCAGCAATTGACATTATTCATCTGAATATAAACATTAGAGAAAAAAAAGAGAAGTAATATGCAAGTTTATTTATACGCAAAAAGTGGTCACGCAATAGGTTTAGAAGCTACAAAAAGATGTGCTACAGTTGTAAATGCATTAAAAGAATTTAACCCTATTTTATGTACATCTGATTTTAGAGCAGGAGCATTTGCAAAAGACTTATTAGGTGTTAAAAAATACGTAAATATCGATGTTGTAAGAAATCTTTATAATATCATGGAAAAAAGAGATATTTTAGTTTTAGACACTGATGAAACTAATGAATTTATGCAAAAAGATATGAAAGAGTTTTGTACTCTTTTATATACAATTGGAGAAGATACTTTAAATATATTAGTAGATGAAAGTATTTATACAAAAGTAGAAAATCCCTCAATTAAAAAAGCTATCTTTTTTGGTGATGATGACTATAATAATTTATTTTTAGACTTAGTTACAGCATCTTCAAAATATGATATTGATTTATTAATGGGTCACTATTTCTTTTTAGGAAATGAAAAAGTATTTGTTGAACACTTTACAAATGTAATTGATGAAGAAGAATATATTGAAACTATTCAAAATACGCAATATTTATTAACAGCATCTATTCAAACAGCGCTAGAATCAATAGCTTGTGGAAATAAGCCCGTTTTATTTATTAGAGAAGATAAAAAATATAATAATAAATTAATTGAAGATTTAAATATTCCTGTAATAAAGGAAGAGTCATTAGAAAAAATTATAAATAAATTTGAAGATATTATCCTAAACTACCCTAAATTAGGTGAGTTTATAAATATGAACTTCGATAAAATAAAAAATGAAATAAAAATAAAAACTGAGGAATTTGCTAGAATTACAGGAAACTAAGAAAATAATCTTAGTTTCATAAGTTTTACTTATAAATGATTATGCATATTATAAGTTTACTTTATATAAAATTACCTCAAGATAAATCATAAAGGTCTTATAGTGAAAGAAAAAAGTAAATTTTTAAGTAAAACTCCTTTTCGAATTAAAAGATATTTTGGTTATACAATGGCAACAATCATTGCATTATCATTACCTTTTATTACAATTGGTTCTAACCATGTTTTTTTATTATCATTTGATAAAAAACAATTACATCTATTAGGTACTGCGTTTGATATGCAAGAACTATATTTAATGCCATTTTTATTAATGCTTTTATTTTTAGGGATTTTTGCTGCAACTTCTTTAGGTGGTAGAGCATGGTGTGGTTGGGCCTGTCCTCAGACAATTTTTAGAGTAATATATAGAGACTTCATAGAATCAAAATTATTAGGTTTAAGAAGAATAAAAAATAAACAAAAAGAGCCTGATTTATCAAAAGCTAAAAATGCTTCTAAAAAAGCAATTGCTGTTATTTTATGGTCATGTATTTCTTTAATTGCTGCTGCTGATTTTATGTGGTATTTTATACCTCCTGAAGATTTCTTTAAATATATTCTTAATCCTACTGAACATATGTTTTTAATTGGTATTGTTTTATCAATTGCAGGATTTTTAGTATATGATGTTGTTATATTAAAAGAAGATTTTTGTATCTATGTATGTCCTTATTCAAGAGTTCAATCTGTATTATATGATGATGATACATACCAAGCTATTTATTCAACAAAAAGAGGTGGGGATATTTACAATGGTGATAAAGAAAAAATCATTTTTAAAGCAAAAGACTTAGCAAATCCAACAGATGAATGTACAACATGTGAATCATGTGTTACTGTTTGTCCCACTCATATTGATATTAGAAAAGGTTTACAACTAGAATGTATTAACTGTTTAGAATGTGTTGATGCATGTACTACAGTTATGGGTAAACTTGGAAAACCATCACTTGTTCAATGGTCAAGTACAAATGCAATCAAGAAAGATACTCCTACAAAACTACTAAGAAAACAAACTATTATGTATTCAGTTGCATTACTTTTAGTTCTTGCTTTATTATTTGTAATGGGTTCTACAAAAGAATATATGTTACTTAATATTAATAAATCAACACAACTTTATTCATTAAAAGAAGATAATGTTGTAAGAAATAACTATGTATTACTATTCCAAAATACAGAAAATGTACCATTAACATTTAAACTTGAAGTTGTTGATAATAAAGATATTATTATTAAACGATTAAAACCATTTAAATTAAATCCAGGAAAACTTGTAAAAAAAGTTATGATTCTTGAAACAAATAAAACTTTAGTAAATGATTTAACAAAAGATACTCCCTTAAAGGTTACTTTAAAGGCTTATGCAATTGAAAATCCAAAAAAAGTCTTCGTATTAAGAGAAGCAGTATTTATTTATCCAAGAGCTGATAAACTAAAATAATTACTATCTCAGATAAGTTAATATCTTATAAACTTATCTGAGCATAAAACACCTCCTACTTAACTTATATATCAAGTAAACTTAGATATAATCGCGAAATATATATAACTAATTAACAATTTTCATTGGAGTATTTAACATGACAAAATTCATTTTTGTAACAGGTGGGGTTCTAAGCTCTTTAGGTAAAGGGATAACTGCTGCTTCTATTGCAACTATATTAAAACAATCTGGATTTAAAGTTTCTATGTTAAAAATCGATCCATATTTAAACGTAGATCCAGGAACTATGAGTCCACTAGAACATGGAGAAGTATTTGTAACAGCAGATGGTGCAGAAACTGATCTTGATTTAGGTAACTACGAAAGATTTATCGATACAACATTAACAGCACAGAATAACTTTACAACAGGACAAGTTTACCAAAGTGTAATCAAAAGAGAAAGAGAAGGTGGATACTTAGGTAAAACTATCCAAGTAATTCCTCACGTTGTTGATGAAATTAAAAGTAGAATTTATGCAGCAGCAGAAGGTCATGAGTTTTTAATAGTTGAACTTGGTGGAACAGTTGGAGATATCGAAGGGCTTCCATTTATGGAATCAATTAGAGCAATCAGACACGAATTACCAAAAACTAATACAATGAATATTCATGTAACTTTAATTCCTTACATTGCAGCAGCTGGTGAATTAAAAACTAAACCAACACAACATTCTGTTCAAGAGTTAAGAAGAATTGGTATTACTCCACATATGTTAGTATGTAGAACTGAAAGACCATTACCAAAAAACTTAAAAGAAAAACTTGCAATGTCTTGTGATATTGATAATAACGGAGTAATTGAAGCAGGCGATGCACAATCAATTTACCAAGTTCCATTACATTTTATTAAAGAAGGGATTTTAACTCCTTTATCTAATCATTTTAATATTAAAATAAAACCAAACATGAGCAAATGGGATACTTTAGTAAAAAATATTTTAGTACCTCAAGATGAACTAACAATTGCATTTGTTGGTAAATATTTAGAATTAAAAGAATCATACAAATCATTAACTGAAGCACTTATTCACGCAGGAGCTCATTTAAATACTAAAGTAAATATTCACTGGTGTGATTCTGAAAGAATCGAAGACACTGGAGCTTATGAAATTATCGGTAACTCTGATGCTGTTTTAGTTGCAGGTGGTTTTGGGCACAGAGGTGTTGAAGGTAAATTAAAAGCAATTGAATATGCAAGAACTAACAATATCCCTTACTTAGGAATTTGTTTAGGTATGCAACTAGCAGTAATAGAATATGCTAGAAATGTACTTGGATTAGACGATGCAAACTCTATTGAATTTGATGAAAACACATCTAACCCGTTAATTTATTTAATTGATGAATTTATGGATCAAAGTGGTCAAAAACAATTAAGAACTCATAAATCACCAATGGGTGGAACTATGAGATTAGGTGAATATCCATTTACACCAGCAGATGGAACTCATCTTAAAAAAGCTTATGGAAACGAAGATGTTTATTTCGAAAGACATAGACATAGATACGAAGCTAACCCTAAATATAAAGAAGCATTAGAAAAAGCAGGAATGACAATTTCTGGACAATCTAATGGATTAATTGAAGCAGTTGAAATTAAAGACCACGCATGGTTTGTAGGTGTTCAATTCCATCCTGAATTTACTTCTCATTTAGAAACTCCAAACCCTATTATTTTAGAGTTTGTTAGACAAGCTAATAAAAAAGATTAATGTCAAAAGTTACAAAAAATAGACTTTTTGAACTACTATCAGCTAGACACCAGAATAACCAATATTCTAGTCTAGCTGATATCCCTACTCCTGATAACTTCAAAGATATAAAAAAAGCCACAACTCGAATTAAACAAGCAATTTTAAACAATGAACAAATTACTATTGTTGGAGATTATGATGTAGATGGTGTTGTTTCTACAACTATAATGGTAGAATTTTTTACATCAATAAATGTAAAAGTAAAACATATTATTCCTAATAGATTTACTCATGGTTATGGCTTATCAGCTAAGATTGTAGACATGATTGATAGTGGATTAGTAATTACTGTAGATAATGGTATATCTGCTGTTGATGCTGCTTTAAAGTTAAAAGATAAGGGTATTGATTTAATTATTACAGATCATCATACTGTTGGTAAAAAGATTCCTTATGCACTTGCTATTGTAAACCCTAAACAACATGATTGTAACTTCGAATTCAAAGATATTTGTGGAGCTCAAGTTGCTTGGTATTTATGTGCAGCAATCAAAAAAGAATTAAATGTTGATGTTAAAATGGGTGAATATTTAGATTTACTTTGTGTTGCAATAGTTGCAGATATTATGCCTATGACTGCATTAAATTATACTCTTGTGAAAAATGGACTTAAAAAAATCAAGTCTTCGAAAAGAGAAGCATTTAAAAAATTAAATGAAGTAATGGCAAAAAAAGTATTAGTATCTGATGATATTGGATTTTTCATTGCACCTAAAATAAATAGTGCAGGAAGAATGGAAGATGCTTCAATTGCAGTTGATTTTTTATTATCAAAAACTTCTTATAATGCAAATTCATCTTTACAAGAATTAGAAGAGTTAAATACTTATAGAAAAGCTTTACAAGAAG
>PJEL010000179.1_pt1 | contig 75479 bp, 61 predicted proteins | sample 1853271 | NCBI WGS metagenome assembly PJEL01 (sample SAMN08108733, study PRJNA415343) | Invertebrate metagenome, whole genome shotgun sequencing project. | host: Globobulimina | place: Sweden: Gullmar Fjord | collected 2015-08
TTATTGGAGAAGCCGGGAAAACCCATTAGGCTTCAGCCATGGGATGAAAGGCCAGAATCTTTTGCCCATCTGTGCTCAAGTCGGCTTCTCCAAGTGGAAACGCTTTTATTCCGCAAGAGACCCATTGAGCTGGCTGAAGCTTGCGATACATAGTTTCGCCGATGTTATACGCTTGGGTTTCTCACCTAATCCTCCTTTTTTCTCATTGTCTATGTTGGCTCAATGTAACTTGTCAAACTTTATCTGACACTATACTGCTGAAACTCTGCTTTACCTCAAATTAGAATACACCAAAACCCCGCCCAATATGAATGCCCCCAACCACAACAGCAATAATGAGAGCAATCAATTTTTCATTTCGATGCTCTGGGCTACGTAGGGCTTCTGGGGCACTTGCCAGGCCCAACAACAACGTCAGGATACCAAGAATCAAGGCAGACCAGTTCCGATGGACGGTCACGCCACCAGATGAGACAGTGCTCGTAATGTTAATGATAAACCCCAAAAGCGCGGTAACCAAACTGCCTTTTTGTAAACTGCTAAGGTAAGACCAAAAATTCGAGACCTTCTCCATCATTTTTCTCCTGTTCTACACATTCGGTTATGTCATCAATTAACAACAACTTGCTTTCAACACAGGTGATTTCGTCGGCGTGAGCAAGGTCATAGAAATATGACCTTTTTCTTCATTGATGTTTATACTTTGACAAAGTTGGCATCATTCGAGTCTAGCTAACGATTCTGTTAACCAGCACCCGACGATAGACACAAAAAAAGGTAGTCCAACTCTAGACACCCTTCCGTTAGCGCATGTTCTCCAAATTATACACTATTTCTCACTTTCCATCAACTTCAAAACCAACACCCCTCCATTGGTCTACCTTATAGGGGGCGTTTGGTTCAACATGCTTGTTAGCTGGAATTGTTGTTTTTGCCAAACCAAAACAGCACCACCCAAGCATCAGAGCCGGGATGTCCACCATCCTGGCCCAGAGGTGAGAAACCCAAGCGTATAACGTTAGCGAACTGTGTATCGCACGAAACTATGTATCGCAAGCTTCAGTCAGCTCAATGGGTTTCTCCAAGGCGAGTTTCGCCAAGATGCCGGATTTCGCACAGGTAAGGCAAAAGATATTGGCCTTTCATCCCCTATCTAAAGTATACGGGGTTTTCCCGGCTTCTCCAATAAACAAGAGAGTTCGACATCCCCTACAAGCCAACACCGAGAATGAAAATATCCCTTATCTCCTCCCTTGTCTTAAAAAGACCCCCCTCTCCCAATTTGGGAGAGGGGGGTGGGGGGTGAGGGGTGAGATAACCGCCTTGATTAGATGTTAATATAGTGTTAACACAGAGGAAACACAGAGCAACCACGGAATAACCACGGAGCAAGCACGGAGTAATCACGGATTAAACACGGAGCCGCCTATGAAGCGAGGCTTCACACGCACCTTATGAAACCAAGCTATGTGCATATAGAGGACGTAATGTTCACCCAGGTTACATTCAGAGGGTTAATCAAAATATAGCAAGTTCTGCACGTTCAAATGTATTGACAGTCTGGCACAGCTACAATTTTTTTAGAAACGAGAACAGCTTCAATTTCTTGTGCGGCTTTGTGGCCCCGGCCATTGATAGAGAACAAAGTACCAGAGACAAACCGCAGTACAAGCTGACTTACGCTTACAATATCGTTCTTTAACAGCACATTGACAACTCTGGTTGATAGGTTAAGGCCTTCTGTGCCAACAACTTAGGCACACTACCATCCAGGTCAGCAACATAGTATAGGGCATCGTAAATCTCTTTGAGCCGGTCTACTTTTTTCTTTTTCAGCGTTGGGGCAAAGACACTTAACACTTGCAAGAATGGCTTACCCTGAAGCACAAGTTCCAAGCCAGGCGAGGGTAAGTTCTTGCCCTTCCAGAGCAACATCAGTAGATCACGCTTTCATTAGCCAGGGCCTTGCAGATAGCTCGACCACTGAGGGTCATCACCTTGATTACATTGGGCAAGGGCACACTGTTTTGGGTCAATAATGAGCCAATCCGATTGGAGATTTGGTTACGATTGTCAATCAACTTGCGTTTTAGGCGCAGTACTTTTCTGAGTCGTTTCTGTCCACCAACGGCCAGCACTGATTTTTTCAGGTCAAAGGTCAGCACCAGTTTAGTCAAGGGGAGAGCATCTTTTACATCGTCCTTGCCCTCAGCCCGAACAATAGCCTTGATGCGATGAGGATTGACCACCACTACCTCAGTGGTGTCATTGAAGGTTTTGACCGCCAACTGGTGGTAACAACCTGTACTTTCAATGATAAAGGCTAATTTTTCACTTGGGGGTAGGTGTTTTTGGACCTGAGACAGTACCCAGGCTAGGGCTTGTTGGCAGCTGCTTGGGGAATTGGCGAACTGCTGCACTTGGGCTTGAAAGCCTTCTGCGGTGGCATAAAGGACACAATAGGTGCTGTCAATATCACAGCCAGCGGCAAATTGCCGTGAGGCAAAGGGAATATGGAAGGTCTTAACCTGACCAGGTTTAAGCCTTGAGATAGCCAGTAATTTATTTGCCATTGTCACTATTCCTAAAGGACACGCACGATTATAGGGGGCAGTCGGACGGGGGAATTCGTTCCACTAAAGTGGCCGATAAACTCCTATTGACGCTCGCGGCGTATGTGCGTGTTCACATAGCCGTCCGACTACGCAGACTCCGTGTGGCGTTCTAAGACGCATTGAAAACAAGGCGTTAATACCCACTCATTGACCATTGTATGGGTTTTATGTGACTGTTGTGTTACAAAACCAACACAATTTGGTAACATAGGAGCAAAATCCGAATTTTTGCGGTTAGGGGGACAGTTTCTGGCCCTTCCAGCCAACTTATTAATCCAACGGGTTTCATAGGAGGAACCATAGAATTAACCCCGTTTTAGGCTCCTTTGGGCTACTTATCCGGCATAGTAAAGATTTCTCCTTATGGTCGAAATGACATATCAAAGTTGCGGGAAAAACCAACCTGATTTAACCATCAGATTTAACACCCTAATTGGGGACTCAACAGTTACTTGTTCATTGTTCGCAATTTGTCAGGTCAACCCAAAAGGGAGACCTGCAACAAATAATAATGACATTTGTCACTACACTTAATCCCACTTATGAGGTATATTTATAGTCAGGGTTTTTACTGTATCCAATAGAGAGAAGTAAAAGCAAAGGCTTCTCTTGATATTACTGGGGGGATATCGATGAATGACTTATTTGATTTAGTTGCCAACACGGCTGATGGAGCCTTTATCATCAATGAAGATCGAAACATTATTTACTGGAATAATGCTGCCCAGAAAATTCTGGGGTATACCTCTGACGAAGTTATTAACCAACCTTGTTATAAGATTCTACGCGGCTGCGATGACAAAGGACAAATGATTTGTCATCACAACTGCAATATATCACTCTACGCCTTTGCCGATAAAATTGTACCCAACTATGATCTGGCCACTTGCACCAAATCAGGCGAAATGCGCTGGATTAATATCAGCATCCTGACCGCCTCTCGCTCTAATGATGACTCCTCGTCGGTTATTATTCACCTTTTTCGTGATGCCACCAAAGCCAAACAAAACGAGCAATTTATCCATCAAATGTTTAATTCTGTTGAACAATGGCAAAAAACAAGCATTCCAACTATTCCCTCAGCCCCGCTAGATTTCCACATTGAAGAATTGACAAATCGTGAACACGAGGTTTTATCTCTTCTGGCCCACGGTTCTAGCACCTCTGATATTGCCGAGATGCTTTCCATAAGTGTAGCCACTGCCCGGAACCACATCCAAAAAATTCTCCATAAACTCCACGTTCACAGTCGCCTCGAAGCAGTTACTTACGCCTTTGAACACGGGCTTGTACCAGAGATTAAAACTATTGAACCAAACAAAAAAGCCAAATAAAGACCAGCAATTAAATAACTTGCCTAATTTAACCCTGTATTGACTATTACCAATTACCAATTACTAATTACTGTTCACTATTCACTATTCACTTTCCCCTTTCCCCTTTCCACTTTCCCCAAAATAGTGCAAATGTACTACATAAAATAGTGCATTTGCATCTTTCCCCCAATATCATTGTAGGCTATCATAAGTGGCAGAACACGCAGAACACGCATAAAGCGCACAACGTGCAAAATATGCAAAACATGCAAAATGTCGTCTGTCAGCGATGCCGAGTTTGGGGATTTAATAAAGGGTTGGTTTTAGCTCGTGAGTTTTATCAACTTTTTTGGAAATTAACCAATAAATCATGGTACTAATGACCAACGGGGGTCAGTTATTGCAACCTGGGGTATATTTTCACTACTTAATAAATTTAATCGCTGCCTTAAACAGCGATTTTTCTTTGTGTTGTGAAGAAATGCACAATCCCGATCGAATTCATAACAGACAACAAATAATCAGTGTCAAGGCCAAACTTTGACACCCACAACATCACAGCTAAAGGGGAAATGCTTATGAAAAAAGATAGATATCCTGAAGACCGGCTTCTAACCCGCTCAGAAGTCGCTGAAATATTTCAGGTATCTCCCAGCACCATTACCCGGTGGGCCGAAACAAACAAACTGCCCTCGATAAAAACGTTGGGAGGACACCATCGTTACGAAGCCAAGGTTGTGATGCAGTTAGCCCAGCATCTTATTCAAGAAGAAATAGGACCAAAGGAGGTCAATATGCAGAAAACACTTTTTACTGTCCCTACAATGTATGGCGATCATCATGTGCTTGAAGTGCGGCGTATCTTATTAGAGATGCGTGGCGTTGAAGACGTTAACGCCAGTAGTTGCTTTCATACGGTTGAAGTAGGTTACGACCTGGCAAAGGTGAGCGCTGAGGAAATTAGAACCAAGCTTCAGCTAGCTGGATACCTTGAAGAACTGGCAACTCCCGTTGAATCGGGAAATGCTATTTCTCAAGCGGCAAAACGTAATGGAGAAGGTTTCTTCCGTCACACCACTGCTTTTGAACAGACCAAACAGGTGGTTAATTTTGCCCAAACAGTCAATTTTAGCGGACGTCCCTTGTGGCCTTGCCCTGGCATAGGCACCATTGACGTAACCCAGCTGCAAAATGAAGCAGCATTAGAGAAAGAGGCAACTCATGGCTAGAAAACAACGAAGCCCCGAAGAACGTTCAATTGACCCGGCATCTCAACAGATGTTAATCCGGGCCGATGAATTAAAACTTGAAACCGCCTTTCACCGGGCGGATAATATGGCTGCTTGCCCCATTGGCGCAGATGGAATGTGTTGTAAATTATGCGGTATGGGGCCTTGTCGATTGACCAAAGACGGTTCAACCGGCATCTGCGGAGCCACAATTGATACAATCCAGGCCCGAAATTTTGTTCGACACGTTGCTGCCGGGGCCGCAGCCCACTCTGATCACGGTCGTGATATGGCTTTTACCCTTAAAGCTGTAGCTAACGGCGAAACCGAAGGTTATGTGCTGCGCGACATAGCCAAACTACGCACGGTGGCCACCAAATATGACATCGCCGTTGAGGGACGCAGCCCCGAAGAAATTGCTAACGAGTTGGCCGATCTATGCATTGCCCAGTTTGGACAACAACGGGGCACAATTGTTCCGATTAAGCGTGCCCCGGCAAAACGCCAAAAGCTCTGGGAAGAGCAAGATTTAATTCCACGCGGCCTTGACCGCGAGGTTGTTGAAGCCCTGCACCGCACTCACATTGGCGATGATCAGGAGGTGGGACACTTGTTACACCATGCTGTTCGCACCTCCCTAACCGATGGCTGGGGTGGCAGTTTGATAGCTACCGACATTTCTGACATTCTGTTTGGTACTCCGGCCCCAATTTTGGGCGAGGCCAATTTGGGTGTTTTAAAAGACGATATGGTTAATGTGGTGGTACACGGTCATGAACCAACCTTGAGCGAAATGATCGTCGCCGCCTCGCAAGACCCGGATATTGTTGCTTATGCTGAAGCAGCCGGAGCCAAAGGGGTTAACCTTTCCGGTATATGCTGCACAGCCAATGAAGTTTTGATGCGTCAGGGTGTTCCAGCCGCTGGCAACTTTTTGCAGCAAGAGCTAGCTATCTTAACCGGCGCAGTTGAAGCTATGGTGGTCGATGTCCAGTGCATTATGCAAGCCCTGGTTGGTCTGGCCGAAAATTTCCATACCAAGGTTATTACCACCTCGCCCAAAGTAAAAATCAAAGGTGCAACCCACATTGAATTTAACGAACATAAAGCCTTGACCATCGCCAAAAATATTTTACGAGAGGCTATTGACAACTACAAGAACCGGGGCGAAATAGAGATTCCAAACATACGCGAGAGTCTGGTTCCCGGCTTTTCTCATGAGTACATCAATTATATGCTGGGTGGCTCATATCGTTCTTCTTTCCGCCCTCTCAATGATGCTGTTATGTCTGGCCGGATTCGCGGCATTGCAGCCATTGTAGGCTGCAACAACCCCCGTAGCCCCCAAGATTACCTGCATACCCACGTTACTAAGGCCCTACTCAAGCAAGATGTGCTGGTTGTTGAAACCGGGTGTGGGGCCATTGCCAGCGCCAAACTGGGCTTGTTGCTAGGTGAAGCCGGATTGGACCAAGTGGGACCGGGTTTACGTGAAATCTGTGAAACAATCGGTATCCCGCCAGTGCTACATATGGGTTCTTGTGTTGATAATACCCGCATCCTGACAGTATTAACCCAAATAGTCGAAGAAGGCGGTCTGGGCGATGATATTGACCAGGTTCCGGCAGTTGGTCTGGCTCCTGAATGGATGAGCGAAAAGGCGCTGACTATCGCTACCTATTGCGTCGCTTCCGGAGCTTATGTTATCTTTGGTGGATCTTCACCCTTTAGCGGTATGGAAAAAGTCTCCGATAGCGACCTGATGCTAAAGTATATGAGCGAAGATTGGGAAGAACTGTACGGCGGAAAGCTGGAATTTATTGGCGACCCGGATGAAATGATTAAGAAAACATTGGAACATATTGACAAAAAACGCGCCGCTCTGAAGCTGCCTGAATATGACCCAACCCGCTTTGGCCAAAGCGGCGATGACCGAATGATAGCCATGGAAACGCTGTCCTCGACCGAGTCGCTGCCCCTGGCAGAACAACAAGCAGCGCTATATGGTGTACCAGCCTAAAGGAGGTTTTTAAGAATGTCTCGATATATTGCTACTCGCGCCATGCGTGGCGCTAATGCTTTGGTAACAGAAGCAGATTTGATGCTCCAAAAGGCGTTGGCGGAGAAAGGACCGGACACAGCGGTATCTTTCCCTAATACGGCTTATTATCTTCCCCTAATTCTGGGAATGACCGGGGTCGAGATCGACAAACTCGGCCAACTTACAGGCGCTATGGAAAAAGCTCGCTCGTTGCTGCATCCACTGCCCTCAAAACAACGCTGGACGCCCTATCTGGGTGAAACCCTTGATAGCGGTATGGCCACCCTGATGGCCGCCGAAGTTATCGAAGCGATTCGCTTTGTTTATAGTTTAGAACCAGAACCAATGCCCGGCATTGAACTGTCCGGCGGCACAAATTACGGTAATGGCAACGGCTCAGGAAACGGATTATCCGGTCACTTAAACGGCCCCATTGATGATATCCAGTTGCGCTCATGGGGTATTCAACTTGTAGATGGACGTATGCCCGGTTTTGCCGCTATCGTCGGCGCAGCCAAGTCAAACGAGGTCGCGGTTAAGATTATACGCGAATTGCAACGCCGCAACATCTTAACCTTCTTGTCGGGTAACGTCAACGGGCGCAGCATTATCCATCAATTGATGGAAGAAGGCGTAGAACTGGGCTACAACACCTTTACCGTCCCCTTTGGCACCGATACCATCAGCGCTATCTACGCTCTGGGCTTTGCCGCCCGCTCGGCCCTAACCTTTGGCGGAATGAAGGGTGGTCAAGCGCGTGACATCTTGTTATACAACAGAGAACGCGTTTTTGCCTTTGTGTTGGCTTTGGGCGAAGTGGACGACTTGAAATACGCGGCGGCAGCAGGGGCCATCAACTTTGGCTTCCCGGTTATCGCCGATACCGTCATTCCCCAAATTTTACCAACCGGCGTAACCAGCTACGAGCACGTTGTTTCAATGCCCTGGAACGAAATCTCCGGTCAGGATGATTTGGAAAAAGCCGAACGGCTGGTCCAAAAAGGTATTGAAGTGCGGGGGGTTAAGGTTCAAATTGCCGACGTACCCGTGCCTGTACCCTACGGCTCGGCTTTTGAAGGCGAGGTAGTGCGTAAAGCTGACATGCGGGTTGAATTTGGCGGCAAGAAATCACGCGCTTTTGAATACCTGCGTCTGGTTGAGATGGATGAAGTAGAAGATGGCAAAATTGAACTTATCGGCCCCGATTTTGATGAGATAGACGTGGGCGGAGCAGTGGATATGGGTATTCTCGTTGATGTGGCCGGGCGCAAAATGCAGCTTGATTTTGAGCCGGTGCTGGAGCGACAGGTACACTACTTTATCAACGGTGCTTCGGGTATTCAGCATATTGGTCAGCGTGACATTGCCTGGATCCGGATTAGCAAGTCAGCCGCCGATAAGGGTTTCAGCTTGAAGCACTTTGGCAAAATTCTATATGCCCGTCTCCTCTCCGACTTCGGCAGCATTGTTGATAAAGTACAAGTAAAAATCATCACCGATCCCGACCTACATGCCGAGTGGCTAGGAAAAGCCCGCGATGCCTTTGCCTTCCGTAACCAGCGGCTGGCTGACCTGACCGATGACAAGGTAGAGACATTTTACTCTTGTACCCTTTGTCAGAGCTTTGCTCCCAATCACGTCTGTGTTGTCACCCCCCAACGCTTAGGTTTGTGTGGAGCCTACAACTGGCTTGACTGCAAGGCCAGTTTTGAAATCAATCCCACCGGCCCCAACCAACCTATTCCCAAGGGTCAAATGTTTGACGAGGTAAAAGGTTATTGGGAAGGCTCCAACGAATTCGTTCAACAAGCCTCTAATGGCAACGTTCAAGAAGTTACAATGTACTCCATTATGGAAAACCCGATGACCGCTTGCGGTTGCTTTGAGTGCATTGTAATGATTGTACCTGAAGCTAACGGAGTGATGGTTGTTTCTCGCGAAGACCCCAGCATGACACCGGTTGGAATGACCTTTAGTACGCTGGCAGGCGTGGCCGGCGGCGGTCTGCAAACGCCGGGCGCAATGGGTATCGGCAAGTATTATCTGACCAGTCCCAAGTTTATTTCTGCCGAGGGCGGCTTTAAACGGGTAGTCTGGATGAGCAGTTTCCTCAAAAAGAGTATGGCCGAAGAGTTTAAGGCTGTTGCTGAACGTGAGGGCGATCCGGACCTGATCAACAAAATTGCTGATGAAACCGTTTGCACCGAGGTAGATGACCTGCTGGTTCATCTGGAAAACGTCGGCCATCCGTCAATAACGATGGATATGATGTTCTAGCATTTTAGAAAATTAAAGATCAGGAGCTTAGAGATTGGGAGATTCACTCTCTCAATCTCTAAGCCTAATCCATTGGATTAGAATCTCCAGGAGAGAATGAAATAAAATGAGTTCTAAACTGGTACGTGATGTGATGCATCGAGGGGTTATTACCTGTTGGGCTGATGAAACCCTCATTGATGTAAGTCGTCGGCTGGATGAGTACGGTATCAACGCTCTATTTGTGCTGGATGAAAGTGGCCGGGCTGAAGGGGTCATTTCTCAAATCGATCTGGCCCGGGCTTATGTGCAGCCCAATTGGCAGAGTCGTACCGCAGAGGAAATTATGACCTCCAATGTCGTCACCATCATTGGCGATATTCCCCTTGAGGCTGCTATTCAACTTATGCTCGACAAGCACATTCGTCGCTTGCTTATTGTGCAAGGAGGACTCACCCCCAACCGACCGGTGGGGGTAATTTCATTAAGCGACGTAATTCGTGAGATGAGTCAATTAAATGAACCCACAGAGTAAGTATGTTGAGTTAACTAGATGAGCGTTAAATTTGTGCGCGATCTGATGCACATTGGCGTTACTACCTGCCCAGCCGACACGCCTCTGATAGAAGTAATTCATATCTTGCTCCGTGATGGCCTCGAATCACTCATTGTTCTTGATGATAACGGCCACGCCGCCGGACTATTTGGTCGGCGAGAGGCTATGGCGGCTTTTGGTTTGTCGGGCATAAATTCTCGTGACTATAAAACACTTACCGTTGCCGATGCAATGCGACCCGATATTCCGGAAATCCCACCCGATATTCCGGCCACGGCCGCTGTCCAAATTATGCTCGATCAAGATATCCGGGCAATGTATTTGATGCACCATGATGGCGGCATTATGTGGCCCTCAGCCGTGTTGCGCTTTGAAGATGTGTTGCACTATTTGGCTAAACATATTTAACGACTTACCAATTCAATCCAAAATCGTAAATCGTAAATCCAAAATCGTAAATCATAAGGAGGTATTATACATGTCAACTATAGAAATCCCCACCCAAAAGTGGGGCGGAAAGGTCCGTGAAATAACTCTGGGCGCAACCGCTGCTGAGGGTGGAACTCGTACCAAAACCGTCACGGTGGGGGGAGAAACCACCCTGCCGTTTCTTCACTTTGAGGGCGATATCCCCTGTTCTCCCGCTATTGCCATTGAAGTATTAGACCAAGCGCCCACCGATTGGTCTCCCGTATTACTTGAGGCCTGGGGTGAGGCAAGCAAAGATGTTGCCACCTGGACCAAAGCCGCCGAGGAGAAAGGGGCCGACATTATCTTGCTTCGTTTTGTTCTCCCTTCCATCAAGGGGGAAGAGCTGGCCGAGTACGTCCGGCAAACGCTTCGCCAGGTGTTAGAAACCACTGGTTTGCCGCTTATTGTCTTTGGGCCGGGACAAGCTGAAGTAGATAACGAGATTCTGGTTGCTGTGGCCGAAGAAGGCAAGGGCGAGAGGCTGGTATTAGGTATATGTGAAGATAAAAATTATCGCACCATTGTTGCGGCTGCTCTAGGACACGGCCATCTGGTCAATGCCCGCTGCCCAATGGATGTCAATCTTTCCAAACAACTCAACATCCTTATCAGCGATATGGGCTTGCCCCTGGAGCGCATTGTAATGGATCCAACCACCGGTGCTTTAGGTTATGGCATTGAATACGGCTACAGTGCCATGGAACGGCTGCGGCTGGCGGCCTTGCAAGGCGATGGTATGACCCAGCAACCCATGCTGGTTACGCCTGGTGAGGAAGCCTGGCGGGCCAAAGAAGCCCGCACCAACGAGGGCATCCCTGATGCCTGGGGCGATTGGGCCGAACGGGCCGTTAATTGGGAAGTATTAACCGCCAGCACCCTTATTGAATCGGGTGCCGATATCATAGCCCTACGCCACCCCGAATCGGTTAAGCAAGTGCGAACTATGATAAATGCTTTAATGAATTAGGAGATTAAATTAAATTATGGCTCTTTCCGGTATTCAAATCTATAAACTACTCCCTGGCAGCAGCAAAAATCCAGAGGTTAAAAAGCACGGTAACTGTAAGGAGTGTGGTTTTCCCACCTGTCTGGCTTTTGCTATGAAGCTGGGGCAAAAACAAGCTGAACTTTCCCAATGCCCCTATGTTGAAGATGAGTCAAAGGCTCAACTGGAAGCATCGGCAACGCCGCCCATCCGACTTATTACCCTTTCGGCTAATGGGCGTAAGCTGAAAGTGGGCAACGAAACCGTTCTCTTTCGCCATGAAAAAACGTTCTTTAACCAACCCGGGCTATTTGTGCGGGTAAAAGACACCCAAGCCGACGCGGCTGAGGTGGCTAAAGCCGTTTCTGAGTACTCAGTTGATTATGTGGGTATGGACCTCACTCTGGATGGTGTGGCCGTTGAAGCCAATGGCGGTGACTTTGCCGCTACCGTTGCCGCGGTCAAAGAGACCACCTCCCTGCCGCTTATTTTGCTAACCGAAGACCCAGACACCGCCGAGGCCGGACTTAAAGCTGCCCAAGGCGTTGTGTCTTTGCTCTGGGCGGCCACGCCTGATAATTGGGAGGCCATGGCCAAAGTGGCGGCTCAATACAAAGCTCCGCTGGTGGTGCGCGTAGATGATGGCGACCTCAATGCCCTGGCCTCACTGGCCGAGCAGGTCAAAGGGGCCGGTGTAGAAAACATTGTCCTGGACCCCGGTGTGCGTGATTACAGCAGTAGTCTGACCACCTTTACCCAACTACGCCGCCTGGCTTTGAAGAAAAACGAGCGTAAGGTGGGTTATCCCCTCCTGGCCTTTGCTGGTGCCGACCCCATTCTGGCCGGTCAGCACATTGCCAAATATGCCGGCTTCATCATTCTTGATCAATTTAGCCCCGGCACTATCTATCCCTTGCTGGTGATGCGGGCCAACATCTTCACCGATCCGCAAAAACCAATCCAGGTACAACCGGGCATCTATGAAATCAACAAACCTGCTCCGGGCGACCCCTTGATGGTTACCACCAACTTCTCTATCACCTACTTTGCCGTAGCCAACGAGCTTGAAAGCAGCGGCCTGCCCGGCTGGCTGCTGGTGGCCGATGCCGAAGGGATGAGTGTCTTAACCGCCTGGGCCGCCGGCAAATTCGACGCCGAGCGCATTGCCAAAAGTGTCAAAAGCAATGATCTTGACCAGAAACTAAGCCACAAACGCATTATCTTGCCCGGCCATGTAGCCGTCCTAATGGGCGAGCTTGAGGAAGAGTTGCCCGGCTGGGAGATTAACGTCGGGCCGCGTGAAGCGGTGGGTTTACCAGGTTATTTGAAGACGATGTGGAAGTAGGCAAGTGGGCAAGTGGGCAAGTGTGCAAGTGTGCAAGTAGGCAAGTGTGCAAGTAGGCAAGTGTGCAAGTAGGCAAGTCGGCAAGTAAGGAAGTAAGGGGCTGAGGGGCAAGGGCGATCTTTACGATTGGTTTTGGTTAATAAATAATATGAATCTTGAACCTGAATTTTGGACAACTGTAATTAGTAGCTTCCCTCATCAAGAGGATGCTACATTATGTGAGCGCCTGACTACGGTTCTGGATATCCCGGCCTGGCCGCAATTACCTCGTAGAACGTTTTACGAAAATATGTATGTTCAATACTCGGCTGCATTGCCCAAAGTGGTTGTGGATGAGGAAAATGAAAAAATCACCTTTGATACTAACGGTGATTTGACCGCAGCTCTGGAAACATTCTACACCCACTATCTGGCCGAGGATGTAGACGCCTTTGCCCTGATGCCCCAATACGCCTCTGGTTTTTTTGATATGCTAGAGGCGTTGCGGGCCTCATCCGGCCAGTGGATCAAAGGACAAGTTACCGGGCCAATCAGCCTGGGCCTGACCGTTACCGATCAAGATTTACGGGCTGGTCTTTACAATGAAATGCTGGCCGATACCATTGTCAAAAGTCTGGCCATGAATGCCCGTTGGCAAGCGCAGCAACTCCGCACGGTGCGTCCCAAGGTGATTATTTTTGTAGATGAACCCTATCTGGCTTCTTTTGGTTCAGCCTACATCAGCCTTGAGCGGGAGCAAGTCATCACCATGCTTAATGAACTATTCGACGCTATTCATCAAGAAGGCGCGCTAGCTGGCATACACTGTTGTGCTAATACGGACTGGTCAATTCTGATGGCTACTACAGTTGACATCCTTAATTTGGATGCTTATGGTTACCTGGAAAATTTGGCCTTGTACCCCACCGAACTGCGCACCTTTTTGGACCGGGGCGGCGTGGTGGCCTGGGGCATTGTGCCCAACAATAAAGATATTTTCGATCTAACCCCGGCAGACCTGGCCCAACGCTTGCACCAGGGATTTGACTTGATTCAAGAGAAGGCTTGGGGACGAGGGGTGAATATCTCGCCAGCAGAACTGGCCGAGCGGAGTTTGATTGGCCCAAGTTGCGGTTTAGGTTCTACCACGGTTGACGTAGCCGAACGAGTGCTAGAAGTTTTGCCTAAGGTGGGGGAAATTTTGCAGGATTCCACCTGGAAGTAGAGCAGCAAGGATTCTAAGTACATCCAAATTTGGGGAGGTAGCATCCTCAGATGCGGAGCCAGACCGTACATTGTCCCGGCTTAAGTTGGTAGCCCAAGGGTTCTAAGGAGTAAGAAAGCAGTAATGGAAAAGCAACACCTAATCAAAAATCAAAATACACATACCATCCACTTTGAACCGGATGATAAAATCATCAACCAGATTCCTACTGGCGCGTTACTCTCCGATGTGGCACGTCAGGCCAATCTTGATATGAATATGCCCTGCGGCGGGCAGGGTCGTTGCGGACGTTGTGCTGTTATTACCAAAAATGGAACGGGAATACGCCGACGCTCAACGGTGCGCCTTAGTCCCGACGACCTGGCCGATGGCTATGTGTTGGCCTGTCAGGCGGTGGTTGAAGGTGATGCCGTTGTCACCATCCCCCCCCAAGAAAAAATCGAGCGGCTGCTGGTGACAGACAAAACAGCCACCAAAGTAAGATTACCCTTTGTCTACGATCCAGCCCAACAGCAGTCGGTGCGTCTTTTTCCGCTAACCCTTGATCCACCCAATATGGACGACCAGACGGATGACTGGTCACGCTTAAAGCGGGCTATGACCAAGCACTATGGCCTATCCGGTCTCAGAACCAATTTGTCTACCCTCCAAAATCTGGGGCCAACGCTGCGCAAGTTCAACTGGAATGTTACCGCTATCGTTGAGACAGATACCTGGGATCACCCAGAGGGCCTTCCCCGTCTCATAGATTTGCTACCCGCAAGTGGATTGCCGATTGCCGATAGTGAAACAACAATCCAAAATCAAAAATCAAAAATCAAAAATCGGCTGTGGGGAGCCGCCGTAGATATCGGCACCACCACCGTTAGTTTGTATCTGGTCGATTTGCTGACTGGCGAAGTTTTTACCAAAGCAGCCGAATACAACGGCCAGATTAAACGGGGTGAAGACGTTATCAGCCGCATTATCTACGCCAGTAAAAATGATGGCTTGGCCGAGTTGCAAAGTCTGGTACTTGATACGATTAATGAGTTGCTCGAACGGGCGGCGCGACGGGCCAAAATCAACCCGGCAACCATCTATAAGATGGTCGTCACCGGAAACAGCACCATGATCCACCTGTTGCTGGGCTTATCCCCCGACTCAATTCGGCTGGATCCTTTTATCACCACCGTTAACCAACCGCCGCCCGTCCGGGCTAGCGAATTGGGGCTTAACATCTATCCCCAGGCCAGCGTAGATTGTTTACCCGGCGTAGCCAGCTATGTCGGGGCCGATATTTCATCCGGGGTCGTTGGAGCGCAGATGTGTGTCTCCAGTGGGGATACGACAGGAGATGAATTAGTTCTTTTCCTTGATGTCGGCACTAATGGCGAGATGGTTATGGGCGACTGCGATTGGTTGATTAGTTGTGCTTGCTCCGCCGGGCCGGCCTTTGAAGGGGCCGGGGTAAAAGATGGTATGCGGGCCACCACCGGTGCTATTGAAGAGGTCTGGATTAACAGCGAAACCTACAACCCAACTTACCGGGTCATCCCCCGGCCCAAGCTTGAAATCCAGGGGCAAGCAACGCCACCCCGCGGTATGTGCGGCTCGGGCCTTATCTCGCTGCTGGCAGAAATGTTCATTACCGGGGTCATAGATAAAAGTGGCAATATGAACTTTACCCACCCCAAAGAAGATGAGTTCCCTCAAGGAGGGGAGGCCAGTTCCTCTTCCCAAAAGGGATGGCGTGTCCGTCAGGGTAGCCACGGTCCCGAATACGTTGTAGCCTGGGCCGATGAAACCGAACATGGAGAGGATATCGTCATCACCAAGGTGGATATCGACAATCTGCTGCGGGCCAAAGGGGCTATTTACGCTGGTTTTACTGTCCTGGCTCAAAGTGTAGGTGTCGAGATGGAGATGGTCGAGCGGATGCTTATCGGGGGCTCTTTTGGTCAATATATCAATATTGAAAAGGCGATCCAAATTGGCTTGTTACCCGATATGCCCTGGGAAAAGTTCCACTTCTTGGGTAACACCGCCTTGCAAGGGGCATTGTTAGCCCTGCTAAATCGTGAGTATCGCCAGCAAATAACTGAAGTCGCCGCCAAGATGACCTATTTGGAACTTTCGGCTGACAATACTTTTTACGATCAGTTTACCTCGGCCTTATTTCTACCGCATACGAATATCGAAGATTTTCCAACGGTAGCCAAGGCCCTAAAAGGAGATGTATAAACATGACCACAACTATTGCCGTTGCCGGTAAGGGGGGCACCGGAAAAACAACAGTCTGCGGGATGATTATCCGCTATCTAACCCGGCAAAGACTTGGCCCGGTGCTGGCTGTCGATGCCGACCCCAGCAGCAACCTGAATATGGTTTTGGGATTGCCGCTGGACGATGAAGAAACCGTAGGTTACATTCGAGAGGATATGCTGGCCAAAATTCAAACTGACAGCACTAGCGGTATAATGACCGGAGGGCTGGTAGGCGGCTTAACCAAGCACGATTATTTTGATTATCACATCCGCTCCATCATCGTCGAAGGAGATAACATCGATCTGCTAGCTATGGGGCGGCCCGAAGGTCAAGGCTGTTACTGTCCGGCCAATAACGCTATGCGCCTGGTGATTGACACTATGAGCGATCAGTATCCATTTGTTGTGATGGACAACGAAGCCGGTCTGGAACATTTGAGCCGCCGAACCACGCGCAACGTAGAGCATCTTCTGCTTGTTACCGACCCCAGCCAGCGTGGGGCTGTTGCCGCTCGTCGCGTGGCCGAGTTGGTAGCTGAGTTAAGTATCAATGTTGGGCAAACACATCTCATTGTCAACCGTATGCCCGGTGGTAAAATTCCACCTCCCCTAAAATCCTTTATCGATGCCATTGACGTACCGCTTATGGGAGTCATCCCCGATGACAATACCCTGCGAGAGTTTGAGTTTAGCGGGCGGCCCCTGGTAGAGTTAGGGGATGAGTCGCCAGTGTATCAGGCAGTGGTAGGGATGATGGAGCAGATAATTGCTAATAAGGTAGCAGTTTAAAGTTTGCAAGTTTGCAAGTAGGCAAGTAGGCAAGTTTGCAAGTTTGCAAGTAGGCAAGTCTGCAAGTAAGCAACGTAAATGTTGTGGGGTAATACTATAACACGGTAAAACCAGACTGTGTTAAGAATCAGTGATTAAATAACTTGGACAATTGGTTTCTGTAATTGGTAATTCAAGCATAACTTGGTTAGGCACTAATAACCAATTACTAATTACCAATTACCAATTACTAAGTCAAATAAATAAACTTATGTCCTAAAAAGGAGATTTTTATGCAAATTATAGGCGAAAATATCCATATAATTTCACCCAAAGTTAAGGAAGCTGTGAAAGAACGCGATATCAAGTTCTTTCAAGACCTGGCCGTAAAGCAAGTTGAAAATGGGGCCGCTGTACTGGATTTAAACATTGGCCCGCAAAAGAAAAATGGGCACGAAATTATGCCCTGGTTGGTAGAAGGTGTTCAGAAAGTGGTTGATGTCCCCCTTTCTCTGGATACCATTAATCTAAACGCTATTGAAGCTGGTCTAAAGGTAGCCAAAAATCAGTGTGTCGTCAACTCTGCCTCTGCCGAGGAGAAACGACTGGCCTTAGTGCCACCTTTAGCCAAGAAGTACGATGCCAAACTTATTGCCCTGACAATGGGCAAAGGCAGCATCCCGGTTAGCGCCGAGGAGCGGGTGAACATAGCCCTGGAAAAACTCATCCCCCGGGCTATGGAACTTGACATTGCTATGGAAGATTTGCTCATCGATCCCTTGGCCCTGACCGTAAGCGGCTGCCAGGAATATTGTCCTGAGTGTGTAGAGGCCGTGCGAATTCTCAAGGTTGCCGGCGACCCACCGCCTATGACCAACGTCGGCTTGAGCAACGTCTCTAACCAGGTGCCCCACGAAATGCGGGCGCTTATCAGTTCCACCTACGCCGTAATGTTGATGGCCGCCGGGGTGGATTACGTCATTGCCGATGCGCTGGATGATCTACTCAAAGAGTTCATCCGCGTTGTTGATAACCGTGACGATAGTAACGACTATCGCAAGTTAATCCTTACCCTTTACGACAAAACTGAGGCTATGGATAGACTGACCGCCGACGATGCCAATCTGAATGATCCTGAACAAGCAGCATTCTTTAAAACGGCTCAAATTCTCTATAACGATATCATTTACACCGACTCGTATCTGCGAGTGTAGCAATTTTGGATTAGTCAGTTTCTCGTTCCCAAACTGGAGTTTGGGAACGAGAAAACCCCAATTTGGGAACTCCCTAAATCCAAAATCCTAGCAAATATCCAGGAGATAACAATGCCCACAATGAATTCAATGACTAAAGATTTTTTGGCCCAAAAGCGGATTGCGGTTGTCGGAGTCTCTCGCACCAAAAAGGACGCAGCCAACATCATTTATGACAAATTGAAAAAGACGGGCTATCAGGTATTTCCTGTCAATCCCCAGGCCCAGACAATTGAGGGCGACACTTGTTATCCTGACCTGAAATCGATTCCGGATGGGGTAAACGGGGTGGTCATTGCCACCAAACCAGAAGTAACAGAACGCATTGTGCGCGAGTGCGCCGAAGCGGGGGTATCGCGAGTGTGGATGCACCGCTCACTGGAATTTATGGGCGGCAGCGTTTCTGAAGAAGCAGTGACATTTTGTCAGGAGAACGACATAACTGTTATCGCCGGGGGCTGCCCGATGATGTTTTGTGAGCCGGTTGATTTTGGACACAAATGTATGCGCTGGGTCTCACGGATGACCGGTGGTACGCCAAAGTAACCGCGTATCAGCAGTAAACTTACAAAACTCTGTAAACTCTAACCTTTAGGAGAAAGTATATATGTCCACTAACGGACGTCAAGAAAACGGAAATGTAGTTGGTGCCGTCATGGTCGTTGGCGGCGGCATTGCCGGGATGCAAGCTTCGCTCGATATGGCGGAGTCAGGTTATAAAGTATATTTGGTTGAGAAGAAGTCGGCGGTTGGGGGGCACATGGCTCAACTCGATAAAACCTTTCCCACCAACGATTGCGCTATGTGTACCATTAGCCCCAAGCTAGTTGATGTCGGTCGGCATCCCAACATCAATCTTTTGACTAAAACCGAAGTTGATAACCTCAGCGGACAGGCAGGTAATTTTACAGTAACGGTTCGTCGCCAGCCACGTTACATTGACGTTAATAAATGTACCGCTTGTGGCGATTGTGCCAAAGTCTGTCCGGTAATCATTCCTTCTGGTTTTAACGTGGGCTTAGAAGAACAACGTGCGGCCTACAAACTCTACCCTCAGGCTACTCCCAATGCCTACGCCATCGAAAAGCGAGGCGTTGCCCCTTGTCGCGATGCCTGCCCTGCCGGCCAGCGAGCGCAGGGTTACATCGCCCTCATCCGCGAGGGCCGTTACGAGGATGCGTTGCAGGTAATCAAAGAGGACAATCCTTTCCCCGCTATCTGTGGTCGCATCTGCAACCATCGCTGTGAGGATGCTTGTAGCCGTAGTAAAGTGGATGAACCGGTTAATATCCGTTTTCTCAAACGATTTGTGACCGATAAAATTTACACTACCCCCCGCGTTCCCCTGGAAGCAATCCCCCCTAAATTCGAGGAGCGCGTGGCAATCATCGGAGCGGGGCCGTGCGGATTAACGGCTGCCCAGGATTTGTGCAAAGCAGGTTATCCGGTAACTGTCTTCGAGGCCCTGCCAGTGGCCGGGGGCATGTTGCGGGTTGGCATACCAGAGTATCGTCTACCCGACGAGATTATAAACCGCGAGGTGCAGGATATTATTGATTTGGGGATCGAACTGCGGCTGAGTACCCCCGTCGAAAAGCTGGATGATCTGTTTGAACAGGGATTTAAGGCGGTGCTTATCGCCGTGGGTGCCCACGGTGGCATCAAGCTACCCATTCCGGGCAACGATTTGGATGGAGTACTGATTAATACTGACTTTTTACGTGATGCCCGCTTACCGGATTCCGCAAATGGCAATTCGCCCGCTTTAGCGGTCTCAAATAAACGGGTGCTGGTTATTGGCGGGGGCAATGTGGCTATTGACGTAGCTCGCACCGCCGTTCGCTTCGGTGCTAAAGAGGTGGCTATGACCTGCCTTGAGGCTCGAGATACGATGCCAGCCCACGAGTGGGAAATCCAGGAGGCACTTGACGAGGGAGTCAAACTCCATCCGGGCCGCTCTTTTACCCAGATTGTTGACAACGGGTCTGGCGGAGTAGCCGGTATGAAATGTGTCAAGGTTCGCTCCTTCTCATTTGACATGGGGCGACTGCAACTGGAAACCGAACCAGATTCCGAACACGTACTTGACTATGATACCATCATTTTCTCTGTGGGCCAACGGGTTGGTTTGCCCTTCCTTACTGAAGATAGTGGGGTTGAGCTAAGTCCGCGTCGAACCGTGGCTATTGATCCCCACACCTTTGCCACCAGCCGACCCGGCGTTTTTGCCTCGGGCGACAGCGTTACCAACACCACATTTGTAATTGATGCCGTTGCCGGTGGTCATAAGTGTGCCGCTTCGATCCGGCACTACTTGCGCGGTGAGTCAATGGAACCAGCCCCCAAGCCTGAAGTGCCGGTGGTCGAATTGACGGCAGCAGAGATTGCATTTCGTAAAGAGCAGGGCGAAATTAGCCTGACACCTCGGCTGCCGATATCGGAATTGTCGGTTAAAGAGCGAGTCCGGAGCTTTAATGAGGTGGAACAGGGATACACCGAAGAAATGGCCCAGGCCGAAGCAGCCCGCTGTCTCTCCTGCGGTATCTGCTCCGAATGTTTGCGCTGCCAGTTTGCCTGCGGGGTAGGGGCCATTAATCATGAGATGGTGGAGCAGGTCGAAGAAATTAACGTTGGAGCGGTCATCCTGGCCCCTGGTTATCAGGTTTACCAGGCCGAGTTGTCAGAAGAGTACGGCTTTGGCCGCTACCCCAACGTTGTCACCAGCCTGCAATTCGAGCGCCTGCTCAGTGCCTCTGGCCCAACTCTGGGCCACGTCAAACGACCTTCTGATGACGTTACGCCCAAGAAAATCGCCTTTTTGCAATGCGTTGGCTCTCGCGACCAGTCGCACGATTATTGCTCTGCGGTCTGCTGTATGTATGCGGCCAAAGAGGCCATTATGGCCAAGGAACACGAGCCGGATACCGACATCCACGTTTTTATGATGGATATGCGTTCCTTTAGCAAAGGTTACGAGGAGTATTATCGACGGGCGCGAGATAGTTACGGCATTGAGTATACCCGTTGCCGGATTTCAAATGTTAAGGAAAACCCGGCCACAAAGAACCTGATCTTGAAATACATAACGGATGGGGCAAATAATGACGGCTCGCGCGTACGCCAGGAAGAATTTGATATGGTTGTCCTCTCGGTCGGCATGGAGATTTCAGACAGTGTGAAGGCGTTGGGTCATCGTCTGGGGATCGAGTTGGATGAATACGGCTTCTGTCACACCGTCCAGTTTGACCCGTTGCAAACTAGCAAGCCCGGTATCTACGCCATTGGCCCCTTCCGCGAGCCAAAGGATATTCCAGAGTCGGTCATCGAGGCCAGTGGAGCGGCGGCTGTGGCCGGTAGCCTGTTGGCTAATGCTCGCCATACCCTAACTGACCGGGTTGAGTATCCCCCGGAACGAGACGTATCACAGGAAGAAGCTAAAACCGCTGTCTTTGTTTGCCACTGTGGGTCGAATATTGGCGGTTTCATTAATGTGCCCGGCGTGGCCGAGTATGCCCAATCTTTACCCAACGTCATCCACGCCGAGGATAATCTGTACACCTGCTCCCAGGACAGCATTGCCCGTATTACCGAGAAGGTGAAGGAATTGGGCGCTAACCGGGTGGTGGTTGCCTCTTGCACCCCCCTAACCCACGAGCCGCTGTTCCAGAGCAGTCTCCAGGCCGCCGGTCTTAATCCTTATCTCTTTGAGATGGCCAACATCCGTAACCAATGTTCGTGGGTTCATTCTCATGACCGGGAAATCGCAACCAGCAAAGCCAAAGACCTGGTGCGGATGGCCACCGCCCGGGCCTCTGAACTACAAGCCTTGCACACCACCGAGATACCCGTTACCAAAGAAGCCCTGGTCATCGGCGGCGGCGCAGCCGGGATGAACGCTGCGCTATCGTTAACGGAACAGGGTTTCCCGGTGCATCTGGTCGAACGCACAGCCGAGTTGGGCGGTAACTTGCGCCACGTCCACTACTTTGCTATCCAAAATGGCAATTCGGCTGCGCCACAAACGTATCTGGCCGATTTGATTGCGCGGGTCCAAGCTGACCCCCTCATTACCCTTCATTTAGAAACTGAGTTCGAGTTGTTGGACGGGTTCAGAGGTAATTTCAACTCTACCTTGCGCAATAGCCAGGGCAAGTTCACTGTTAAGCATGGAGCCATCATCGTGGCCACCGGCGGCACAGAATACAAAGGCCCCGAGTACGGCTACGGTACCGATCCACGAATTCTAACCCAACTGGAGTTTGAGAAACTGCTGGCAGAAGAGCAGGCTACTGACCCAATCCAAAATGTAGTGATGATTCAGTGTGTTGGCCCTGGCGAACAGTTCTGTGGGCGTATCTGCTGCACTACTGCTCTAAAAAATGCCCTAAAGCTGAAGCAGTTAAATCCCAACGCCAAGATCACAGTCATTTTTCGTGACATCCGCACTTATGGTTTCAAAGAGCGGCTCTACACTGAGGCCCGCCGGGCCGGCATTCTCTTCGTCCACTACGATTTTGACCGCAAGCCAGAGATACTCACCGAGGACGGCAACCTGACTGTGCGAGTGTGGGAGGAAGTAATGGGTCATGAGTTGGAGCTAACCCCCGACTTGTTGGTACTGAGTACGCCTATGGTTCCCTCGTCAGGCGCACGCGAATTGGCGACCAAACTTAAGGTCTCGGTCGATATGGATGACTTCTTCCTGGAAGCGCACATCAAATTGCGACCGGTCGATTTTTCAGCGGAAGGGGCCTTTATGTGCGGCCTGGCTCACTATCCCAAATTCCTCGATGAAAGCATCATCCAAGCTCAGGCTGCGGCTGCGCGGGCAACCACTATTCTGTCGCAAGATACCATCACCTCCAGTGCGCGGGTGGCTGTGGTTGATCCAGCCCTATGTGTTGGTTGTTTAACTTGCATCCGAACCTGTCCTTACAATGTACCCCAGATTTCAGCCAACCTGACTGGGGTAGGCAATATTTTGGGCGCTGCTACCATTGAACCCACTATTTGCCACGGCTGCGGAACCTGCGTCGCTCAGTGCCCGGCCAAAGCTATCCAATTGATGCACTATACAGATGTCCAGATACTGACCAAGCTCGGCGCGCTGTTTGAACGCGAGCCTGCGTCACAGGAGATAAGACTTTATGACAACATCTAACGGATTTGAACCCCAAATTGTAGCCTTTTGCTGCCGCCATTGTGCCTACGCCGCAGCGGACCTGGCCGGCGGCTTGCGGCTCGATTATCCGGCCTCGATCAAGATGGTCGAGTTGCCCTGTACAGGTAAGTTCGATGTGCTGTACGCCTTACGGACCTTTGAAGACGGTGCCGACGGCATCATGGTCGCCGGTTGACTGGAAGGCGACTGTCATTACCTGGAAGGTAATCTAAACGCCCGCAAGCGGGTAGAACATGTACACCAACTGCTGGAGGAGATTGGTCTTAACGGCAGACGCATTCAAATGATGAACCTTTCGGCTGCTATGGGAGGCCAATTCGCCTTTACCGCGGCTGAAATAACAGCCGAGATCAAGAGTATCGGACCCAATCCACTCGGCAAGAAGTGAGTACAAAATGTCTAATATCACATTCGAAATACTCCAGCCATTCGAGATTTTTGAAGGCTTCAGCGACGAAGAACTGATGGAGATTGCAGAACTCTGTCGTGAAGAATATCACGCCGATGGGGTCAAGCTTTTTGACGAAGGTGACCCGGCCCAAAAGTTATATCTCATCCTTGATGGCAAGCTCTCGTTAGAGAAAGAGATCCAACTGGGTCGCAGCGGGTCAAGTCGTCGGGCCACGGTAAGTGTTCAGGGGACGGGTCAGGCCATCGGCTGGTCGAGTTTAGTCACGCCGTTTCTCTACACTATGACCGGGGTCTGCATCGAGCCGCTCAAACTGTTGGCTATTGATGGTGATGATATACGTCGCCTGATGGTCAGTAATGCTGAAGTCGGTCTCAAGATTATGAATGCGATAGCGACGCTCGTCAAGGTACGAATGGAGAATACAACTAATACCTTGACTTACTTTCTCTCTATCATCTCTCACGAATTGAAGTCGCCCATAGCGGCCATTGAAAGTTATCTGGAAGTTATGTTGGGCGGGTATACCGGGAAATTATCCGACAAGCAGCTAAGAATGTTAGAGCGAAGCGCCCTGCGGGTCAAGGATTTACGTAATCTGATTAACGATATCCTTGATCTGGCCCGGATGCAGCCGGAACACATCCAAGCCGACTTCGATTGGTTCGATCCGACAGAGATAAGTGCAGAAGCCATTGAAGACGTTCGTTTGGCGGCTCGGGGCAAGGAAATCAGGCTTGAGATTGACGTGCCAACTGCGTTTCTGCAAATTGTGGGTGCCCGCCGGCGTTTACGCCAGATATTCTCCAATTTGCTATCGAACGCTATCAAGTTTTCACCCCACGAGAGTATGGTGACTCTGCGTGTCCGGGACGAACCCGAGCGCTTGGTGGCCGAAATCTTTGATGAGGGCATGGGTATCCCGGCCAATGAGCACGAACACATCTTTAGAGATTTCTTCCGTGGCCGGAATGTCGGAGATGTCGGCGGTACCGGCCTGGGTTTGTCAATCGTTAAGAAAATTGTAGATGCTCACAACGGCCAAATCTCAATCGAAAGCCCCTACACCCCGGGAAAACCCGGCACCAAGTTCACCGTTGTCATCCCCAGAAACCTGGCTACTCCAACAATGAAACAAGAGGAGTGGGGGGCGGCCAGGGAAAATGTATAATATATCGGCACCAAGAAGGAGGAGGAGGAAGCAAGATGAAAACCAAAGAACAACCCTATATCCTTGTAGTTGATGATGATCCTGACATTTTAGAGAGTCTTATTGCCGTGATCGAGACTCAGCCCTACCAGCTGAAGACGGCCAGAGATGGCAAACAATGCCTTGAGGTGATCGAAGAAGAGATCCCGGACTTGCTCATTCTCGATTTGCTTATGCCGAGGATGGACGGCTTTGCCGTTATCCAGGAATTACGGGGTAGCCCTAAATACGCCAATCTATCCATCATCGTCCTGACCACCGTCATCGAAGATGCCAGCCATCGTCGTTACGAACTGGAAACCGGGATGGGGATGGACGTGCAAGACTACGTTGAGAAGCCGGTAGCCCCGGCTGAGCTGTTGCGTCGCATACAAACAATTCTGGGGCAACCCTACATCCTGGTAGTTGACGACGACCCCGATATGCTTGACAGCATGATGACTGTCCTCAAAAGCCAACCCTACAAATTACAGGCAGCGCGGGATGGTCGCCAATGTATGGAAATGATTGGCAAGAAGATACCAGATTTGCTAATCCTTGATTTACTTATGCCCAAGATGGACGGTTTTGCCGTTATCCGGGAATTGCGGAGAAACCCCCAATATGTCGACCTCCCGATTATAGTTATGACCGCACTTCTTCAGGATGCCAGCCGTCGTCGCTATGAGCTGGAAACCAGGAGTGCAATGAACGTGCAGGGCTACCTTGAAAAGCCGATAGCCCCCCCCGAGTTGTTGCGTCACGTAAGTGAAACTCTAAAGCAGACTTAGCAGGTTAGTAGAGTGCGGATTGTGGAAATATTCTAAAATTCACAATCCGCACTGAAATAAGAGGATGGAACGGAAAATGAAAGATCCGAAATCCAAAACCCAAAATCCAAAATCGCTTGTTGGCGCGGTAATGGTTGTCGGCGGGGGTATCGCTGGCATCCAGGCCTCATTAGACTTGGCCGAGTCCGGTTTTAAGGTCTATCTGGTCGAGACCAAAAGTGCCATTGGTGGGCATATGGCCCAACTTGACAAGACCTTTCCCACCAACGACTGCGCTATGTGTACGCTCTCACCCAAACTTGTGGAAGCAGGTCGGCACCTTAACATCGAAATACTGACCAACAGTGAAGTCACTGCTGTGGAAGGAGAGGCGGGGAACTTCACCGCCACCATTCGCCGCCAGCCACGGTACGTAGACCTAAACAAATGCACCGCTTGCGGCGAATGTGCCACTGTTTGCCCAATCAGCCTGCCCAACCCTTACAACGAAGGATTGGCAACCCGAAAAGCGATTGATCGCCTCTACCCCCAGGCTATTCCCGACGGATTTGCCATCGAAAAGGAAGGTGTGGCCCCTTGCCGCGATGCCTGCCCCATCGGGCAACGAGCCCAGGGTTACATCGCCCTCATCCAAGAGCGACGCTACGAGGAAGCACTACGCATCATCAAGGAAGACAACCCCTTTCCGAGCGTTTGCGGTCGTACCTGTCATCACCCTTGTGAGGCCAGATGCAATCGGGGACGAATCGATGAGAGTGTTGGCATTATGGCCCTAAAACGCTTTGTGGCCGATTATACCTATGCCTATTATGGACACAAACCTATCGAGCGTGTGCCCAGAACCCATCCGGAATGGGTAGCTATAGTCGGTTCCGGACCAATGGGGTTAACGCTTGCCCAAGATTTAGTTAAGCTGGGCTATCGGGCTACTGTTTTCGAGGCCTTACCTGTTGCCGGGGGATTGATGCGGACTGGCATCCCTGCTCACCGCCTGCCCAAGGGTATCTTACAACGGGATATCGACGACATCCTGGCTCTCGGAGTCGAACTAAAGTTAAACACGCCCATCGAAGACCCCACAAAATTGCTAACCGAAGGTTATAACGCTGTATTTCTAGCAACAGGGGTCTACGAGAAGGCACGCTTGGGTGTCATGGGAGAAAAGTTATCCGGTGTCATTGTGGCCATTGATATGCTGCGAGAGGTCAACCTGGGTGGCATCGTTGATGTTGGCGAACGTGTGGCCGTGGTCGGTAGCGGCATTACGGCTGTGGACGCTGCCGCCGTCAGTCTGCGGATGGGAGCTAAAGAGGTCTATCTGTTCCTGCGCCGTCCGCGCGGAGAAGTACCGGCCTATCAGTGGGAGATTGATGAGGTTGAGCGCGAAGGCGCCCAAATTATGCAAGGCTATACGGTAACCCGCATCCTGGGCAACGAAAACCAGACTGTCACCAGCGTAGAATATGCAGCAGCCAAACTAAGCAAGTCCAGGGTATACGAAGCAATCGCCGGCACGGAAGCTATTATTGAAATTGATACGGTCATTAGCGCCGTGGGGCGATCTTCTGGCCTCTCTTTCCTCGATTCATCTTTCCAATCGCTAACCAACGATCCGAAGACTCTGGAAACCGAGCATCCCGGTATCTTTACCGGCGATAGCAAGGGATTTATCGTTAATGCCATTGCCTTGGGGCACAAGGCGGCCTCTGTAATAGACCGCTATCTACAGAGCAAACCACTGCCCGAACCAGCCAAACTGGCCTTGCCAGTGGCTAAGTGGACCAAAGCCGAGGCAGCTAAACGAGTTGTGCAAGAGCAAATTAAGCTAGAACCCCGAATTATGCCCGCAATGTTACCGCTGGACCAACGTTTAAGTTTCCGCGAAGCCGTAGCTCCTTTAACCGAGCAGCAAGCCCTGGCCGAAGCAAAGCGTTGTTTGCAATGCGGCGTATGCTCCGAGTGCCTGGCCTGTGTTGATGTTTGCGGCGTTGATGCCATCACCCACGATATGGTTGAGCAGACCGAGACTTTGAATGTCGGCGGAGTTATTTTGGCTCCCGGCTATCAGATTTATCAGTCGCAGCTTTCAGAGGAGTATGGCTGGGGACGCTACCCCAATGTTGTCACCTCCCTTCAATTCGAGCGATTTTTGAGTGCCTCCGGTCCAACTAGAGGCCACGTGCAATGTCCGTCAGATGGACGCAAAGCAAAGAAAATTGCCTTCTTACAATGCGTCGGCTCTCGTGATCAGTCGCACGACTACTGTTCAGCCGTCTGCTGTATGTATGCCACCAAAGAGGCTATGATGGCCGTCGAGCATGAACCAGACACCGAAGTTCACGTCTTTATGATGGATATGCGGGCCTTTAGCAAAGGCTACGAAGGATACTATCGCCGGGCGCGGGAAAAATATGGCATCAAATACACCCGCTGTCGCATCTCAGCGGTCAAAGAAAACCCAGAAAATAATAACCTGATCTTGCGCTACGCCACCTCCCCTTCTAAAGAAGCAGAGAAACATTCGGCCCTCGTCGAAGAAGAATTCGATATGGTAGTCCTCTCGGTGGGAATGGAGATGTCGAAGAGCGTGCGCAGCTTGGGCCAGAATCTTGAGATTGAGTTAGACAACTACGGCTTCTGCCACACTTCGCAATTCCAGCCGTTACAGACCAGCCGGCCCGGTATCTGGGCCGTGGGTCCCTTCCGCGAGCCAAAGGATATCCCGGAGACAGTAGTGGATGCCAGCGGAGCAGCGGTACTCGCTGGCGGGCTACTAACTGCGGAACGAGGTACGCTCGTTACCCCCGAGGCGTACCCGCCAGAGCGGGACACATCGCCAGAGGATGCCCAGATTGCCGTCTTTGTCTGTCACTGCGGCTCAAATATCGGCGGGTTCCTCGACGTGCCCGAAGTGGCCGAATATGCCAAAACATTGCCCAACGTTATTCACGCCGAGCATACGCTCTATACCTGTTCTCAAGACAGCATCACCCACATCACGGAGACGGTCAAGAAGTTGGGGGCAAACCGGGTGGTGGTGGCTGCCTGTACACCGCTAACCCACGGACCACTCTTCCAAGACAGCATCCGAGCAGCAGGGTTAAACCCTTACCTGTTTGAGATGGCCAACATCCGCAACCAATGCTCCTGGGTCCACTCGGACGACTGGGCTGCCGCAACCCAAAAGGCCAAAGAGTTGCTTCGTATGGCCGCGGTGCGGGCCACCCAGCTTCAACCTCTGCATACCAGGCCAATGCCCGTAGAGAAAGAAGCTTTGGTCATCGGCGGGGGACTGGCAGGGATGACGGCTGCGCTATCACTGGCGGAGCAAGGATTTCCGGTACATTTGGTGGAGCGGAATGAGCTGCTAGGCGGTAATCTGCGCCATCTCCACTACACCCTGGGCGATTTGGGGTTTGCTTATAATTTGCCCCAAAACAGTCACCAGAACGTCCGGGAATACCTGACCGAACTGGTGGGACAGGTGGAAGCAAACCCATTCATCACCCTTCATACAAAGACAGAATTGGTGGAGATGAACGGCTTTGGGGGCAACTTTACCTCAATCCTGCAAACGGCAGGAGACGGCAATGAACAGTTTGAGGTTCGTCACGGAGCAACGATTGTCGCCACTGGCGGCGTGGAGTATCGCGGCAAAGAGTACGCTTATGGAACCGATTCGCGCATCGTCACCCAGCAAGAATTTGAAACCTTGCTGGCCGAGTGGGATTTGGAGCAGGCGAGCAAGGGAGCAGACGAGCATAGGAACAGGGAAGAAATTAACCATCCCAATCCAAAATCAAAAATCAAAAATCAAAAATCGATTGTAATGATCCAGTGCATTGGGCCGGCGGAGCAGTACTGTAGCCGCATCTGCTGCACCACGGCCCTAAAAAACGCCCTGGTACTCAAACGACTCGATCCGGAGGCCGAGATTACGGTTATCTATCGCGACATTCGTACCTATGGTTTCAAAGAGCAACTGTACACCGAAGCGCGACGGGCGGGCGTACGCTTTGTACGCTACGATTTTGACCGCAAACCAGAGGTGACGGTGGCCGAGGAAGGATTAAGCGTCCAGGTGTGGGAGGGAATCTTGGGTTTTGAACTGGAACTCAAGCCTGACCTGCTTGTCCTGAGTACGCCCGTAGTGCCCTCTCAGGGAGCAAAGGAACTCGGCAGCAAGCTGAAAGTGCCGCTGGATATGGATGGTTTCTTCCTGGAAGCACATGTCAAGTTGCGACCAGTAGATTTCTCATCGGCTGGCATATTTATGGCCGGGCTGGCCCATTACCCCAAGCTCTTGGATGAGACCATCGTCCAGGCTCAGGCAGCCGCAGCCCGAGCTGCCACCATCCTTAGCAAAGACACAATGGACGTTGGCGGGGTGGTAGCCCAGGTAAATCCGGAGGCTTGCGTGGGATGTTTGACCTGTGTCCGGATGTGTCCCTTTGGCGTACCTCAGATCAGCATCGATCTCAGCGGAGTGGGGGAAATCTTTGGTGCGGCTTTCATTAACCCGGCCCAATGTCAAGGCTGCGGCATCTGTACCGCCGAGTGCCCGGCTAATGCCATTCGATTAACGCATTACCGGGACGAGCAGTTGGATGTGAAGGTTACGGCCTTGCTGGAATCAGCGATGTTGAGTGTTGAAGGATAGGAGGATGGTGATGACCCAGGATAAGTTCAATAGTTCGACTGGACTCAATACAGCTTTGCAAATCATTGCTTATTGTTGTCACTACTGCGCCTACGCAGCGGCTGACCTAGCTGGCACGATGCGCCTGAGCTACCCAATCGAGGTGAAGGTGATAGAGTTGCCCTGTTCGGGCAAAATCGATACCCTGCAAGTGCTACGCGCCTTTGAACAAGGGGTAGATGGGGTGATGGTGGCCGGTTGACTGGAAGGCGATTGCCATTACCTGGAAGGTAATCTAAACGCCCGAAGACGGGTTAAAGCCATTCAAAAACTGTTGGCCCAGATTGGGCTGGGTGGTGAGCGTCTAGAGATATTCAATCTCTCCTCAGCAATGGGGCCACAATTCGCCCAATATGCCACGGAGATGACCGAACGCATAGAAAAGATAGGACCATCTCCACTGCATGCCCGTAGCAAATAATAATATAGTCAGTAGAAGGAGTTTATTAAATGATTGTCGCAGAACAGAAACAACTTGAGGAAATTCAATCAATTATCGCCACTGCCGAACGGGTACTCGTTGTCGGTTGTGGCACCTGTGTGACCGTCTGTTTTGCCGGCGGGAGCAAAGAAGCGGCCATCCTGGGTTCCTCCTTGCGCATGGCCACCCGGCTAAACGGAAACGACAAGTCAGTTGACGAGGTAACCGTGCAGCGCCAGTGCGAGTGGGAGTACATCGAACCGTTGGAGGCAAAACTGGATGACTACGACCTCGTTCTCTCGCTGGGGTGCGGTATTGGGGTGCAGACGCTGGCCGAACGTTTTCCCGACAAGCGAATTGTGCCCGGCCTGAACACCTCGTTTATGGGCTTGCCGGTTGAGCAGGGGGTATGGGAAGAGCGTTGCCAGGCCTGCGGCAACTGTATTCTACATTTAACCGGAGGTATATGCCCCATCAGCCGCTGTTCCAAGCAGTTGTTCAACGGCCCGTGCGGCGGCTCGCAAAACGGTCAGTGCGAGATCGATCCGGAAGTCCCTTGTGCCTGGGAGCTTATTTGGAACAAGATGACTAACCTGGGTTTACAGGATCAATTGCTGCAAATACAGCCGCCCAAAGATTGGACAACCAGTCGAGACGGCGGCCCGCGCCGCATCATTCGTGATGACCTGCGCTTGCCCAAAGAGTATGAAGAGTAATAAGGAGAGTAACATTATGACTAATAATTCAACGAATGGTTACAAACTTAGTAACCTGGAACAACTTATCAAGGCCGGGCACTTTGTGGTCACAGGCGAACTTGGCCCCCCTAAAGGTTGGAGCCGTGAGTCTATCGAGAGCAAAGCTGAACTGTTGCGGGGGGTGGTCGATGCGGTCAATCTGACCGATAACCAAACGGCCATCGTTCGCATGGCCAGTATCGCTGCCGGGCGGGTGTTGGTCGAGATGGACATGGAGCCGGTGATCCAAATGACCTGTCGCGACCGGAATCGGTTGGGGATACAAAGCGACTTGTTGGGCGCAGCAGCATTGGGTATGTTCAACGTACTCTGCCTTTCGGGCGATCATCAGAGCTTTGGCAATCACCCCACGGCCAAAAACGTCCACGACATCGACAGTATCCAGATGGTTCAAATGGTATCCGAGATGCGCCATAAGAGCATTTTTCAATGTGGTGACGAGATCAAGGGAGGTGGCCCGTCCTTTTTGGTTGGAGCCGCAGCCAACCCCTTTGGCGACCCCTTCGAGTTTCGACCCTACCGCCTGGCCAAAAAAGTGGCCGCCGGGGCCAACTTTATCCAGACCCAACTCATTTACGATATCCCCCGCTTCAAAAAGTATATGGAGAAGGTTGTGGATATGGGTTTGCATGAAAAAGTGGCTATTTTGGCCGGGGTGGGACCACTGAAAAGCAGCGGTATGACCAAGTACATGCGCGACAAAGTGCCCGGCATGACCGTCGATGACTATTACGTGGACGAGATGGTCAAGGCCATTAACGGCATTCCCAAGGAAGAAAAGGTTGCTCGTAGAGATGCCTGGCGCAAGCGAGGCATCGAACTATGCATCGAACAAATTCAGCAGTTGAAAGAGATTGAAGGCGTAGCCGGCGTACACATTATGGCTATTGAGTGGGAAGCAGCTACTCGACCCATTGCTGAGGGAGCGGGGCTGCTACCACGACCAACTGTTGGAGTTTAGATTAAGGCTAAAATCGTAAATCGTAAATCGTAAGAGGTGTAAAATGACAATACATGAAACTACGGGCGAAACGTTGGCCCAAACTATCCAACACGAGCTTGATGAAAATGTCTATCTGTGCTACCAGTGCGTTAAGTGTAGCAGTGGCTGTCCTTTGGTTGAGCATATGGACGTTATGCCCAATCAGGTTATGCGGGCTGTTCAACTGGATGATAAAAGTGTCCTGGAATCGAAGACCGTTTGGCTTTGTGCCTCTTGCCAAACCTGTACCACCCGCTGTCCCCAAGAATTGGACATCGCCTCTATTATGGACACCCTGCGCATCGAGGCCAAAAAGCAGGGCCTGTCGCCAGCCATCCCCGATGTGGATAAATTCAATACCCTTTTTCTGAATAACACCGGCTGGCTGGGTCGCCTGTACGAAGTAGGGCTGATGGGGGGAAGGAATTTGTGGACAGGCCAACCGTTGAAAGATATGGGCTTGGGTTTGGAGATGCTAAAACGAGGCAAACTCAAACTCCTCCCCACCCTGACCCGGTCCCCCAAAGAGGTCAAACCGCTTGAATCGACTGCTGGCAAAGTGGCATATTACCCTGGCTGTTCGCTCCACTCCAGTGCCGCCGAATATGACCAGACCGTTCGCACCGCCGCTGGTATGCTTGATCTGGAGTTAGTCGAGCCACCCGGCTGGACTTGCTGCGGCTCTAGCCCCGCCCACTCCAGCGATCATACCCTGGCCACCGTGCTGCCAATGCGCACCCTGGCCACCATCGAACAGATGGGCTTAGATACCGTGACCGCTCCGTGCAGTGCCTGCTTTGCCCGCATGAAGACCGCTGCCCACACCGTCACCAACAATGATACTATGGCCCAGGAAGTTGAAGCCCAGATAGGTTATACTTACCAGGGTAAGGTGGAAGTGCAACATCTGCTTGACACATTGGTAGATCGGGTCGGTCTGGACAAGATCAGATCCCGTGTGAAAAAACCGTTGGCAGAACTTAAAGTGGCCTGTTATTACGGCTGTCTAATCACCCGACCATCAAAAATTACCCAGGCCGAACATGCCGAATATCCGATGAAGATGGACAACCTGGTGGATGCTCTGGGCGCTGAGGCAGTTGACTGGTCCTACAAAACCGATTGCTGCGGCGGCACACTTGGTTTAACCCAAACGCCGTTGGCCCTGGAGATGACCCAAAAAATCCTGCAAAACGCCCGCGACTGTGGCGCTGATGTGATTACTACCGCCTGCCCGCTGTGTCATGTAAACCTCGACGCTCGTCAGAACCAGATTGAGATTGACTTCCAGATACCGGTGCTGTACATTACCCAACTAATGGTGCTGGCCTTTGGATTAAATGAGAAACAGGCCGCGTTGAGCAAAAATATGGTCGACCCCAGGCCAGTGTTAAATGGCCAAATTTAGGCAGATTGTACGAGGGTAAAACCTATGAAAACAATCAAAATAAAACCTGTAGAAATCCTGGGGACATGTCGGGCTAACCTGACCCTGGACGATGAGTTTCAGATTAAAGGGATGAATCTTGAAAATCCCAGGCAAAGCAAGCTCTGTTTCTTGGCTCTGGGTCATTTCCCTCCCATTATCTCGCAACTCCAGGGTAAAAAACATTTCTTCGCTCACCTCTCTTGTCCGGATTGTCTGTCGCGCATGGAGCAGGAGAACGGCGTGGTTTTTCTATTGGGGCAGATCGATAAATGGGATTTGAGTCAGGCGATTTCAGAGTATCGCCGCTTGTGTAAACAGTACGCCCAAGAACCAGAGGCTGCCAAACAACTAGAAGCAGAGGCAACCCAGTATCAAAAACAAGGTGAGTATTCAATGGCTACCCAAAAAATGGAAGCAGCTGTACAAGAACTCAAACGGGTCTTTGCCTGATGACACGTATTATAATCTTTGGCGATTTGCACGCCAATTGGGAAGCGCTGCTGGCTCTGCAACAGGCTGAGGCTCAGCCTGATATGGTGCTGTGTTTAGGTGATATTGTTGGTTACGGCCCCGACCCCAAGCTGTGCCTCGACTCGGTTCGGGCCAATGCAACACACAGCATTGGCGGCTGGCATGATCAAGCCGTAGGCCATAGCCAACCTTCTGCCAGCAGTAACCTCCTGGAGTCAACCTGGGCACATACGCGCTCGTTATTACCGCAGGCAGACCGCGATTATCTGGCTTCTTTGCCCTCAGAACTAACGATTGAAGCTGCCGGCACACGCTTTTTTCTTACCCGTCTTGCACCCGACGACGCAGAAAGTGAAACACGTATGCTCATTACGATGTCTCAAGCGCAATTGCGGGAACGTTTTGGCGAAATTGAGGCCGATATTATCTTGTTGGGCGGATCACACATACCGGCAATGCGTCAAATTGATAACCGGCTCATTGTTTGTCCGGGTAGTCTGGGGCAACCACGTTATGGGGTATCTGATCCAACTTTTGCGGCCTGGGAAGATGGTCGCGTCCAAATTCATCACCTGCACTACCATCCCCAGGCCACTATCCGCAAGCTTTCGCTCTTGCCCTTAGACCCGGAGCATATGCTGCACTTGCAATCTATTTTAGAGACAGGCGGATTGGGTTGAGACATTTTTCATCCCCCAAACGGTTTTACCACAACTACATATTGGACAGAATTAAGGCTAATGATATTAGCAGATTTACAGGATTTAAGTTAAAATATCCTGTAAATCTTGTCTATTCTTAGCCTAAACTAAATACGATGTCAGACAGTAAGGAACTTAGTGAAAGCGTGATTCATTCTGCTGTCAACAAAGGTTTACTGCACATTGATGACAAGCGTTGTCACAATTGCCGGCCATGTTTGGCCCGCCAAGTGTGCAAGGTCAAGGCTATTATCCACATTGACCGCGATGAACCACCCTTTATAGATCTGCACCGTTGTTACGGCTGCAAGTTGTGCCTAGTTGAATGTCCTTTTGAGGCCATCATCATTACCTAATAAGCAACGATCAAATAACCTGGACAATTCAATTCTGTAATTGGCAATCAAATCCAACAACCAAACATAACCCTGTTAAACCCTAATTACTAATTACCAATTACTAATTACCAATTACTAAATAAATTTGATAAGGAGAAATAGATGCGCATTTTAGCAATTATATCCGGCGAATATGGCCGCCGGCATGTGGACAACATCCGTGAGCACGGCCCTTCAGATTGGACAATCGAAGTATGGCAAGCTCCGGCCGTCTTTCCCCTGATGTTAGATTATCCGGAAGATTTCGTACCCGATACACTCCCCCCGGCTGACCTGATCTTGTCTTTTGGCGAACACAAAGCCATTGCCGCGCTTATACCCGAAATAGTGCCCCTAACGGGCGCTAAATCCGTGATGGCCGCCGTAGATAACGAAGCATGGCTGCCACGAGGGTTAGCTCGTCAGATGCGAGGCTGGCTTGAGGATATTGGCGTAACATCTGTAACACCCAAACCTCTATGTTCACTAACCGAAACCCACTATGACACCGCTCGCCGGACACGGGTTGAATACAACGATCCGCTCATCGCCGAATTTGCGCGTCATTTTGGTCGGCCAGAGTTACAGCTCACCATAGACCCTCAAACACAACAAATTACCGCCGCCGAAGTTCTACGCGATGCCACTTGTGGCTGCGCCACCTTTGTAGCTCAAGGGTTAGTGGGGCTTTCGGTAGATGAAGCCGAATATGAGGCCGGAATGTTGCATCACCACTTTCCCTGCTTAGCCAGTATGGCTAAAGATGCTGACTACGGCGACACCCTGATGCACATCTCCGGCAATATCATTAAAGATAACGTTAGTGAGCAGCTTAAGCCATTTAAACAATATCTAAAACCCGGACAGCAGAGTGAATAAAAACCACCTTTACCAATCCAAAATCTAAAATCCAAAATGGTGTCATAGGAGTATTAAATGCCAAAAATAGCAATCACCGGCAAGGGAGGGGTGGGTAAAACCACCCTGGCAGCCTTGCTGGCTCATATTTACGCTCAAGCCAACCAATCGGTTATCGCCATTGACGCGGACCCGGCGGCCAGTTTAGCTTACGCCCTGGGCATGCCCGAAGAATTAGCTGCCCAAGTAATACCCATTGCTAAAATGGAAGAGTTGATCTATGAGCGCACCGGGGCTAAACCCGGCACCACTGGCGGCTTTTTCAAGATCAATCCCCGTGTAGACGATATCCCTGACCGTTTCAGCATACTTCACCGTGGGATTCGGATGCTGCAATTGGGAACTGTTAGCACTGGGGGCAGTGGTTGTATCTGCCCCGAAAGCGCGGTGCTTAAATCATTGGTGACATACATAATCCTTTATCGAGACGAAGTGATGATTTTGGATATGGAAGCCGGCATTGAGCATCTGGGTCGAGCTACGGCCGGGGGTGTTGATGCCTTTCTCATTGTGGTTGAGCCGGGGAAACGCAGTTTAAGTACCGCCCGGAACATTCATCAACTGGCTGCCGATATTGGCGTAACCCATTGTTATGTAGTGGGCAACAAAGTTCGTAACGAAACCGACCGTGACTACATCCGCCGTAATCTACCCCCAGATCTGCCAGTGATTGGTTTCTTATCGTCCAACCCACAAGCCGTAGAAGCTGATATGCGCGGTGAGGCCATCTTTGATGCTGCCCCCCAATTAGTTGAAGAAGCATACCAGATTACAGCCACGTTTGACCAAGCCATAACCGGCTGACAATGAGCCTCAGTACATCCAAATTTGGGGAGGTAGCATCCTCTCGGAACCAAAAAGAGGCGTGTTTTTAGCAAATGAAAAAAGCAGAGGAGTCCAAATTACAATTTGGACTCCTCTTTTTACTTTTGCTACTTTCTCTCCACTTCAACGAAACTATACCCTCTTGACCAGAGCAGCGCAAATTTACTATTTAAATGAACAAATAACCACAATATACCACCTACAATTAATTGGATTTACCCACCTTCATTGTTCATTGTAAACGTTGAGGTTTATGCCCTTACCCTTGCTCGAACACAGTAGGGTAAAGTTCCAAATTTTAGAAACGATATCTCCGTCAGATGAAACGGTCGAAACTCGTCAGGCAGAAGAGGTGTTGATTGCCGCCGGGCTGATAAAACCGCTCATTTCCTTTGCTACTTCATCACTGAGAGAGTTTTGAATTCACTACCGACACTTTTTTCACAATGAAGAAAAATAGTACCCAAATGACCTGATTGATGCCAGATCAATGGATTTTTACAAATACTAAACCTAAAATCATAAAAAAAATCCGTGCCAATCCGTCCAATCCGTACGATCCGTGTTCTATTTTAGGGCCTAATATAAACGTCATGGCTATTTATTAAAAGTGTCCGGTAGTGAAAAAAAAGGGGGGGAGGGTTCAGCAAAGGTTCAGTCATCAGCCCATTATAGAGTGAGTTGAATAATTGAACAATATTTATCGTTGTTAGATAGATTTGTGGTATAATCTCAGTAAATAAAATTGAGGTAAGAGTCTTATGGCTGAACAATATACAGTTACCGGCACCCTATCAAACCAAACTACAGTTATCCTTGACCAACCGCTGCGCTTGTCTATGGGGCGGGTACGGGTTACAGTTGAACGTTTATCTAATAACACATTTTGGCAGGGCGCAACTATATCTGAGTTGGCCGAGGCACAAGGCGTAAAGCCAATTCAAACCCTGGATGATTTATGGGGCGACTTTTGGCCTGAAGATGAATCAATTGATGATTTTATTACCCTTATCCAACAGTGGCGACATGAAGACCAAGAAGGGTAGATTAATCGGATGAAATATCTTGTGCTTGATACTGATGTTTGTTCTTTTTTCTTCAAACGTGATAGCCGGGCCGAGCAATATCGTCCCCACTTAGTGGGTCACACCCCTTGTCTCTCATTTCAAACTGTAGCCGAACTCTATCAGTGGGCTGAAATTAACAATTGGGGGCAGAAACGTCGAGCTAAATTGGACCAATGGCTACCCACCTTTGTTATTTTACCTTATGATAATGAAACCGCTTTGGCTTGGGCCAAAATTCGAGCCGAGCGTAGAAAACAAGGCCGTCCAATCTCGGCTACGGATGCTTGGATTGCAGCCAGTGCCCTCCGTTACAACTGTCCGCTTATTACCCACAATGTGGCAGATTATCTCCATATTGCTAACTTAACCCTTATTACTGAAACACCCAATCAAACTGGACAATGAAAGAGAGTACAAACATCCCTTCGCAAAACGGTAAGGTTGAGTGGTCGGGTACAGAATTATTGTTGGGCGGCACTTTGAGAGACGACGTATCCCTTACGTCAAATTTAGAAATGCTTCAGGATGCTGTTCCGCTATCCGTAACAATGATTGGGCTGGACCACTTGGCTGTCGCCGTCCTTGCTCCCAATCCTGGACTGTCCGCAAGCTAACCCCCATTAAGCCAGCAAAGGCTGCCTGCGACAACTGTAACTTCTTTCTGATCTCTTGTGGCGTTGATGGCTCTTTTAACTTACGGTTTCTTAATTCAACTTGCCCCGCCTTAAACGCCTTTATCTCTTTTATACCTTCCAAGATTTCTAATCCAATATCCCGCTCAGACATCTCCAATTTCCTTTGCTATATTATTCAGGTTACTGCCGAAATCTCTGCCAGTTCCTCTTTAACTTTTTCTTGTATCCAGAGGTTTATTAATGTTTCTACCGATACACCTTTTTGCCGGGCTATCTCACGCACCTAACTCACTAATGTTCGTTCCAAAGCACAATACCTGACCTCGGATTGAATATCTACTTCAAACTCAACCGGTTCACTTCATTGATAGCTTCATCAGGTGTACGATTACCAAGCGGCAAATCAAGTGTATGCTTGGCCTCATAACCTAATTCTCTTAAACGATGAATAAGACGGTGGGGAAGTTGGGCATTGACTAAGAATTTCATACCAGAGCCATCTGTAGACGTTTAACTTGGGTTAGACGAGTTGCAAACGTTAAAACAGCCAGTAAATCAAGATATTCTAAATCTTCATAATCAGCTAAAATTTCATCAAGGGACATACCTGCGCTCAATAATTCCAAAATTGTCTCCACAGGATAACGCAAGCCCCTAATACACGGTTTACCATGACAAATTTCAGGATCTAAACTAATACGTTTGAGCAAACTCAATGAATTTTCCATAAATCTTCACTCCTTCTCCAACAACTTAATAAAATTATAAGCCAGCTTTTGCAAAGTTATTTTTCCTACTCCTCATCATTATCAGAGCGAGGTGATACTGTCTCTACCTTCGAGACCATCTCAGCCAGCGTATTTTCAAATTCAGCCAGGCTTTGAACCTTCAAAGCCACTTCACTCAGTTTTTTGAGTACTTCCAAATCAAGCCCTTCAAAACGCTCATCAAAATCACCCCCCACAACTTCAAAACGAATGATGAGTATTTGATATAACGTTTCTAACATTGCTTGACGACCTTCTTTTTTGCCTATTTCTTTTCCTTGTTCTACCCATTGTTGGGCTATGGTTGGCATAAGTTTTTCTCCCCTCGCTGTTAATAACTAGAGTTATTATTCTCTCAAGAGTTCCATTTTAATCCTGATTATGGTTCTAGCCAAAAACAGAACAAAGCGATATTATTGGGCGGCACTTTGAGAGGCAATGATTTTCCGGTGTCAGGATAGTTGAGTACTTTTTCGCCATCCTACAACTCCTACATTTGTTTGATAAAAATGGTTCAGCCCAAGATATTTGAGCTTGAGGCTGGGGGGGGTAAGTTTGGGGTTTGAGGGCAGGGGGGATTAAAACCCTATTATTATAGCTAACGGATGGATATCCGCCACCATCGAAACACCAAATCTCCCTCCGACATATGCTTGCGACCGACGTTTGTGGATGCTTTTCTCTGCAATAAGTGGTCGCAAGCGTGTGCCAGTTATTACCTTCAATTTAAATCACGGAGCTGGTTACCAAGATAGGATTTTCCGTTATGCAAGACAAATAACCAATCTTTAGCTCGTGTGATTCCTACGTAAAATAATCTCTTATTTTGCTCCTGTCTTTCTGTATCCCGAGCATTTAAAGATTCTGCCCCTACAATAATAATTGCTTCACGTTCTTGACCCTTGCTACTGTGCAAAGTGCCAATAAATACTCGGTCACGTTGTTGAATTCGTTCTCTCATATCTTCTAAAGAATAATTGGCTAATTGACTGTCTGGTTTTAATACATCTTGAAGATGTTCATATTCTTCTAAATCGTCTGGCCTCAATAATCCGTATTTTCTAAGCAAATATTCTAAATTAATAGCTTCATCAAAGCTTTTTAACCAACTAAATGCTGAGTCCCTATATTTCTTTGCCTCAGAAAGAGCTATAAATAGATTAACTCTGTGCTTGAAAGACGAGGCATTTTCTCTTGAAAGCCCTTGAGAAATTAGAAGGGTTCTCCAAAACTCACACAGTTCTAAAAAATTAACTTCATCGGGGTTATCAGAAACACTGTACATGACCGATTTTTCCAACCATTCAATTAAAGGCTTGCGAGAGTCGTATGCTTGATCTGCTGCTTTGAAACAAGGGATTTCAGGGGCTTCCTGTTCGATTTCCATGATGACATTTCTGCAACCAAATCGAGACCTATGCAAAACCATTATCTGATGATACGATAAATTGATGTCTTGTCTTAACCTTCGAATAATGTCAGAAACGGAGCCAACAATGCAACCAACGTATCCAATACTATCTTGTCTCACAGCTTCAAATTCAACGTGTGTTGGAATTATTATCGAGGACGCATCAACAATCTTTTGAAGAGACCGATAATTTTTTGTCAGATAGATCGGTTCTCCATAACGATCATTGGACATTTCTAATTCATATAAGTATGCGGGGCTTGCACCAGAAAAGTCGTAAATACATTGATTTGGATCACCGATAGCGAACAACTTCATGTTCGTGTTAGCAGTTAAAGATAATACCATCCGATGTAGAGGCAAACCGAGGTCTTGATATTCATCAATGAGGAGCCAAGGGTATTTTGCTGCTAATGAATCTCTTACATAAGACTCCTCTTCCACTAATTTCATCGCCCATTTAATCTGGAGGTCAAAATCAGTAAATCCGTTGCTGAGTAATGTTGTCTCATAAATCTTTAGCAATTTTTCCACGTATGAATTGGCCCGAGGTGATTGTATACTATCAAGTTGAGTCCGTCTATATTTTTGAAACGTGATCGGCAATCGATCTGCAAAAGAATTATCTATTCTGTTTCTTTCAGGTTTAAAGGCTCGGATATTATTTGAAAATTTTAAGGTATCCCATATCTTACGATAGACTTCAGCTTGCTGTTTGTCAGATGCAACTTTTAATGGGTTAGGCAAAGGATAATTGTAAAGTCTACCAAATGGGATAAGAATATTAGATAGTGAAAAACCGTGCAATGTACCAATAAATACATTGTGCCGTTTATATATACCCAACTCAAAGAGACGTTGGCGAAGTTCTTCAGCCATTGCATGAGCATACGTCACACAGGCTAAACCTCGTGGTGGATGGATAGTTTCATTCAAGAGTTTCGCAGCTTTGAAAACCAATGTGCGCGTTTTTCCAGTGCCAGGACCAGCTATGACAATGCAATGTTTATCATCGTCTCTTTCAATAGCCTCATTTTGACCTGGATCATCCCGAATTTCTTGAAGCATTGATAAATATTTTGACTGTAACATAATCAAAAGGGGATTTCATCAGAATCGGAGAAATCAGATACTTCTTCTTCAAAATCTGGTTCTTCATTCTCCATGTCAATTTCAACATCCAAGACTTCTGAAGACTCATCACTTTGTTCTTTGGTCTCGGGTTCAAGCTTTGCAACCAAATATTGTATACTTGCTAAAATATACGATGGTATAGAGCGGCCTGATTGATTTTTCAATTCAGACGACAACCGCTGTGCGACTCGTCCTTTACCGATTTCTGAAATCTTATCGACGAAGTATTCTATATTTTTATCATTTGTTAATTCATCATTTTCAAGGTGATTACGCAACCTACTGACAATTCTTGGGCCAGCTCCTAAATCTTCTAAAATGTCTATCAGATCCTTACCATATCCCTCCTCAAGTAGCGAAGGCTCAAATGACCAATCATTTACAAATAATCCAGCTTGTTTGAGTTTGTTTTGCGTGTTACTCCAATCCAAATCTTCATAATCTTTTTTAATTTCGGCTTTGAGGCTGTTAGAAATGTCTATTATGTTCAAAAGATCAATACAACGTTTCAACCCGTAATAGTATGCAATACCCGATTTTTCAATTTTCTGTCGTCGTTCAATTGGGGAGAGTTTTTTCAACTCATCAAATTCTTCCTCGGTGATAAGATTTTCATCTCTGGCTTTTACCAACCCATCGTTTAATCTGGCATATTTATCACCATCAGTTAGAACTACAAAAGGAATTTGCAGCCCATCGTTCCCAACTAATCTAACATAAGGAACAAAGTCAGTGCCACGTACATTACAAACTGTGATCCCATACCGGTCAAGCTCAAAACCGATTAGTTGAGCCAGTATGGGAATTAGAAATTCCTCTGCGTCCCCTTCTACAAAAATCACGCCGCGTGAAAATAATATCTCCGCACGGGTGACATCTAGATACCGTTCCAAGTCATCTAAATGAATTGGGGTCAAGTTATTTTGAAGTTTTGCAGTAGAACAGATTTCGGAACCAAGTGTTTCTTCGGAATTACGAAACATTACAATTGAATCAATGCCAGCAACACTAGCAATATGTGGTGAGTGGGTGGATAAAATTAGAGGGGTACGCTTCAAAAAATCCCGGAAAAGCAATCTTTGTAGATGTGGATACAAGTGGGCTTCTGGTTCCTCAATCGCTAAATATTGTAAAGTGCCATTCATTTGTACGAGTTGGTGGTTTAGTGGGATCTTCCCGTCTCTCAACTTCAAGGACATAAAGGGTTAAAAATAAAACGTTAGCTAGACCAAGGCTAGTGCTACTAATCGGACGGTCCCCCTCGATTCTAAGCCTAATTGCTCGAACGAGGCTTTCAGCGTTGCTTTCCAACAAACGTAATGTTGGGTCTAGATCATGTATATGTTCTATCATGTCAATTAGCCGTGCGCTAATTGTTGACTCTAGAGTCTGAATTTGTTTAACTTTCTTTAATTCCTCATTTGCTTTGTCAATGTGGTCTGCAACATCTTTCAACGCCTCAGCCGTTATCCCATAAAGTTCAAAAAGGCTTTTCAGCGGAAATCCTCTAGCCACTAATTCCGATTCTGCGTCTCTTAGAGCGTTAATAACCTTAAAGCTAAAATTGTTACGTAATTCAGATGGATGGAATTCACGACTCTGGTCATCTGGATCATCTCCACCATATAAATAATCTTCATAATCTTCTTCACTAATTTTTTCTGCGGAGACTCCAGCATGAGGTTTATACCTATATACATAGTTCAAACGAGCAGTACCAGGTTTGCCTTGTGGACAATACGACTGTAGCAATGTATTGAGGTTAACATCTGTATCAAAATCTGTAAGTTCAACTGAGATTTTGATCTCACGTCCGTCCCATGGTTCTACATTTTCGCCACGCCAAAAGTCATCAGCGGTTAGTAGCCGATCACGACGCGATAAGTTTGGGTCAAGAACTAATCGTAGAGCGTGTATAAAGTTACTTTTACCAGTAGCATTGGCACCGACAAGTATCAGGTTTTTACCAGTTTCGACTGTAACATTCTCGAAGTTTCTGAAATGTTCAATGTGTACTTTGGATATGTGCATAAGTAGTATACCAACAACTATCTTTAAATTGGGGTAAATAACGAAAAAATCTAACGTGTTAAGAATTCATGCGGCTCACTCCAGCAACAAGTCTTCAATTAACGGTCAGGTCTTGGGCTTTATACCGCACATAGACCAAAGAATAAGCCGCCGCAATAATATGCATAACTACTCAGTCACCCTTTACCAGGTTCATTGTCAACCGCAATATTTGCCCACACGGATAGGTAATCTCTCATCCGCGTAGGCGGATGATCGGCTTTAGCCTCGCAAGTGCGGTTTCAACCGCTCAGGCTGAGTAGTTACTAATATGCTAAACAAGACTGGGGCTAAACAAGTTTAGAGCTAAACAAAATTTAGCACCCAATAAATCTAACAAAGCTCATCTTAAATTATTATAACCGCAGAGACCAAAAATAACCAAAAGCAAGGATCAAAAAGCAACTGTAGTTATTTAACTGCCATTCCTAAAACCATCAAATGACAATTAGAAATATCCATCAAGACCGAGAATAAAAAAGAGGAATGAATAGCAAATTTTGTTCACAAAGTAGTAATATAGCCGCTTTGATTAGGTGTTGGTATAGTGTCAGACCGAAGCTAAACCGGAGCTGAACCGGAGCTGGACCGGAGATGGCATAGTGTCTTCCCCTATTTACCCCAGCCTTAAAGCAGTTCTAAAGCAGCTTTAAAGCAGTTCTAAAGCAGCTTTAAAGCAGTTCTAAAGCAGCCCTCAAGGGTCACACATCGACAAAAGTTGTCCATAGAATGAACAATAAACCCATAAAAGGTAGTAAACCCCAGTAATTTTAAATTTAGACTAATTTAGCAAATTTCACCCTTAGTCGATGAACCCCTAAGTCTTAACAAGCTAGAGTCCCACTTGTGGCAAGCAGCGAACATTCTATGCGGCAGCCCCATGGATTGCACGGACTGGAAGTGACTTTATATTTGAGTAATTTCAACAATTGAGTCATAATTGGATAATATAACCTAGCATCACATAAACATTTATAGTCAGAAAAATTAGAGATGGGGGGATTGGAAATTAAGAGATTAACCATTCACTAACCACTCTCATTGCTCATTATTTCATTATTCATTGGTAAAAACTTATGTTAAAAAACAACCCTTTTATTCCCAGTCGAAAAACGATGTGGCCCTGGCTGGTTATCCTCGTAATTTTATTGGTCACAGTCTATCAACTCCGTACCCAAGGGCGGATGTGGATTTGCTCTTGTGGTCAAATTTATCTCTGGGTGGGTGATGTCTGGAGTTCGGATAACTCACAACATTGGTTTGATCCCTACGCCTTTAGCCATCTGCTGCATGGGGTTATATTTTTCTGGCTACTGACCTGGCTTCTGCCCCGGGTTCCTCTCATGTGGCGACTTGGGATGGCCATTGCCATTGAGTCGCTGTGGGAAGTGTTTGAAAACTCCGCCTTTATTATTAACCGCTACCGCGAAAGCACCGCCGCGCTTGGTTATAATGGCGATACGGTGGTTAATACGTTGGGTGATATTTGGATCTGTGGAGTCGGGTTTATCATCGCTTTTTATTTGGGTTTCAAACGCTCGTTGCTGCTGTTTGTGGTGGTCGAGGTGGTGATGCTTTTTTGGATCAGGGATAATCTGACTTTAAATATCATCATGTTAATTTATCCTATTGAGGCCATAAAAATCTGGCAGATGGGGTAGGGGGCAGATTGACACCTGAATGTCCTATTTGGAATTACTGTTGTTTGACCGCTCAACCTATCAAATTATCTAAAATAAGATATACTATAGTTAAAGGAGGCATAACTATGGACGCTTTTGTTGACATCGGAACGCTGATTATTACCTCGCCTGATATTCGAGGCGAACGTCCTTGTATTGCCGGAACAGGTGTTACGGTTCAACGGGTTGTTAGCTGGTACAAACTTGGCTTTAGCCCTGAAGATATTGCCGCTGAGATTGAACACTTAACTCTGGCTCAAATCTATGCGGCCTTAACCTACTATCATGCCAATCGAGACAAAATTGAAGCTCAATTGGCGGCTGATGATAAAGAAGCGGCTCGACTTGAACGCGATCAGGCTCAGCTTGAGATAGCCGGATGAATATCCGTTTGTATATTGATGAAGATTCAATGAGCCGGGCCTTGGCCAGAGAGTTATGAGCTAGAAATGTAGAGGTGACAACCGCGCTGGAAGCTGGCATGATTGAGCAGCCGGACAATGTTCATCTGGATTATGCCACGGCTCAAAATCGAGTACTGTTTAGCTTCAATGTCGGTGATTTCTATCACTTGCAAACTTGCTCACTTGCCCACTTGCAAACTTGCTCACTTGCCCACTTGCAAACTTGCCTACTTGCCTACTTGCCCACTTGCAAACTTGCTCACTTGCCCACTTGCAAACTTGCCCAAATCCCCCCGATTGGAGAAGCAGGAGGACCACCCCCAACCCATGAGGTAACCATTATTGGAGAAGCCGGGAAAACTGCTTTACACTACAAAGCTTCGGACATTAGTGACTAAGAAAAGAACTTAGTCTTGGGGATGGACCTAACAAGTTTGGCTGGGCAGAATCTTTTGCCTATCTGTGCTCAAACCGGCTTCTCCAATAAAGTATAGACGTACTAATTGGAACCTGCTTTTTGTTCGATTGCCCTGCGATAATTTATAATGGGGACATGAATAGTAAACTTAAAACCCTCTTTATTAATCTGCTTCTGCTTGTGTTGGGTGTTGGAGTGGCTTTGCTGCTGCTGGAAGGTATCTTGCGTTGGTATCAGCAATCGCCCTTTGTGGAGACAGCGGTCGAGTTAAGCTGGATGCGGGATAATCCCGGTTATAATATTTTTACGGTTGACCCCGAATTTGGCTTTCGACCCATTTTGGGCAATGGGTTGTATAATCAATACGGCACCAAAGAGAATAATTACCCCTTTCAAAAAAGGCCGGATGTCACCCGGCTGCTCTTTATTGGCGACTCGGTCACCCACCGGGCTAAAATTATCAACGCCATCAAAGACATTTATGGTCAGGAAAAGTATGAATATTGGAACGCCGGGGTCGAGTCTTATAATACGGTCCAAGAGGTCAGCTATTACAAACGTTACAATGCTGCCCTTAAACCAGATCATGTGATTTTGACCTTTCACATCAACGACTTTGAGACCACCCCCATTGCCTTCAACCACCCTGGCGATGGCCTGATTGTCTACGCCCCCAACAAAGCGATGAGCAACCTCAATCCCTGGTTATTTAAACATAGCTACCTCTATCGTTTTGTCACCAATTTAAGCGACAACGCCATCGAAAACCGGGAGGCTATTGTGCAAGAAGCGGCTACTAGCCTGCATGATTTACAGCAAATCTTAGCTGCTGACGACATTGACTTCACGGTGTTGGTGCTGCCCGTTTTTATTCCCTACGAGGGTTGGCAGCCTCACGAAAAAGAGGCCAGAGCTAAAATTTTGAATATTTTGGCTGAAACCAACATTCATTATTATGATCTGTTTAACATCTCTGAGCAGGCGATTGCTGCCGGCATCGAGGTGCAGGAGGTCGGAGGGCATTGGCATCCCAACGAAGCAGTATCGGCTTTATTTGCTCAATATCTTTTTGAACATAATCTTCTATTAGTCGATTAGTCGCTTAGTCGAATTGTCGTTTAGCAGACTCAGTACATCCAAATTTCTAGCTCGGAGGGGGTGCGCCATAATATGGCGAGCAACCCCCGACCGCTGGCTACAAACTGGTTTGGAGGAAAGAATTTGGATCTACTGAGACTACAAGACCATAAGACTATAAGACTACAAGACTAAATGAGTTTTTGGTTTTATGTGCTGCTCAAGGTACACTTTATAATGTTGTGTCAAAGTTCGGGTTTCTTATTTTGAGGGACGGTTTATAAGAAATCTGGTAACAGCTAAAACAAATATATCCATTAATGATATTCCTGCTTTGAGAGGAGGCATACATGGGCAAAAAAGTTATCATATTTTCTGTGCTAGCTATCGTTGGTATGACAGTTTTAACTGTCGCAGCTGGTGCTGTTGTGTTTGCCCTGTCTACTGCTAATGCAGTACAGGTTGAAGAAGTTTTTATGGATGATTCCATAGAGGTAACGCCGCTTGAGGTTGAACAAGTACGGTTTGAGAACCCCATTTTAGAAAGTGAACACCCCACTTACGCCAAAGAGGTAGGTCATGGAGGGGGTTGCTCCTTCAGTTCTAAAGCGCAGTTAACCCAGATAGAACCCGCCAATGAAACAGAAGTTGTTGGCGAATATCTTTTAACTTTGGCTAAGTAAGGTATAGGCTTAAAATCGTCCCCATAAAAAAACCCCCGTCTAATTCAGGCGGGGGTTTTTGATGTTCTACCCTTATTGGCCAGTTGGGAAGTTGTAAAATTCAGCCTGATGTTTGATAAAGTAGTCATAAATAACCTGCTCCGTAATGGCATGTCCTGCGGGAGTCCAATGGCCGTCATATCTGTAGTAGAGTTGTTCTCCGCTTTGTTGATGATAGCCTTGCAAGGCTGGTAAAAGTTGTACATGCAGTATGTCTTGTGCTTGTAAACGTTGGCCCAAGGTTTGAGTCGGCGAGGGCCCATCAGCCACCTCTTTTATGGTTAAATCAGCATAAGCCGTCAAAATTTCGGCCCGGCGTTTCTCATCGACATCGGTCTCATCGGGCAAAATAGCAACGACGAGTTGGCTATTATGAGCCTCAACCTCCTGCTTTAAGGCCAAAATCAGGGCTTCGGTTTTGTCCCAAGCATAATCAGGGAGATAACGAAAGGCATAAATATTGCCGTGGTTAACAACAGGGCGGGTGATTTCAACCAATCCGGCTGCTACCAGCATGTCAACCAAACCTGGAATCCGTTGGACAGCAGCCAGGGTCAGCAACTCTATCGACACGGAATACAAGCGTGAATGGGTATAAAGATATTGTCTAATTTGTTTAATGCTTGACTCCTCCTGACCCCATCTTTGAACAATGCCGCCTTCATTTTCACGTCGCGTTGGCCCCACCGAGATCAGATCACCGTTATTCAACTCATACAGTGAATACCAAACATTATCAGTAATGTCATTGCCACTGAAAAAGGCGAGCAACACCAAATCGGGCTGGTATTTGTACCCCTCATGGATAAAGTAAGCCAGTTGATTATCCGTGCCATAACCAATCACCCCAGCGTTAATAACCTCGATGTTCAGTTGGGGGTAGTGCACTTGGTAATGCGCTTGTAAATGAGCCTCTAACCGTTTGGAAAATGTTTCTTCAGCACGAACCTGCAAAGCGGCGGTGAATGAGTCGCCCAGCACCAAAATTCTAAAGGTATTGTCCGCTTTTTCATAAGGGTATGCGTTACTGCGTAACCCTTTACTGTTAATTTTGATATAGGTGCTGTACTCACCCCGCAGACTGCTATTCCAGCCTTCGACATTGGGGGTAAAGGCCAAACCGTAAACCTCATCAAATTGAAGCCCCTGATTAACCAGCTTAGGTGAAGGGTCGGGGTATAAAATTCTAAAAGCTATTTCTAAAATGATTAGTGCAAATAAAATACCAAATAAAATTAAAGCCATCCGGCTCAATAGAACCGTTAATTTTTGTTTCAAAATCCCTCTTTTGTTGTTTAGATATTAACTCAAGTTGTGACCAACCCACCCCAAAGGGTTTTGGCTCAGGGCAGAGTTATTAAAAGGCAACTACTCAGGCTACGCAAGGTAATCATTCACCCCCCCATAAAAAAATCAGCGGAAATCAGCGTCATCAACGTTATCTGCGTTCTATTTGGCTTGGGGTCTGAACAGTTACTACGCAAGATATGACACTTTTTTACAAGTAATCGGTAATTAGAGATTGAAATCAACCACCAACCACCAACTATCAACTATCAACTATCAACTACAACTATACTCACCGCCCCACCGCGCCGGCTATCTCCGGCGGCGGTCCAGCCATTACCTTCGGCAGCAACTGTATGAGTCCCGCCAAAAAACATGTTGCGTTCCGGCCATAAATTGACTACATAACCAGCCTGCTCTAACCTGTGGGCAATTTTCGGGGCATTACCATACTCAAGCTGTAAAGCATTATCCTCAAAATGAATGCGGGGCGCATCAACAGCAGCTTGTAAGGGCAGTTTAAAGTCAATAATGTTGCTAATAACCTGTAAAATAGCCGAGCGTAGACGGTTGCTCCCCCCGCTGCCGATGGTTAAAATGGGCCGCCCTTCTCGTAAAACCATAATAGGACTCATCATAGTTGTCAGGCGTTGGCCGGGGGGGAGTTGATGAAAGCCATCAGGGTGCAGGTCAATTTCACCCAACATATTGTTGAGCATTACCCCACTATCAGCCACCACATACCCGGCATTTTCTCCGGCTGAGGTGGTGATGCCGACCATCATCCCTGTGGCATCAGCCACACTGATATGGGTGGTATCGTTGGGGCCTTTGGCTTGAATTGGGTCTGTGGGAGCCGTCTGCCCCGCTAAAATTTGCTTTAGTTGGTCTTGATAGGTTCGAACCGTGTCCTCAGTCAGCAGCAGATTAATAACCTGTTCACTTGGCCCAACATTCTCTTGCTCTTTACGTTCAGCATCCCAGGTCGTGCGGGCGATGTTGGTCAAACGCATCACTTCCGCCATAGTGCGGATATGCTCAAAACTACCGTGCTTGAGATCAGATAGCGGCATAGAGACCAACAGCTTTAAGGCAAAACCAATGAGTCCTCCTCCGGCTGAGGATAGCGGCGGCACCAAAATGGTGTAACCGCGATAAGGTATAGTAATAGGTGTGGTGTGTACAACCTGATAACTGCTTAAATCGGTGGCGGTTAATAAGCCGCCATTTTTCTGTTGATCAACCACAATTTTTGCGGCTACAGCACCCGTATAAAAGAGGGCAGGGCCTTCTTGACCCAGTTGCTCCAGCGTGTCGGCTAAAGCGGTAAATTGTACAAGCTGACCTGCTTTAACAATCGAGCCGTTAGGGGCATAAATGGACGCAATTTCGGGCGTGTCGGTTAAAATGGGAGCAAGTAAAGTGGCAATATAGGCTTGCATTTCGGCCAAAGCAATGCCTTCACGGGCCATACGGATGGCCGGAGCCAACACCTGTGCCAGTGAAAGCCGTCCCATTTCTTTGACCATAGCCCCCAAACCAGCCACAACCCCATGCACAGCCACACTTCCCCGGCCAATATAAAAAACTTGCTGGGCTGCACCAAAGTCTATGCTGATTTTGCGAAAATCCAGCCCATTTCCTGGCTGTAGGGTGGGGGCGGGTAACCCTGGCATGGCGCTAAAAAAATCAAAGACCGTAGCCTGTTGGGTAGCCGGATTATAAACATGCCCTATACCCCCGCCTCCAATATTTACCAAGCTGGGTTCGGCGATAAATGAGGCAAAGCTAGCGGCCACAGCCGCATCAACAGCATTGCCCCCCTGTTGTAATATTTCGGTCCCGGCCTGGGCGGTTTTGGCATGACCTGCGGCAATAACACCTAACATAGTGCTTACACTTCCTCGTCAAATTGATGGGCCATCATGCGGACGATATCAGAGCGGCTGACAATACCGACTAATTTACCATTTTCAACCACCGGAATGGGATTCATGCGCCGGTCAACCATTAAGCTGGCTAAATCTTCAATGCTTGAATCTGGGGTGATTGTTGAGGGGGGTTTAGACATAATTTCTTCGGCTGTTGTACCCAGCATATGCTGCAAACGCTCCTGGAAATGTTTGGGCCGCTCTAAATAGATAATTGAGTCGAGTATGACAAAATAAGTTGGCATCTTAAAACGTGCGTTTCGTACAATCAAATCCACCTCAGTGATAACCCCCACCACCTCATCATTGTCATTAATCACAGGTAAGCCGCTAATATTATTGTCCGACATTAAATGGGCAATTTTGTTAACGGATGTACTCAGTTGAACTGTCGTCACCTTAGTAACCATAATATCACGTACTCGTTTTGTGGCCGATTCTGGTAATTTTTCTTCAGTCATGCTTTGCTCCTTATTTTGTACCCCCAATTTTCTTGCTAAATTTAAAAAGGGGCAACATAGCATAGAAATTAGATAGAATTATCTGGGACAGTAGTTTACTACCAGATACTTTTTCTAACAAGCCCAAAAACTCAATTTATGATAAGAAACCCAAATGTATAACAGCGGCGAAACTTTGTATCGCAAGCTTCTGATTTAATATCTTAAATCAGCTCAAATGGGTCTCTTGTGGAATAAAAGCGTTTCCACTTCGAGTTTCGCCAAGATGCTGGTTTGAGCACAGATGGGCAAAAAATATTGGCCAGCCAAACTTTTGGGCCGCTTCCCCAAGCCTAACGTATTATTAGGCACTAAAGCATAAAGCTTTGTAGTGTAAAGCAGTTTTCCCGGCTTCTCCAATAAGGCTCTCAATGCGTTTCAAGGAATTGCTGCCCTGTCTCATCCCATATAACAAGTTGCGGGCAGTAAGTAGCAAATAAAAACTGACTTAAGGGCAAAACCTGCAAACTTGCAAACCTGCAAACTTGCAAACCTGCAAACTTGCAAACTTGCAAACCTGCAAACTTGCCACAATTTAGGCTTAAAATTGGTCAGAAGATATTGCTGTGTTAAACTTGGCCTATGTTATCCGGAGGACAGTTATCATTCGCTTATCTACCTGGAAGATGAACCTGGGCCTATATGGGGTTTATACCTTGTTAACCCTATTAGTAACCTATCCGGCTGTTAAGGGGATCATCTACCCCTATACTATTCCCGGAGATGGGGCCGATAATCCCCAATTTCTGTGGGATTTATGGTGGATGAAACATGCTGTGCTAGAGTTGGCGGTCAATCCTACCTTTACCACAGCCATCTACCACCCCATGGGGGGAGTCTTATTTCTCCATTCTCCTTTTAATGAACTGGGGTCTATGACCTTGCAACTGTTAATGGGATTAACCCGTACCTATAGCCTGTTATGGTTTCTCTCTTTTCCAACAAGTGCTTTTACAAGCTACTTGTTGATTTTCCATCTTACCCGCAAACGGAGCGTGGCTTTTGCCAGCGGACTGATTTTTGCCTTTTCGGCCCGTCAATATGCCCAGGCCACAGTTCATCTTAATTTGTTGACCATTCAATGGTTGCCTCTCTATGCCCTGGCCTTATTTTTATTGCTCAAACAAGTCACCTTAAAAAGAGCTGTCCTGCTATCAATTACTCTTATTTTAGCCCTCACCTCTGAATATATCTATTACCTCTTTTATTTTATTGTACCACTGACAGGATTTTTTATCCTTTATTACGGGTTAACCAAACACCCTACCCTTAGATTAAGAAAGTTCTGGGTCACTTTTAGCGGTGCATTGCTGCTTGCTTTTATCACAGTCCTACCCTTATATCTGCCCTTGATAAGCAGTCGTAATGAAGGTTTTGTAAGCAAAATAGGGTTGATTAAATTTTCTGCTGACTTGTTGGCTTATTTTATTCCAGCTCAAAACCATCCCCTGGCTCCTGATTTTTTGGTGACTCCCTACCAACGCATTAGTGGTAACCCGGCTGAACAGACCGTTTTTATGGGTTATATTGTACTTATCTTGCTTATTATTGGTATCTGGACCCAGCGTAATCACATTACTAAATTTTGGTTTTGCTTGGGCCTGCTGGCTTTGATCTTCTCTTTGGGACCCGTGCTTAATATTTATGGAGCCATCAAATTTGAAATCGAAGATATCCAAACCCATATCATGCTGCCTTATTCGCTACTTTTGGCTTTCCCGCTGCTAGATACCTTACGCGCTCCGGCCCGACTCTCTGTAACGCTTCAATTGGCCGCAGCCGTGGTAGCCGCTTATGGGATGCTCACCCTGACCGCCCGTTGGCCCAAACTCTGGGCCAGGGGGGGCTTGCTGGTATTATGTTTCTTTATTCTGGGCGAGTCATTGTATCAATTTCCATATCCCATGACTGATGCAAGCTTAACCCCACCCCCCATATACCAACAAATTGCCCAAGAAGAGAACAACCTGGCCGTGCTGGAAATTCCACCCAGAAGACGAAATGAGAATGCACTTATACCAGTCAAAGATATTGCCGGCAGTGATGTTTATTACTTTATGTATTATGGAACCATTCATAAACATCCTTTGGTGGGCGGTAAAGGCGCACGTTTGCCCTTTGCCCCGGTGGTTTTTTGGGACACGAATATTTTTATTCGTGAATTGACCTACCCCACCGAGTTAGTCAAAAGTACGTCGGATATATTGCCAGTCGATTATGAGGTTTTAGTCAAGCATGGGGCTTATTGGTTGGCTCAACATGACATTGGTTACGTGCTTATCGACCGCAAGCTACTGACAAAATATATGGCTGAAACGGTGCGAGATTTACCAGAGTCGAGCTTACGGCAAGCTCTGGGCAATCCTTTTTATGATGATGGCCGTTTTATCGCTTTTCGTGTACCTCAAGAAAAGCCAATCTCCCAACCTACTTATGAGGCCATTGTGTGGGGCGATGGTTGGTATCCTGAAGGCCGTTTGAAAGGTCAACCCGTACGTTGGATGCACCAAAGGGGTAAACTCTTGCTATTTGAACCCCAAAAACGCTTAACCCGCTTTGCAATCACTTCCTTTGCCCCGCTTCTGGGAGATGTGGCCGTCACAATATCTGTTAATGGGCTTCCGTTTGATACCTTTCAGATTTTACCCACACCAGACACGCCTGAAACTTATTTGACTCAGGCTTTACCCCTGACAGCCGGATTAAACAAGGTCACATTTGAGGTCCAACTATCGGGTTTGCCCGAAGAATGGCCGGATCGACGGGCCTATTGGGGCGTTTATAATATAACACTTCAGCCAATACTGAGCCAGGATGATGTCTCACCTTATGTTCAGCAAGCGGTTAATTTGGATAATCAGATCAGTTTATTGGGATTTGACCCCCCGGCTGGAAATAACATTGAGGCTGGCCAGGTTTTGCCAATTACATTGTATTGGCAGAGCCTAAAAAGATTGCCTAACAATTATCAAGCCTTTGTGCATATCCTGGATGCCCAAGGGAATTTAGTAGCCCAACATGATGGTTTACAACTGCCGACCACAAAATGGGGCCAAGGTGAAGTTGTTGTAGATCGACATGAAATCAGCTTGCCGCTTGAAATACCTCCCGGTCAATATCGGGTGCAAGTTGGCTTGTATGATTTGAACTCGCTACAGCGCTTGCCTGTGTTAGACAACGTTTCAGCATTAAAAGATGTTGTTATATTGGGTAATATTATAATTAAGTGATTTTTAAAATTACTTTGGAAACTATGGGCCAACTTTGGGGTCTTAGCCATTGAGATGGAAGCAGCAGCTTTATATACCCTGGCCGCCAAATTTGGAGTCAACGCCTTAGCCATTTTAACCGTTAGCGACCAGGTAGTGACCCATCAAAAAGTATCATCCAAGGCCCGTGAACAAAGCTTTATGCAGATGGTTAAAATTGCTTTAGCACTTGCTGAATAACAATGAGGACAAATCATGAAACATCAATTTAGACAAAAACTAAAATCCGGTGAACAACTGCTAGGAACTATGCTGACTTTGGGGTCTCCCGAGGTAGCCGAAATTTTAATGAAGGTGGGTTTCGATTGGCTCTTTGTCGATGCCGAACACGGCACCTTTACCACCCGCGACATACAGACAATTTTACAAAGTGTTGGGGCTAATAAACCCTGTCTGGTCCGTCTGGCGGCCAGCGAGGAAGTCGCCATAAAAAAGGCACTTGATGTGGGTGCGGCCGGCATCATCGCCCCTATGGTCAACTCTGCCGAACATGCGGCCCGGGTGGTGTCTTATGCCAAATATGCCCCCCAGGGGACACGAGGGGTGGGTATTGGTCGAGCGCATGGTTATGGTTTGAGCTTTCAAAGCTATATTGAACAGGCCAATGACAACGTAACCATAGTGCTGCAAGCGGAGCATATTGAAGCCGTAGAAAATATCGAGTCGATTGTACAGGTGCCGGGCATTGATGCTATTTTGATTGGTCCTTATGACTTATCGGCCAGTTTGGGTAAGTTGGGACAAGTCAACCATCCTGACGTAACATCAGCCATTGCTCACGTCACCCAGACATGTTTGGCTGCCGGGGTGCGCCTGGGGGTTTTTGGTATGTCAGCCGAAGCTGTCAAACCTTACCTCAAACAAGGTTATAGTCTCATCACTGTGGGGGTTGATACCATGCTCTTAGGCCAAGCAGCAGGGTCACTTTTGGCCGAGTTCAATGGAGCCAATCAACCGCCTTTAGTTAAGGGGTAGAGAAAAATTGTGTTATTTGGTATAAAATGTTAAAATAAATCCCTTTTATACAATCACAGGTTTATTTGTAATTATGTTAGGAGCATATTTATGAAAATTAAAAAGAATGTGTATATTGCTTTTATGCTTGTTTTGTTAATGGTCATTCCCTGGCAAGCTGCGGTTGCTGGGGGTAAACCCGTTAAAATTTCTGCCCCAATTGCTAGTGAAACGGTTAGTGGAACCTATACCGTAACCGGCACTGGCAAAGGAGACCCTGTTGAGGTCTCAATTGATAGTGGCTCCTGGCAAGCGGCAAGCGGGGGTAAAAATTGGCAATACAGTTGGGATACAACTCAAACCAGCGATGGTGCGCACACCGTTAATGCACGTTATCAGGGTGATGCAAGTGAGGCTACTGTCTCTGTCACCGTCGATAATGGTGGTGGCGTACCTCCTCCGGAGGCTGGAGATGTTGTGATTAATGAATATGTTGCCAATAGTGGGACTGAATGGGTTGAGTTATACAACACAAGCGCCAATGAGCTTGATATTTCCAATCATTACATTGATGATATTGATGCTGGGGGCGGGGCGCCCAAACAGATTCCGGCCAGCACAACCATTGCCGCTGGGGGTTATTATGTGATGACCTTCTCCTCATTTCTAAATAATGGCGGGGATGATGTCCGTTTTCTTGATGACTCGCAAGTTGCACTTGATAGCACCAGCTACACTTCTGCTACCGCCGACTACTCCTGGTATCGTTCCCCGGATGGTGGTGCCTGGAGCGCAACCGAGACGGATACCCCCACCCAAGGAGCCTCAAATGGTGGTGGAGTATCTCCTCCGGGGGCAGGAGATGTTGTGATTAATGAATATGTTGCCAATAGTGCCACTGAATGGGTTGAGCTATATAATACAACCGCTACCGACCTTGATATATCCAATTATTACCTTGATGATATTGATGCTGGGGGCGGGGCACCCAAACAGATTCCGGCTGATACAAGCATTGCCGCTGGGGGCTATTATGTGATGACCTTCTCCTCATTTCTAAATGATGGCGGAGATGATGTTCGTTTTCTTGATGCCTCGCAAGTTGCGCTTGATAGCACCAGCTACACTTCTTCTACTGCCGAGTACTCCTGGTATCGTTATCCTGATGGTGGTACCTGGAGCGGCGTTGAAAGTGCCACCCCCACTCAGGGGGCCTCAAATCCCGGTACGGGTGATACCCCCTGGCAAGCGGGTGACTTTGAAATTCGTATCTTTGATGTGGGGCAGGGTGATAGCCAGTTGATTATCTTTCCCTCTGGTTATACCATTTTGATTGATGTACGGGAAGCTTCCTGGAACACCGGAGCCGGGGCCGCCCTTGTTGCGGCTAAAATTCGGGCCATTACCGGCGGCTCACACATTAATGTTGGCGTTTTGAGCCACTTACACCTTGACCACATTGGTTATGCGGGTTACGGTGGTTTCTGGGGTTTGCTTGAAACCGAAGGCATTACCTTTGACAAAATTATTGACCGTGACGCCGGTGTCTGGCAAGATGGTTCTGGCGGCGGGGCCTCAGATGGTTTGTGTGACCCCGATTTAGAGATTGTGTGGCATAATGCGGGTACGCAGTCTGGCACATCCCGTAATTGGTTGTGTTATGCCACCAACTCGGCCAATACCAAAATTTATCCCATTCGAGAAATCGCGGTCCTTAACTCCACCACCCAAATTGACCCGCCGGATAGTGGGGCTGTGGTCGAAATTATTCAGGTCGATGCTGATGGCGTGACTATGGTTGACGGTACTACCCTGTTGACAGGTGATCATACTGGAGATACCACCCCGCCCAGTGAAAATGATTACTCCATTAGTTTGAAAATTACTTATGGCCTGCTTGATTATGCTACCGCGGGTGATACAGATGGTGAATATGCAACCAGCGAATTTGGTTATACTTATAATAACGTTGAAAGTGTAAATGACAGCCGTATGGGGCAGGTTGATGTTATGCAAGCCAACCATCATGGCTCCAGCCACTCTACCAATCAGGACTATGTTAATACCCTCAACTCGGATGTATCGGTTATTTCTTGTGGGACTGGTAATAGCTATGGGCACCCGGGTCAGACTACCTTAGACCGTTTATTAGCCACCAGTGATGTTTACCTGACCAACGACTGTAATACCGCTGTTAACTATGGGGCCTCGGTTATTGTTGATGGCGACATCATCCTTAACTCATCCAACGGGACAAACTACACCGTTAATGGCACGGCTTATGTAGCCACTGACCCCGGACCACCCGTTACTTATGATGTGAGTGACATTCTGGTTAATGAAGTCCTACCCGCACCCACCGGCGGCAACCCGGAATGGATTGAACTGTACAATCCAACCCCCATAGATATTGATATATCGGGTGCTTATATCGATGATATTGCCAGTGGTGGTGGGTCACCAAAAGTCATTCCGGCCAGCACAATCATTTCTGCCGGAGGACATTGGACTATGGACACCTCGCGCTTCTTTAATAACTCAGGTGATGACGCTCGACTCCTTTTGTCTGACCAGACAACGGTGGTTGATAGCTACACCTATAGCAGTTCCCAATCCAACAAGTCTTGGTATCGTTCCCCTGATGGCGGGACTTGGGCGGGTTCTATGACCTCGTCGCCCACCAAAGGGACATCAAACCCGTAACATACAAACCCTAAACAGGGGGGCAAGCTAAGGGCTGCCCCCCTGTTTTTATTAAGATATGATTACTCGTTTACTTTTTCTGACAATTAGCCTCTTTTTGGTTGCATGTAATAACCCAATGCCATCGCCACTTACACCACATGCAACCTCAACAAGCGACTCGGCCCTGATAACCCATCCAGCCGAACTTCCGACGGTTATCCCCATCACCAACGCCGATGCCGAAACCATAAGCTCTCAACCCGGCCCTTTATGGGTGTTGCTCAGCAGCGTAAATCAATATGGCCTTATCGTCGAGCCGGAATTGATTTTAATGGCCACCCCCGACCCTTCCTCTGAAGCTGTAGAGCGCGGAAAAGTAACAACAGGTATGGCAGCGGCTGTACTTGAGATCAGACAGGGTGGCCCCCAAAACTTGCAGCGGTTTTACTATGTTCAAATTGTGGGTGGGCAAACAGGCTGGGTCTCTGATCATTACATTCGTCGTCTGGCCTATTTATATAATGATCAGGCTGAAACCGTACCCCTCTATGCCGAACCTGACCCCAATACCGAGGCCAGCCAAATACCCAATGTCAGCCCAATTAAACTCATCGACCCCACCAACCCCGATTGGTGGCAGGTTGAAACAGGTGATGGTAATTTACAGGGCTGGGTTGAAGTCAAATATGTCAAAGAGTCGCCAAATGAAGAATTTCTACTCTATGAACAATATTCTCTCGACCCAAAAGCCACTCCCTTAGAGCATCAGCCTCATGACAACTGAGCGATTATCACTTTTAAAAACCACCTTATTAACTGCCTATAATAACACCGGGTTGTGGGGTGAAGTTAACCCAGCCTGGCCTTTACCTAATGGCTGCCAGCGGGGCAGTGAAGCTCACCTGATTTATCTGACCCTGCTTTATACCATCAGCGGGGGCCGTCGAGAACCAATCGCCTTGTGGACAAGTGCCCGGCTCACCTTTGAAACCGACCCCCAACTCTTTGACCCCCACTTTTTAGCATACACCAAAGCTGCGGATTTAATCCCACGCTTGCAAGTCCATAATCTAACCCAAAAAACAAAAAGCGAGGCCACAGTTTGGCAACGCATTGGGCAAGCCCTTATAATGCGAGCTGAAGGTTCGGTTTTAAAACTCTTGGCCGCCCATAACTATCAGGCCAAAACTTTGGTGGGCATGTTAGCTCAAAGCAAAACCACTTTTCCCGTGCTTTCGGGGCCACAGACCGGGCCACGTTGGTTATATGGTTTGGCTAATGTGGGCCAGCAGCCTATCTCTGGCCTAGAGCGGCTGGTGGTGCCGGTCTCACCCGCAGCCACCCGTGCTTTACAGTCGCTATCTATTACCACAAAGACAGTTTCAGCGATGGTATTTGACCCTTTAGATACTTTGGGGCGACGGGGATGTTCCCACCGAAACCCCACCCAAACCTTATGCCCGGTAGCCCAAGTTTGTCCAGTGGCCGGGTTTTGCCAATATGGCAGCCATAATAAACCTTGATTAGAGGTAACTACTCAGCTACCCTCTATCAGGTTCATTATCAGCCGATAATTGGTAATTCAGCCTAACAACTAATTACCAATTACTAATTACCTACCACAAGGCATCACATCTTGCTCATGCTGAGTAGTTACGATTAGAGTAGCTTAGTAGGGAACCATGCCTTTGAATAACCTCAAAACAAATTGGCGTTTTGCTTGGAACTCTTCGCCAGCAATGATTATTACTATTTTACTGTTGACCACAGTAGCTTGTGTACTTATTGAGGCCCCTACTGCCAACAAGCATATTGCTCGTTTGCCAACCCTCACCGTCACCTCACTGCCAATGATAACCCCCACCCCCAATAGTGCCAACCCTGCACCTGCGGAAACAAGCACTACAGAATCGGCTAATGCGACTCCGCTGCCCCTCCCCGCCAATACAGGTGATGAGGCTACCGAGGCCAACAATGTTGCCACGCCCCTCCCTGCTGCAACAAATTCAGTTGCTGATACCCCGGCAACATCTACCCCTGCTGTTGATTCCGCCCAAATTACACCCCCAACAGCCACACCTCCCCCAACCCCGCTACCAACAGAGACCAGCGTAACACCGCCAACCTTAACCCCTACCCCAAGTAGCATACCTTCATCTAGCCCTGTCCCAACCTCGACAGAAGTTGCTGCTACCAGTACCCCAACCACCCAGCCCGTTTCTGGCTCGCCTGGCTGGGCCTTAACCCATATTCAACTTTATCCCGATCAAAATGGCAAATTGCGTTTATACGGAGATATGACCAATGAGACCGATATCGTCCAGGAATTGATCTTTATCAACGGTACATTTTATGACGCTCAAGGCCAGGTTATTGCTGCTCCTGACCAAACAAGCAGTTATTGGCCTGTTGATGCCGTGCCAGCCGGAGGACAACTCCCCTTTACGCTGACCATAGATAACATTCAGGACGCAGCCACATACAACATAGAAGTTGAAAGTCAGGCCACTGACTACTTACTTCATCAAGATTTTGAGTTTTCAGAGGTCACCCAATGGCAGCAAGATAGCAACTATTGCGTATCAGGCAAGTTTCGTAATCAGGGAGCCACCTTACAATATTATGCCGCGCTTTTTATGGTCTTGTATAATGACCAGGACCAAGTTATTAATTTTGCCGACTATTATTCTGAAGAGTCATTAAACGATCAAGCCCTCGATTTTGAAATTTGTGGTGAACCTGCCAACCAAACCGTAAGCCGCTACGAGTTACGGGCCTGGGGCGAATAAGCCACCTACGCACCATAAGACAGTTTTTTACGGTTCTGCCAGGCGTTCAAAGACATAAAACGGTTCTTTACTCAAAATAATCGTCGCCCTGGGAAATAGGGTTTTAAGTCCTCGACAGTGGTTTTGTCAGCCCAAATGTAACGTACCTCAAAATCATCAGCCAGTTTATGGAGGGTATGCCCAAGGTAATCCTCTTGAATTTTTGGACTCTGAACCCGTCCCCGTATGAATGGCAGACGATGCCAGTAAACGGTTTCAATGCTCCCGACAGATAGGTTGCCTGTCCTAGCACCACGCCTGGCTCTAATTCACTTAAGGCACTTGATAATTCGACCATACTGGCATATTTTTCGGAGAACTCAAAATCGTTTGGGTAATAGCGGGTCGGTGGGCTTTCCAAAAATTGAGAAACGAACCACATCAGCGTTATCTGCGTTCTATTTGGGTTAGGGGCTGAACGGTTACCAGTGTTCTACAGAGTCATCTTTTGTTTCTTGACATTTACTATTTTCAATAGTAATCTTGGTTTTTTAAGCGGACTTAAAGAAGGTATCCCTTGCCAATCAACACCCCCAACAAAAACCTGAGCGCCACACTCTTGCGTTTCTGGCATAAACATCCCGGCCTACCTATTGCCTTACTGCTCTATCTTATATTGGCCTTTTCCTACTTCTTCATCGTTCCCATATTTGAAGCCCCGGATGAATGGACCCACATCGGTCACATCAAACATATCGCCGCAGGCAAAGGTCTGCCCGTGATGCTACCAGGCCAGGGTATATGGGGCGGACAACAACCCCCACTCTATTACGTCATAGGGGCTTTGCTGGTTCAACCCTTTGATCTAAGTCACTTTGAAACCTACCTGAGCGATAATACCAATCCTCACGCCTCGGTAGGTTACGCCCTTGACCCTGGCAATAAAAACATTTACTTGCACCAACCCGATGAAACCTTTCCCTACCGGGGTCTCTCACTTACCGCCTACATTTACCGCCACACCAACGGAGTAGCTCAATGAAAAAGATATATGCGGTTTTGTCGGATATTCATGGAAATTATTCTGCCTTGCAAGCAGTAGAAAAAGATGCCAGAGCAATTGCCAGGCAAGAAAAAGCTAATGATCTCCAATTTGTTTGTTTGGGAGATGTTGTGGATTACGGCCCTCAGCCCAATAAATGTGTGGAGTGGGTCCTTAAACATGCCTCGGTTATGGTGCAGGGTAACCATGATCGGATGGCAATTGGGCCAAAAAATGAACCTCCGTATGGTATTAACTCTCAATATTGGCCGATAACTCAATGGACGCGGCAAAAACTATTAAAAAAACATCAAGACGCCATTCGTCAAAAGTTTATTAGCCCTCGTTTCCCCGATTCCTGGCCCCCAACGTTGCCGGGCCAAGAATCGTTTGTGCTTTTCCACAGTAGTCTTATTCGTGAAGATGAGCGGGTAGATATTAATAAAACGGCTCAAGAAAATCTAGATTGGCTAAAGAAACATTCATTCAAATATGGTCTTTTTGGTCATACTCATTTGCAAGGTTTTTTTACTACAGAGTATGATCAAGGAATGAACCTGCGGGTGGTTCGATTTTTTACATGGCCGGGAGATATAAAGGCCTGTCCGGGAAATGAAGAATCAAAAGCAATGGGTAATTGGAAACCCTTATGCCTTACGGCAAACAATGAGTGGAAAGCCTTATCAAAGTACCGTCGCGCCGCTATTTTTAATCCGGGTGGCGTTGGTCAACCACGGCAGCCGGCATTACTGACCCAGGCTGGCGGTCCGGAGGATTATCGGGCTGCTTATATGCTGTTTTGTTTTAATAAAAAGGGAGAGGGCAAATTTCTATTCCGACGGGTGTCATATAAAGTAAAAGAGACTGTAGCCTTGATGCGTAAACAAGTCTATTGGGATAAAAACACAAAAGACCCCCTTGAGGGGCATAGTGATTACCACCCCCAAAGACCCATTGTCAAAGGTTTGAATCTTTTAGTGGAAGAGACCCTGATTCCAACCTTAACCAAAGATTATCAGAAGAAGAATATTGAGGAATAAATGAGAGAACGTCGTCGACCCTCTGTTACAAATCGCGCTACCCGCTCTCGGAAACCAGATCGATCTAGTTTGGCTATTATTGGCTTAGTTCTGGGGATTATTGCTCTTGTAGCTTGGCTTATCCCGGCTATTGGTTTATTTATCGCCCTGGTTGGTTTAACTATTATTTACTTAAGTCGAGACTCTTCATCAGAAAAAATAGTGAGAATTGGTTTTATTTTGAATGGTTTGGGTTTATTGGGTTCGTTAGCTAATGCTGTTTTAGGCTCATACCTGGGATTAACCGGATTCTTTTAAGATTTTATAACAAGGAGTTAGTTTATGCGTTTACGAGCCTGGGAGATTATATTGCTTGTTTTGGCAATTTTGTCTGTCACTTTTTTAATTATTGCTCGGACTGTTGGCAGTCAAGCTGCCAGCCGAACAGATGCCGTTACCCGAGTTATTCATCCCGGCATTGTTTTTTGGGGTGAAGTAGTCGATGTGGAAGTACGAATTGAGGCTAACAGTCTACCCACCTGCCCCGCAGTGGGCAAGGTAGAGCCAATTTATGTAGCTTTAGTCATTGATCGATCTGGTAGTATGTCTGGTTTACCTATTGCAGAGGCACGTAACGCAGCTTCAGACTTTGTCGATCTAATGAATCTGGTTGAAGATGGCACGGGAGACGCGGTTACTGTTGTGGTATTTGATGATGATGCGGAGTTGGTAGAACCGTTCTCGTTTGAGCGGTATCAAGCTGCACAATCAATCCAGAACATTCGGGATGGGGGAGGGACAAATATTGCGGCTGGACTGATTTTGGCTAGCGAACAATTTGCAAACAAAGTACTGCCGGTTAATGCTCGCCCAATAATTATTTTACTTTCAGATGGGCAGAGCGATCCCAATGCCGCTATCGTAGCCGCCGATCAGGCTAAGAGTCAGAATATTCATTTGGCTACAATTGCTCTTGGCGATGCCGATCGGGATACGTTAGCCAGAATCGCATCTTCAGAGGCTGATTACTACGAAGCAACTGATCCGACAACATTGTTGGATATTTACAGTGAAATTGCCGAAGGGTTAGTCGGCAGTGTGGCCACCAATGTTATTCTGGAAGAGTATTATGATGATGCTCATTTTGAGCTTGCAGGCGGTCTTTACCGGGCCCAAAAAGATAGAGATAGCAGCGGGCAGATTATTTGGCAGCTTCCCTTTGTGGGGCAGAAAGGGCGCAGTGTAGGTTATTTTCTGGAGCCTACTATGTTGGGCTGGTACCGGGTTAGCCCTACTCCCGGTCAAATGAGTTTGACCGATTGTAACGGGCAACCATTGATGCAGGTTACGCCTATCGGCCCCCGGGTATTGGTTCTTTTCCCTGTTTGGTTGCTGTATATCGCCCCAATTTTGGCTCTTTTGTGGTTCCTTTACCGCTTAATTAAATGGCTGCGACGAGCAAAACCAAAGCCAGTTGTAACCCGACCTAAATCTCGGCCAGTCATCCGCAAAGCCGAACGGCCAACGCGGGCGCCGACTGTGGGTAGTTTAACCGACTGGTATCCCGATCCGGATAAAATAACCGATGAATATGGACGGGCTATATCTTTACGTGTGGGAGGCCAATCACCTGAAGAAATTCAAAATGCATTACAATCCAATAAACCAGCTTCCGTACGTATTCGGGTTGATGCTGATAAAGAGAATCGAGAGGTTGGTTATGTTAATATGACGATAGAGTCTAAGGAAAAAACTGATCTAATTAGCGGCACTACCGATAAATGGCGAGATATGCACCTTGAAAATTTCTCTGCAGATCGGTCAAAGACCGGAGAGTTAGTTTTAGACAAGGCTGAAGCATTAGCCCAACAACATAATGTTCGTAATATCTATGGACCTTTACCCAAGAGCAAACTACGACCTATTTTTGAGAGCAAGGGTTATCAAATTCATCAAGATAAGCAAGAAGTATCTAAGTCGCTAGAGGAGTCGCCATAATAAATGAGTAATCCGCAAGTACAATCAGACAACTGGTCTACTCTGGCCAAAATAGTAGCTACATTGTCATTGCCCTACATTTGCATTGGTTTATCTCTGTTTTTCAGTCTAATGTATAGCATCAATTTCTTTGGAGTGGGTCTGGCTGGTTGTCTGGTGGCAGGGTTGTTTTTATTGATTCTTTTTACGTTGACCTCCGCAATAGCTAACAATATCATTCGCCCTGTCCTGCTCAATCTGCTGGCGCAAGGGATAATTTCTATGCCCGGTTGCTTAATTGGATTGCTAGGTTTTTTTGTGACGGCGCTGAGTGTGGTCTTTTTTCTGTCTCGAGATCCGTTAATAGCTGGTTTACTCTTCTTAGCAGCGCCGGTAGTTGGGGGGGGGGTGGCCTTTCTAATTAGCGCCGGGGGGCGAATGCGGAGTTTGCCGCGTTTGAGTGGTCGTTCTACTACGCCGTCTATAAGAGTTGAAAAGCCAAAAACCCTGCCCGGGGGAACAAAAAGAGCCAGTTTACCGCCAAGGAGTTCACCTTCTCAGTCTACACGCTCGCCAACATCACGTCGTAATACGAAACCAACAAAACGACAACCACCTCGATCTTCTCGCCCTCCAAGACGGCGATAACATAGCTTTAGGGAGTTCCAGAAAAATAATTATCCCAAAATCTAGATAGCCAATCATATAATTTAAACTATCACAGTGGTTAGGGGAATGCGGCAGTGGAGTTCCCTGCATAAGGTTTTAGCTAAGCTATTTACAAATTTAAACCTATAGAAAAAGTAAGTTTTGGATCATTTAAAAATCGAAAAAGCCTAAGTGTAAAAGTAAAACATTATGATGCCAAGAACTATTTATTAGGACACAAATTCAGGAAATCGACGACAGGAGTCGGAACAGTGTGCATCCTTAGATTAGAAGTAAGTAACCTTTTTTATTCAAAACGAGGTCGCTACAAAAAGTGAGGAATCTCCATCTTCTGGTGGTAGATTCCTCTTTTTTATTTAAGGGATTGGGGAGGGAAAGTATGCGTTTTAAGCGCGAACCTGGTGATGGCATAAAGAAAGAAGAAATTTACGAAGTATGGGGCGATATGGTTGAACATGGCGATGACACCGGCCCGTCCATAATCGACACAATTTATGATTATCTGGAAGATTCTTATCTGGCTGAATTTTTTAATTGTAAAAAAGTGTACGCTAACCGAGCAGAGCGTTATTTCCTAACTTTGGAATGGGATGATATTGTGGCCCATGTTGATGCTCGTCCCTTTGGCGCCCATCTTGATCTCTACGCTATTTTAGCTTTACGGCGGGGGCTTCTTGATAATCCCGACCCCATCGCTCGCATTGCCAATCTGGAAGGCTGGCAGCGGCGGGATTTACAAGCATTTCAAACCGTACTCAAACGAGCAATGGATGAGGCTCTGGAGGCGTTAGATGAAGGTCGATTATAGCGCAGGCTCAACTCACTATAGCAGGAGATCTAAATGAAGATGCTAAAAATCGTCTACTTTCAAACTCTACGAGTGTTGGTAGAGATAATCGTCTTTATTCCCAGAATGTGGGGCCAATCAACAGAGTCTAAGGATACTTTTCACTCTACATGGGATCAGAACTTATCCTGGCGTCAACGACAAGCTTGTGATTACTACACAGAAATTATAAAAGCACAGGTTGAAAAGGAAAAGGTGATTCGATTGGGCGGTAAAGGCGAGTACAAACTCAGCGAAATTTATGTGCCTGTGCGGTTGCATCATATTTCAAACGACACTGATGACAATGCCCTGACAATTTATCAAGCGATTGAGCAAACTACAGATCCGATGTTGATTACAGGTGAGCCTGGCATCGGGAAAAGCATCTTGGCCCGCTATCTTATTAATCGGGTGCTTTTTCCAACTGATGTGCAGCTGGACCCTAATTTGAGTGATATCGGTCATCGGCGAGCTGATATCTGGTTTCCTATTTTTGTTAGTCTTGACAATATCCAAGTTGTGAATGCCCTGGAAAGGGAAATAGATTTGACACAGGGTTTGAAAACCTGGCTGGCCTCAATAATGTTTTTGGACTTCTTTAAACCAGGGCTACTTAAACGGGTGATCAAGTCTGTAATCGTCTTTATTGCGACAAACTTGCTAAAGATGAATCTGCCTGCTGAAAGTTCACCCCAAAAGAAAGCCAAGCAGTTATTAGATCGTATATTACAGAGTGGTCAGGCTCTGATTGTATTTGATGGCCTGGAGCATGTCTTTAAAAATAAAAAGTCAAGCACTACAAGCTTGGGTTTTATCCATGCTTTAGATACCTTGGCTCAACAATGTGTTTCATCAGGTAATATCCTGTTAGTCACAACCCGACCTGGTGAGGCGGAACATTTTTATAATTGGTCCCACTTCACCTTGCTTTCACCAACTCCAACCCAGTCAACTATATCTGACTTTCTACAGAAGCGGATGGCAACAAATGATCAAACTCAAGCTGAAGAATTTGCTCAGATGATTGATGATGCTAATGAGCAGGTACGTACTCTGACCAGGAACCCTTTGTTGCTAACGATGTTGGCTTTGTTCCTAAAAAACGTCCGAAGAGCTTCGGAGACGTATCTAAAGCAGCCAATTCGTCGGGCGTATCTATATGAGAAATGTCTGGGGCAGCTTTGGTCAAATGATCGGGGGCAGTATGATGATGAAATACCTCTGCAGTGGAAGCATGTGAAAGATATCTTGGGCAGATTGGCTTATGAGATGTTAGAGCAAGGCCAGATATACTGTTCGGTTTCTGATCTAGAGAATCATATTGAACAGGTTGGGAAGGAGACTGAAGAACTTAAGATTAACATTGAGGATGAGCGCAGGGAAATTGTTGACCAAGCAGAATTGCTTTATCCCATTGATTTCAAGACGCTACTCCACAAAATATCCTGGTGGGAAAGAGTAGGCTTATTTCTTAAGCGACGTCAGGTTGAACCTTTCATTGAAAATCGCTTATCTTTTTTGCACTTCACATTTCAGGAATATTTTGCTTATGAACATTTGAAAAAGCGTCATACAAATAGTTTCGAACAGGTAAAGATGATGTTGACTGACTCTCAGTGGCGAGAAGTTATTGCTATGAATTTAACTAACAAGAAACAAACACCGAGTATTATCCTTGATATTATTCAACATTCTGAAGAACAGCCTGAACCTGAATAGGTGCCTGAGAAACTTTCATTTGGTGTAGTTTTCATGGTGAAACTCTGGATTCACAACGAAATTAGCTAACCAAATATAGAGTTACAGCATTGAAATCAATGAAGAGGAATTATGTCACTTAAGAATGAGTTACAAAAGTCGATAAATAATCTCGGTCGCCGTTTGCAAAAACTAAAAGAACAAAAAACTAAATTTGGATTGCATACCCCTCCCCATATTCTAATAGAAATAGAAGATACAGAAAAAGAGATTGAAAAGTTAGAAACGCAATTAGAAAATGTAAATGATGGTCAGGGCGAAACAGAGGATATAGAAATAGGGGGTAAGAAGGGAGAGGACGAACTAGAAGAGATAAAAAAAAGGGTTGAAGCGTTAGAGGAGAAACTGCAAAATATCGATGATAGTTGGGACGACAGCACTTCTCAAAGCATTAAGCTTGAGAAAGCCCGAGACCTTTTTCTATTAGCTCGAATCCTATATGAATACAAACTCCAGTTTAAAAATGAAATGAACCATGATCGGCAAGCTGAAGAAAATTTTAAAAAGGCTCGGACTGGGGTTGTCAACAAAATTAAGACTACTGTACCCGGCTTCACAGAGCATGATTGGGACTCTCTGGACAAAAGCGACGTTGCCGCAGCCGGTGAACTGTTTAGCGAAGAAGATTGGAAAAAGATTGACGAATTAGCGGGTAAACAAGACATAGAAAAAACATTAAATATTTTGCGACTGTGTGGAAAAGTTGGGGGGATTATAGCCGTGGATATCTTAATTGAGGCCCTACAAGATGACAAGCATAAAGAAAAAGTAGAAGTGGCTGTTCAGGCCTTGCAAATTCTTGTTGACAGAACTTATGGGAGTGATCCGGAGTACACTGCTTCGACAAGCAGCCAGGATATAAGCAGGGGGTACGTTGCAGTGAAAATGCTTGAAATCATCAAATCTATTCAGGCCTCTACCATTCAGAAAGTGAGAGCGGTTAAGGTCTTGGCCTTCTCTGGTCATACTCAGCATATTAAAGACTTATTAGCTCTAATAACAAGTGGGATTGAAGAAGAGAAATTAAGATTGCAGATCAGAGAAGCTATTGTGAATATTGCCTATAACCCATACGCCAATACATTGTCACCTACCTTATGCGGCTCTCTGATTATCCCACCGGAGCCAAAGATAAACGATTTTGCATCCCGGGCTTTAGTGGAAGCAGGCGATAAAATAGTTGGGGGTTTAGTCAAATTCTGGCAAAGGCCCGGAAGCTATAATGCAAAATTAACTAAGCCGATTTTGCACATTTTAAGCCAAATAGGTGAGAATTTGACCAGGACAAATGGTGCAGAATCACGATTTCAGGCAACACTGACCAATTTATTTCATTCGGATATTCCGGATGAGGTTAATTTTGCACTTCAGGTTTTGGCTGGTATCCAAAATATCGATTGGGCTGTGCAATACTTAAATAACAGTTATGCGGCCTCAACCCTGATCGAGGATCGGAATCTGATTCGTGCTTTAAAACACTTACCTATGCTGGCTACGACTGAGGAAGACTTTTTACCCTTTACCTGTGCAGCCTTAAAGAATTTATCTGATACAAAAGGGTTTTTGCTTGGGCCTGTGGCCCAACTGACTGTTATTAAGCTAGGTTGCGATGAGTGAACGGAGTAAACAAAGATTGATTACAAAAGTTAATTCATACTGTGATTGCTTACAGGCAGCCCATTTTTAAAAACAGACTCTAAACTTATTCGATGCGTTTAGGTCGCTAAGAAAACTTACATATCACCTTAAGGAGTAAAGTATGAAACAACAAATTATCCAATTAATATCTTTAATAGTTGTCATTCTATTAAGTGTATCCTTGGCTACAGCCCAAACGCCAGGGCGGCAGGTCGATATTACCACGGCCACAGAGCAGAACTTGGCGACTGTAGATGTAACAGCCACGGGTAAATCTTATGGGCCAGACACATTGAGCGTCAATGTTAAAAGTCAGGCTGATGAAACGCTAACAGTTACTATTCCCCAAGGCCTTTGGGTTAAGAGTGTTGATCCAATCTACTCTGACCAAATTGTGGCCACAAGTACAAATATAGAAAACTTGGGGCCAGGTGAAACCCAGACGGTACAACTGGACACCTTCAATGGTCATGCCTATCGCGCTATTCCGGTTCAAGGGGCACAATACCAAATAGGAAATATGGTCGACTCGTGGTGGTTACAAAGTTTACTCGATATGATTAAAGATAACCCACAAGGACTAACCCCCGATGAGCAGCAATGGTCTATCTGGACCCTGACCGATAATTTTGATGGCACCCCGCCGGTTTCCAGTGCGGTTAACAGCGGATCGGCCGTTAGTAACTTTCTCAGTAGTGGTTCCACAATCTCATCTACGGCTGTGCAGAGCGCAATTAGTACAGCCGGAGGATTATGGGGTTTGTTGTTAACGTATTGGTGGATACCGTTACTTATTCTTTTACTCTTGCTTTTATTGTTGTTCCTGTGGTGGTTATTGAGTCGTAGAGGTGGTCCTTCTGCCGTTGACCGACCAAAATCTCGAACAGGTTTTGCCAAAACAAGCAGGGAATCCTCCCCCCGTTCACGTGGCTCGGATGTAACTCATGGGCGAGACTAATTGTAAAAAGATAAGGGACTTATATGAAAAATAACTGCAAAGTAAACGTGAGAAACCCAAGTGTAAACATCTTGGGCTTCAGTCAGCTCAATAGGTTTCTCCAGGGAGAAGCCGACTTGAGTACAGATAGGCAAAAGATTCTAGCCTCTCATCCCCTGGCTAAAGTCCGAGGGGTTTTCCCGGCTTCTCCAATAATGAAGCCAGTGAATTGGGGCTGGCTGTTTTTTATTTTAACAGGATTATTACTTTTTGCCAGTCAGCAACCCATCCCGGTTGAGGCCCAAGCTGTGGTCAATCCCGAACGGATTGAAGTGACTCTGGAACCGGGGCAATGTGTTGAGAAAAATATATCGGTCACTACAGGCGAAGCGCCCATTCCTAAATTGGATGTGGTCTTTGTTTTTGATGTAACGCTTAGTATGGAAGATGTCATAGATGAAGTCACCCAAAGTGCAGAACAAATTGCGGCAGACATTCGCAAATTGGTTCCCGATGTTGCTTTTGCTCTGGCCACTACAGCCGATTATCCATCGCCAGAGCGTGATCGAGGTATTTATCCTTGGCGGCTTGATCAAGACTTTACACCGGATATTGGCCAGATTGAGACTGCTCTTGACCAGCTTAAGTTGTATGGAAGCGCCGATATCCCCGAATCCTACCTGCGGGCACTCCATGAAATACAGTTCCTAAATTGGCGACCAGAGTCGCGTCGTATTGTGATCTTGTTTGGCGACGCTTTTCCGCACGACCCTGATCCTGGTCGTGATGAGAAAATAGGCACAAACGATGATTTGACCCAATCCAAGGTGATCAAACAACTGATTGGGGCTGATATTACCATTTTAGCTTTACACAGTACCGAAGATATGAATGCTCAATCTATTCTAAAAGCGCAATCCTTCTATGAAGATATTACCGATGAGACCGAAGGCCGCGCTTTTCGGCTGGATCGTGTAGATCGTATCCCTGAGGTCGTTCAAGAATTGATTCTGGAAGCTATTAGCCGCGTTCGTTTTATGACTCTGAATTCAACACCGCCGGGAGATGCTTGGCTACAGTGGCAACCGGATTTCTATCAAGATGTAGACTCGCAAACCGAACACAATTTTGGTTTGAACCTTTGTGTTCCGGCAGACACGAGCAGTGGCGAATATACTTTTGACCTGAGTGTATTGGGGGATGGGGCCACTATTGGACAAGTTATTATAGTTGTAACCATACCGCCGAGAGCAGATTTGGCGATTAGCCAAGCGGGAGGTCAGGAGCCAGTGACTGTGGGTAGCAACCTTAGTTACAAACTAACGGTGGTCAATAAAGGACCTGATAACGCTACTGACGTAACTGTCGATGATACCCTGCCTCAAAACATTACATTTGTGTCAGCCACCCCCGATCAGGGTAGTTGCAGTGAAACCGAGGGCAATAAAGTTAGGTGTAATCTGGGCAACTTGTCGGTCAACCAAACGGTGACCGTAGAAACAATTGTTAGGCCAATTTCAGAAGGAGACCTAATTAATGAGGCCGTTGTTAGGAGTACCGAACTTGATCCGGATCTAACCAATAACAGAAGCAGCGGCGCGACCGAGGTGGGTGCAACGGCTGATTTAGTTGTAACTCAAACCGATATCCCGGATCCGGTGGCAGCCGGAGAAAGTTGGATCTACAAGATTGTAGCCAGCAACCAAGGGCCGTCAGAAGCCGCAGAGGTACAGTTAATCAGTACACTGCCCCAAGGGGTATCCTTTAGTGTAAATGTACCCAGTCAAGGCAATTGTCGGGAGAGCGGAAATACTGTTACCTGCAACCTGGGTAATATGATCAGTAATGGCAACGCCACCCTTGAAATTGAGGTTGTGGCCATTGAAGGTGGTGATTTTGCTAATACTGTCAACCTTAGCAGCAGTGTCCCCGACCCTAATCTCGCTAACAACAGCGTTACCGAAAATACCAGCGTTGGTTCAACTGCCGATGTTTCCATTGTTATGAGCGATAGCCCGGACCCGATAGCCGTAGGTCAAGTAACTACCTACACTCTGACCATTGCCAACAACGGCCTCTCCACCGCCGTCGGCGTAATCTTGACCGACACCCTTCCCGGCGGGGTAACGATTGCCTCACATATACCCAGCCAGGGCAGTTGCAGCCAGACCGGGGGCAGCATCAACTGTATTCTTAATGACCTGGGCAGCGGTGTCAGCGCAACCGTGCAGATTAGCATTATGTCTCAAGCGGAGGGGAACTTAAGCAATCAGGCTAATGTAGCCAGTTCTGTCTTGGACTCTGACCTGACTAACAATATAGCTACCGAAATTACGACTGTCGAATCTGTCGGTTGGCCCTGGTGGTGGTGGTGCCTTCCGCTGTTGCTAATACTGTTACTATTGCTATTATGGTTGCTATTCCGTCGCCGGCGTGAACCGCCACCAAGCAGACCCAAATCCGGACGACCTGCACACGTGTCATCTTCCGGCTCGTCTTCTTCCCGTGTTCCTCCCAAGAAGAGACCTGGTATAACACATGGTCGGCGTTGAGTGGAAAGCTACCAATTAGCGATTTTTTAGAAGAAATAAGAGATGGTACATCATAGGTGATAAAAATGCTATGTGGAGGCCGGGAGTCAGACATACGTGACGAAAGAAAATGACCTGGCAAAGCATTATAAGAAATAGAGGTAAATTTTTTTATGTAACCCAGGAGCTTGTCGAAGAAACCCATTGTGGTTTTATATTAACCAATGAGGTCAACTTTTCCGATAGCCTGTTAGCAAAGGAAATACAATGAACAATCTATTTATCCACACCATTCCACCCGATCACAGTTCTTCCTTTTACCACGCCCTGTTTGCGGCTACCGTCCCCTCTGTGCCAGATCTCTCTTCTTATGAGCAATTTGAAGATGTGGATGAGATAGAACAACTGCGACGGGTGATTAACACCCAACAGTTGCTGTTGCGGGGGCTTAACGTGCAACCCGACCCACAGCGGGGATTGCGGGCTTTTGAACTGCGTTACATCTGGGCTAAGCGGCAGTTAACCCTGGCCTTTTTGGGTAAAGGAGCAGCCCATAACCCCTCAGAAGCCGAAGATTTGGCCTATGATCTATGGGCCGATTTAGCCAAACTCTTTCCCTACAACTTCTACCGAAGCGGCATCCAACCAGCCACCGACCAGCACAGCTTTCAAGCCCTTTATGCTCCTTTTCCGCTGGAGCAAGCCAAGGTGGTTACCCTGGAAAAAGAGGTTGAGTTCAGTCGGTTTTTACGTTCCAGACAGCCTTACCCTATTCCCCATCCCTACAAGTGGGGGATTAGCAGTATGGCCGGTTTATGCAAAACTCTGCTGCGCCAGGAAACGCCCCACTTGGTCAGTATT
>PJEL010000180.1_pt1 | contig 75401 bp, 53 predicted proteins | sample 1853271 | NCBI WGS metagenome assembly PJEL01 (sample SAMN08108733, study PRJNA415343) | Invertebrate metagenome, whole genome shotgun sequencing project. | host: Globobulimina | place: Sweden: Gullmar Fjord | collected 2015-08
CTGGACGTGCTCATGCATATTTTGCAGAGCTCACCGGTCCGGGCGGCGTCCATCACCACAATGCCCGCCGCACTCGGACTGATCCTCGATCGGGCCATGGCCCGTGATCCTGGCGAGCGCTACGCGAGTGCCGCGGCCCTCGCCGACGATCTGGAGCGGTTCTTGGCCGGTCAGCCCGTCCTGGCCCACCCGCTGTCGAGGCGCTATCGAGCCCGCCTGTTCCTGCGAAGACACCGGGTGATGATCCGAGGTGCATTGCTGGCAATGCTCGTTCTCAGCCTCTTCGCCGCGGCAGCACTGGGCGTCGGGTCGCTGAAGCTGCAGATGCGCGGCAGGAGCCTCGAGAGCGCCGCGACAGCTCGGCTGGAGCTGTTGGACACGCGGATCGACGACCTGACGGCAGCGGGACGACAGCTGGACGCCGAGGTGGCCTTCGATGCCTTTGTCAGGGCTCCGGAGAACGCCGACACCGAGGCGTTGGCAACCGCTTGGCTGCACGAAGCCCATCGCCGCCGTGCTCGTCTGGATCGGGACGGAGAAGTGCAGGCGCTGGCCCGTGTGTACTCGGGCGATGGCCTGCCGGACCAGCGAGGCGAGGCTCTGCTGGGGTTGGTGGACGTGCTACACCGCGAGGGGGCCTGGGTGCGGCTAGAGATGGCGCTGTCGACCCCAGAAGCCAGCGAAGTTCGGCCGCAGCTCTTGGATATCGAAGCTCGCATGGCCTTCGCCCTGCGCGACTTCGATCGTGCCCTTGCCGTGTGGGAGGAGGCCGATCGGCTCGGGGTCGCGCTGCCATCGGCGGAGCTGGCTGGCGTTGCGCGCACCTTCACCACCGCAACGCGCTTGCCGCATCCTCCGGGCTCGGCAAGGGTCGGAGAGCTCGACGGAGACGACGCCGAAGAGGTCGTGCTCTTTGGTTGGCAGACAAACGACCTCCGAGTGACCTCGGCCGGGCCGGATCTACCGCTGCGCACCCAACTCCACTTCCCCACATATGTGCGCTTCGTGGAGCCGTTTGGGCCCGAACCGGCGGGGTTCTTGGTGTCGTGCGCCGACATCGGCACGATGGTTTACTCCTGGAACGGTGGAGCTCCGGTCGAGGTTGCCAAGCTCCCGACCGAGCACGTGGCCCTGTCGTTTGCCCAGGCAGACACCGACGGCGATGGCGTCGACGAAATGTACGTTGGAACCGGCCCCTACAGCCGCTCGCTACTGCAGCTCGAACAGACAGACGACGGTGGCTTCGAGGTATCGCGGCCGGCACCCACTGTGGATGCCGTGCATTCTGACTACGATCGGCTGGTGGCGGCCGATCTCGACGGAGATGGGCGGGATGAGATCATCGCTGCGATGGGGCCCTGGGCCGCCTACGATCTGCGGGTGCTTGCTCGTGACGACCAAGAGCTGGTGACCGTCGGCCGGCTCAAGCTGGGGAAGATGGGTGACATCGCGGTGCTCGACTCTGGGGCTCGGCCGCTGCTGGCCGTGACTACACAGGAGCTCTACCCGAACCCGAAGGTGTTCCCTCCCGACAGACCCTACGGTTTTCCGGGCGGACTCTACCTGTTGGAGTGGACCGGACAGACTTTTGAGGTGGTGGCTTCGTACCCCGAGCCGGCCCCCGAAGGAGAGGAACAGTGGATCCTCTGGGAGATCGAGGTCGTCGATCTAGACCGCGATGGACTCGACGATCTGGTGGTCGGCGTAGAGTCCAGCAAGAGCGACACGCTTGTGTACCGGCAGCGTCCCGATGGGAGCTATGGGCGAGCGCTGATGTCCGAGACGAGCCTGATCTCTGCGGTTGACTTGGACGACGACGGGAGCCGCGAGATCTTAGTGTCCGGCCCCTACAACGGGACGCGAGAGCTGTGGGCGCTGGGGAGCGGGTCCGATCGAATGGACCGGGTGGCGCCGTTCGTGGTGGAGTTGGAGCTGCCACCGACTGGGGCCTCCGGCCAGGATCTGGAGGCTTGGCGCCGGGCCGAACGATTGGCTGGCATGGGCCTCGTAGCCGCGGCTGCCCAGGCCCACAGCACCCTCGCACTCCGGGCGGGCTCGCCAGACACAGAGGCCGCAGCGCTGTTGCGTGCAGGCGCGCTGTGGGCGCGTGCCGATGAGCCAGCGCTGGCACGACGAGATCTGGAGTTGGCCGCGAAGAGACCACAGCACACCGCAGACGCACTGGATCTAGCGGTCGAAGTGCTCCTGCAGACCGCAGATCTGCAGACGGCCACCGAGTACAACGAGCGGATCCTCGAACGTGAGGATCTGCCCGCGGACGTCAAGAGCCGAGCCGTCGCGCGTCGGCAGTGGTTGCGCCCCTACCTCGACACCCCGACCACCACGCTGGAGCTTGGGATGGGCCTCGACCGTCGCTGGGAGCTCCACCGCCCGGTGGCGTTCCAAAACAACCTGCGTCGGGGCACGCTCCAGTTCGACGTGCAGCCCGGACAGGGGACGGTGTTGTCGCTACCCGTTCGTCGCACCGGCGAGATGGTCGCGCTGGAACTAGATCTGCTCGTGCAGCGGCTGGAGTGGGACGCCAGCTTCCAGGTGGGTCTCCAGGGCGCAGATCAGGACTGCCCGTTGGGCCTGCGAATGAGCGCGGGCGGAGGAGGTGGAATCCTGGACCGGAAGCTGCACGTGTGCCCGCGGGAGCTCTTCGAGGATTCTTGGCGTCTAGCCGACGTGAGTGCCGATCATGAGCAAGCGCTGACAATCCGACTCGCGGTGTACCCGGCGTTGGGCGAGACCCACCTCCGAGTCGCCGACACCGGCGGAGAAGTGTTGTTCGAGCGCTGGGTGACCGGCTCCACCCCACTCGAGGGCGACCGATGGAACCTGACGCTAGGTGGAAAGCCCGCTGGCAACGCCAACCACACCTTGGCGTCCTTCGAAGTGAGCCGGATCGCTCTAACTGGCCTCGAGCCCGATCTCGATGCACCCCAGCATACGGCTGTGCCAGGGGTGCTGTCTGGAGTCCTCGACGCCACGCGGCGCGGTGATCGCGTTGCTGCTGCGGAGGAACTGCGACGCGCCCTCACCATCGGAGCGAATGCGGAGACGGAGCTCCGCTGGGCCCTGCGCACGAACCCAGCCCTCTTGTCGGTGGCTCGGGAGGTGCTCGGTGCGCAATTCCCGGAGATGTTCGCCGAAGTCTGGGGCATCGCTGTGTCTATGCACCCCGAAGATCCGGCGGTCCACGCAGTGCTGTCCGAGGGTTTTGCAGGACTCCGTGAGTGGACACCCAGGAACCAAGCCGCCCTCGCGAGCCGTGAGAGGATCCTGCTTGCCCGGGCGCGCAGCCGCTGGGAGGACGGCGATGCGCAGGGGGCCCGCGACGACGCACTGGCAGTCCTCGATAGCGTGGAACTATTGCGGGGGGAAGGCGCATCTGCCGCCCACCGATTGATCGCACTGATCGCCCTGGGGACCGGCAGAGCGGACGAGGCCCTCGCCCACGCGCGCGCCTCAGTGGACTCCGCGGCGGCACCCGAGATCGCGCTCGATCAGCTCCGCCATGAGGAGGCTCTGGCGCCGCTGGTCGACGATCCGGACTGGGCACCGCTGCTGCACCCGTAGAGCCGCTGACGGCATCTAGGATCTCGTTCCGGCCCCGAGGGTTTGTCGGCTAGGCCACCTTGCTTCGAGCTTGTTCTGCGTCCGATTCCATCAGCTTCATTCGCAAGCAAAGGAACTCCTCCACCTCTTCTGCAGAGCCGTGGGCCACGGTGAGACCCCAGTGAAGAGACGGTTGAAGGCTGTCAATTGGCCGCGCCCCCACATAGACCAGGTCTCCCTCTTTCACCTCGATGGGATGGGACGGAAACGGCACGAATCCCTGTTTCCAGTGGGTGGGAGGGTCATCAGGGAAGGTGCCAAGGCCGACTCCCTCTGACAGGCTGCTGCGGAATGTGCTCGCCAGACCTTCGATTCTCCCGGACCGCTTCACTTCGAGCACCATGGGCATAATCGACGGCAGGGACTCGACGGTGGCGAAGTCAACCTCGTGCCACAGGCACCAGTCGCTGAACAGCTCCTCGGTCTTGACTTCAAAGGTGTGTTTGACTTCGCGGATTGAGCGCAACACCGGGCCGTAGTCCATACCCAGATCGGCCAGTCGCGCCCAGACTTGCTCTTCCTCTTTGTAGGCCCGCGGGTTGGCGAGTGCGAAATAGCACCGCAGATCCGCCGGAATCATGCGGCCGCCGGGCTTGAGAAAGCGCCGTCGAGCATCGGCCATGTAGTTCACCGTGTTCTCGCCGATACCCAGGCTGTCCAAGGTCTCGCTCAAGATGACGTCGACACGCTCTGGGAGCCTCACGTGATTGGATAGCCCTTGGATAGGGATGAAGCGGTCGGGACCGAATCCGTTCGCAGCGATGAGCTCCGTGGCGTCCCGGAGCACATTTGGATCGCGCTCGATGCCGTACACCCTGGTGGCGTTGGCTCTCAGCGCCATGAGGCTGAGGGGGCCGAGCCCGACGCCAATCTCGCAGACCGTGCGGCCGCTGCAGGTCGCATTGATGGACTCGGAGTAAGCCACCATGCGGGTCCAATCCCGGATCATCGCGCTGTGGGTTCTTAGAGTCTGAATGTCCATGGGGGGTCTATCGGATCATCGGCGATTTGTTGAGGTCATAAGACCCCGGGCTCGTCGTTCCCATCCTCCCCAAAAACCGCCGCAGGATCCTGAATGATCTGCCCAAAGCGCACCAGGATCCGCCCAGCAAGCACACCATCGATGAGCCGGTGATCAAAGATGAAGATCACCGGCAACATCGGCCGGACCCGGGGCACTCCGTGCACCGGAACCACCTCGTCCTGCACAAAGCTCGTCGCCCACAAGGTCCCGAGCCAAGACAGCTTCGGCGGCACGAACATCGTCGCGCTGCGGAACATCATGCCCGCCTCCACGTCCCGTCCCAGCACCGCACCGGCATTCGAGAGCATGGTCGTCGCCGGAAAGATCCGCTCGATGCGCCGCAGCACCCGCTCGCTGTCTACGGCGAGGAAGAAGGCGTCCAGAGTAGCCTCCAAGACCCGCCTCGGAGCGCGATCCGCAAGCCGCAGCAGTCCCCCCATGAGGCGATTCGAGGCGCCACCTCCCCGCTCGGTGTTCACGTGGGCCGAGCAGCGCGCCGCGATCCCACGCAGCGATAAAGTGTCGGCATCCTCGATGATCGCAACGCCAAGCGCCCCGTTTGCGCCGCCGCTGTGCCCGATCAAGTTCACGGGCATCACCACTCCGATGCGCTCGGTCGGCACGATCCGGCCGACCACGCGGGCGTTTGCCTCTGGATACTCCCGCAACACCTGGCTGATGGCCCCGACGAGCAGATGCTGGACCGAGACGTGCTCGCCGCCGTTAAGGCGCGCGAGATAGTCCCGTGCAGCTCCAAAATCGACCGAGGCGTTCAGCGTCACATAGGGCGAGCCCGGCGCGCGAAACGCCCAGATCATGGCCTTGCGGAAAGGGGTCAACCGGACGGACATCTTCCCAACCTATCCCTAGAAGTCGTAGCGGAGCTGCCCAAAGACCTGGTCGTGGCTGTCGAGGCCGAGCAGGAACCCTCGCTCGGATCCCGGTCGATACACGATGCCACCGACCATCGCTTTCAAGCCGTCGGAGATCTCATAGCTGGCGTCGGCGCGAACCAACCCGCCCATAGAGAGGTCGACCCCGGAGCCGAGGCAGCTCACGCCGAGGCGGAGGCGTTCCTTGAGGGCGGTATGAGAGCCGCGAAAGCCATAGGTAACGGCGTTCACCGGGAACAATAGATCGTCCAGCGGCGAGGGGAAGAAACCTCCTCCCACCTCGATGTCGAAGGTCGTCCGGGAGATCGCCGCGATCTGGATGCCGCCCATGAGATTCACGAGCTCGGTGCGCCGGGCCTTGAGCTCCGAGGTTGGATCCTCTGGATCTCCGGTGTCGAAGGCGCGGTCGATATCGACCCCAGCCTCCCAGCGGAACAGGAAGTCCCCCACCCCGGCGGTGCCCGAGTGACCGACCATGGTGTAGCGGCGGTGCACGACGTTGAGCTCGATGACGCCGGGCTCCATAAAATCCTCGGCCCCGGGCAGGGCGAGGTTTCCCTGCTTGTCGTATAGGGACGCCGCGTAGATCCCGAGATCGACGGGTCCGCTGTAGCGCCAGCGCGCAAAACCCTGCATCTGGTCGAGGGCCCAGCGATCCTGACGGTGCACCCAAGCGTACTCGCGGCCCTCCAGGAGCGGCGCAACCAGGGGATTGGTCGCCATCGGATTCTCCGCGATCAAGCTCGGAACGGCTCCGTAGGGACCTGCGGGTGGGCTGCGATATCCCCAGTCCGCCTCGGGAACGCCGGCGAGCTCGACCCGGTGGGATCCGGTGAACCAGCCGACGCGCAAGGCGGTGACTGGCAGGCGTAGATCCTCGAGATCGGACAGGCCCGGCTCTCGCATGTCCCGCGCCGCCACCACGTCCACAGGACTGAGCAAGACCCCCTCGCCCCAGACGATGAGCTGGCGTCCCGCGGTGATCTCGAACTGACCGGCGCTGACGGCCAGGAGCGCCTCTCTGGGCACGACCTGCCAGGCGTAGGTGTCGAAGGTCTGCTCGTCGAAGTCATCGCGGGCAATCCAGTAGGGAAGGTCGATCTCGCTGTGCCCGGAGACCTCGATCCTCCAGCTGTCCTCCTTGTAGCGCGCCCAGAGATCCAGGCTGCGCCGAGACTTTGCCCACGGCTGATCCTCGAGACGCTCCACCCACAGGGACTCGGTGGTGCGCAGAGATCCACCCGCGCTCAGGGGCGACGTCTTCGGAGTCTCGGCGACCTCGACCTCGAAGTCCCCAAAACCCACATCGTCGTCTTCCTCTCCCCAATCATCCTGGGCGAGAGCGGCTAGCGACAGCAGCAGGATCACAGACCTTGCTCCAGGCGGCGCTCGCTGAAGTTGTCGTCGACGACGCTGTCGTTGTTGAAGCTCAGCTCGGTGAAGACCAGGGTAGAAGCCGACTCTGCCGCCCCGTTTCGGACCGTACGCACCACGATCTGGTGGGCGACCCAGATCCCGTCGACCTGCTTGATCTCCTTGAACTGGGTGTACTTGAGGCGCTTGCCCTCGGCGACCCAGGCCTTGACCTGCAGCGGGATGAGCTTGGCCTTGCTGATCCACACCTGGGTCTTGACGTAGCCGGTCTCGCTCTTCTCTTTGTCGGTCTTCGGCCGGGTCTCGATGAGCCAGCAGTCCTCGCCGGCGACCTGGGTGGAGGCCTCGACCAGGGTGTAGTCGTAGAGCTCGGGATCGCGCTTGGTCATGTCGGAATAGGTCAGGTCGGTGCCCATGAAGGAGCCGGACTTGTCGGAGCCCGAGATCCGAGTGGTCTTGCCGAGGGAGGGCAGGTAGAGCCACTGGTCGTCGGTCTTGGCGCCGTCGTCGTAGTCGATGGAGAACAGACCGGCGTTGCGCACGTCGGCCGGGCTCTCGAAGAGCATCAGCTGCTTGCGGCCGCCCTCGAAGTCCATGCTCTGGGACTGCACGCCCCGAGTGCGCTCGCGCCCGGCCTTGTCGGTGATGGTGATCTGGAGGCGACTGATGGCCTTGTCTCCGAGATCCCGGTTCTCGACGGCATCCATGATCTCCCGCGGATCGCTGGTATCCGGAGAGATGGCGGCGGCGAGGCTGGGAACGACCAGAAAGAGGCTAACGATCAGGCTGAGGCGTGACATGGCCGACTCCAGGGTTGGTGGCTGGCGCCTTCTTCGCGTACAGGACCCGAAGAAGCGCAGGCGTGAGAATGAGATCGACGACCACTGCAAGCATGCAGGCAAAGCCGATCAAGAGGCCAAACCGCTGAATGCTTATCAGGCGGCTGGCGAGGAAGACTCCGAAACCGAGCGTGAGCACGACCGAGGTGCTGACGATGGCTCGTCCCGCGTGGTGCAGCGCGTGCTGGATGGCGGTCTCGACGTTGGCTTCGATCTTGTACCCGACCTTGTATTGGTGCAGGTAGTGAACGGTGTCGTCCACGGCGATGCCGATGATGATCGAGGCGATGAGCAGGTTGGACAGATCGATGTCGATCCCGACGTAGCCCATGAACCCCATAACCAGGGCGATCGGCAGCAGGTTGGGCACCATGGACACCAGCCCGAGCTTCAGGTCTCTCAGCAGCCAGATCATCATGAGTGTGACGGCGATGAGCGCTACGCCGAAGCTGCGCAGCAGGTCGCTGATCAGGGTCTCGACCACCGCGAGGATGGTGTAGATGGTTCCAGTGGCGATGACCTCGGCTTTGTCCCCTATGATCCTGTCGATCTCGCGCTCGATGAACTCTTCGAACGGACGGTAGGAGGTCGCGTCCATCCACTTGACGCGAATCATCAGGTGGGATCGCTTCAGGTCGCCGGTGACGAGGCGATTGAGCTCATCCGGCCCGGCGTTCTCGAACAGCAGGAGCGCATCGGAGACCCCGCGCTGGGTGTCGGGCATGCTGTAGAAGCCCTGGTCGCCGTCGTGCAGGGCTCGGTTGGTCTCCCGAACGACGTCCGCCAGGCTCATGGTGCTGGTGACGATGTGCTCGCCGGTTCGGGGGTGTTCGAAGCCTTCCAGGGAATCCGCCAGCTCGTCGATGGCCATGAGCAGCTCGCGGTCCTTGACCCCGAACTCGCTGTCGGATTCGAACACCACGTGGACCCCGCTTACTCCGCCGACTTTGGCATCCATCTCCAGGGTGCTGACGGTGATGGGGTGCTGCTCGCCGAGCCAGACCAGCGGGTTGTGGTACACGTCAAGGTTGGAGATCCCAACGAAGGCGATCACCGCAAACACCGCACCAACGCCGATCGTCCACCACCTGCCGTTGCCCACCGAGAACGATGTGCAGCGATCGAGGAAGGAGTCGACCAGATCGGGAGCCCGCTCGACGTCGGTCGCCACGGTGGCCGGTCCGCTCGAGAAGCTGAGGGCGGCCGGCAGGAAGACCACCGAGTTCAGGAGCGCCATCGCGACCCCGAAGGCCCCGGCCATGCCCATCTCCTGGATAGCCGTGGCCGAAGCGAAGCGGAAGCTCAGGAGCCCCGCCATGGTGGTCATCGTGGTGAAGACGATGGGTACACCCGTCATCGCAACCGCGCGGACCAGCGCATCGGAGAGCCCGACCCCCTCGGCGATCTCGTCGCGCCACACCGACTGGATGTGGATCGAGTCCGCGAGCCCGACGCAGATCAGGAAGGCCGGGATGATCGAGGTGAGGATGGTCATCGGGGCGCCGAAGATCGTCATCGCCGCCAGGGTCCAGCACGCGGAGACGATGACCACGACCAAGGGCGCGAAGACCGGCATGAAACGCCGGAAGAGGTACAGCAGCACAAACCCCATGACGATGGTGGAGAGCACCATCAGCCGCGACGTGTCCTCGAGCACGGTCTGGTTGAGGCTGTGGTTCAGCGCGGGGCCACCGGTGAGCGAGACCTCGAATCCCGGGGCGTCGAACTGATTGGCGAGTTCGAACAGGTGGTCGTTGACCTTGCCAGTGTCCTCCTCGTCCATGAACTGGGTTCGGATCGCCAGCACGGTGTGGGTGGCGTCGGGGCCGATGACGTTGCCGACCATCGACGGGTTCGCCAGCACCTCGGCCTTCAACGCGACGAGATCCGACTCGGCGGGCCGATCGTCGAGGAGCCCTCGCACCCGGATGCCGCCGTCCGTTCCGATGGTCTGGCGGAAGTTGATGAGGCTGATGACCTCTTCGACGACAGAGCCACCGGCCTCGTCGCCCCAGCCCTCGTCGTCACCAAAGTCGCCGAAGTCGTCCTCGAAGCCGGCTGGTTGGGGTGCGGGGGCCGCCTCGATCTCCTTGCCGACGCGGAGGTTGTCGCGGTCGGACTTGCGCTGCCCGAGGCTGGTGAGGGGAAGATCGGTGGCCTCGAGATTGGTGTGCAGCTCCCGCAGGCGGTCGAGGAAGTCCATCGAGAACACGTCGCCCTCGACCAACAGGAAGAACAAGTCGTCGCGGCCGAAGTCGTCGCGGAAGAGCTCGAGCTGCTCGCTCACTTCCTCGTTGCCCGATGCGAAGTACTCGGTAGAGTTGTCCACCTTGAGGTCGGTGACGATGAGATAGAGCGCGCCGGCAGTCGCGAGAGCAGTGAGTGCCAGGAAGAACCATCGGAATCGGATCACGATCTCGGTGGAAGCCCGAAAGAAGGCGCTCTCGGATTCAGTGTTGGCCATGTGCTCTCTCCTCTCTCTTTCGCGCCGCGCGGGCACGCAGCCCAGCCGCCAGAGTCTCGGCCAGGAACTCGATCTGCGGCAGCCACTTGCCGAGCACCATGGGCTCCCGCAGCAGCACCCGGTAGTTCAACATCTCCAGGATCATCGTCGAGCTGAGGAGTCGACCCGCATAGGCGACGTCGTCGGAGTCGAGCTCACCGCGGGCGACCAGGGGAGCGGCGGCGATGGAGAACGAACGCCGCCCGCCCTCGATGAAGCGCTCCCGCAGGACTTCGCTCCACTCGTGCCGCTCGATGCTGAGGGCGAACAGGAATCGAACGAAAGTCACGTACTGCTCGGTGCTGTAGATCCCCAGCACGTACTGGCAGACCGCTCGGATCAGCTCTTCGAGGCTCAGCTCGAGGGGCATCTCCTCCGGAAGCTGAAAGAGCTCCTCGGTGCACCACTCGATGATCTGGCCGACCAGGGCATCCTTGGTTTCGAAGTAGTGGTACAGGCTCGGCTGACTCATGCCGACCCGTCGCGCCAGCTCCCGCAGAGAGGCGCCAGCGAGCCCACGCTCGGCAAAGAGGTACATCGCAGCACGAAGCACCTCGATGTGTCGGTCGGTGTAGACGGCCGCGGACATAGCTTCCCTATCGAGTGATAGGTGGCTAGCCTATCGCCTGATAGGTGTCAACGAAGCCGCCAACGCCCTATGATTCCGCCATGACACCGAGGCGCGGCATCCGGATTACGCTGCGGACGCTGCATATCGGAGCGGTCGCGATGGTTTTGGGGGCGACCGCCTTCGGGGGAGAGGCCGGCCTGTGGTGGACCTGGCTGGTGCTCAGCGGCGGCGGGATCATCGCCTCGGATCTCGAAAAATACGGGCTGAACTGGTTTCGGTATCTGTGCGGCTGGGCGGCGATCGCCAAGTTTTCGCTGCTCGTTGTCGGCCTGTTGGTTCCCGGGCTGATGCTGCCCTGCCTGTGGGCGTGTGTGATCATCGGCGCCGTCATCTCCCACGCGCCGGGCTCGATCCGCCACGCCGCCCCATTTGGAACCATCGGCCCCTGCGGCGACGAGGACGAAGCAAAATGAGTTTCGACCGCTCCAGCCTGGATGTCTTCCCCAGAAAGGGATGGGTTGCCGCGCCGGTGCCCGTGACCCCTCTCGAAGAGCTGGCGAGCGAGCTCGGACTGGGCTGGCTCGGCCTGAAGCGCGACGATCACATCGCCGAGCTGCACGGGGGCAGCAAGATCCGCAAGCTGGACTTCCTGCTCGCCGCAGATCCCTGGGAAAAGGCCGAGGCCTGGGCGTCCATGGGTGCCATCGGATCCGGTCAGCTCGTCGCCTCGGCCGCGGCAGCCGCACACCTGGGAAAGGGCTTCCAAGCGCACATATTCTGGGAGGAGACCTCTCCGAAGGTCCTCGAGAACCTAGCGTTCACCGCCGCCAATGCCACCGAGCTCGTGTTCTCCGGCAGCCGCATCACCACCGCGCTGTGGCGGCCGGCCCTGGTCCTCGGCGGCAGCATCGGCAACGCGGTCGTCATTCCACCCGGAGCCACCCATCCCATCGGCACCCTGGGGATCATCCGAGGGGGGCTGGAGCTCGCCGAGCAGGTCCGAGCCGGAGAGCTGCCCGAGCCCGACGAGCTCTTCGTGCCGATTGGATCGTGCGGGACCGCGGCTGGCCTGGCGATCGGCCTGGCCCTCGGCCGCCTGAATACCCGGGTCCGCGCCATCGCGGTCGAGAGCCCATTTGCCTCCCAGGGCCGCGTGAATCGGCTCATCGCCAGCACGATCGACGTCCTGGGAACCAAGCTGGAGCTGCCCCGCGACTTCCAGCCGGCGCAGGTGGTCTTGGACAAGGCCTTCATCGGACGAGGCTACGGATACCCGAGCCCCGCCGGCCTCGCCGCCATCGAGAAGCTGCGCCCGTTGAATCTTCCCCTCGAAGCGGTCTATAGCGCCAAGGCCATGGCCGGACTCCTGGCGCGCTCTGCCGAACTGAAGGGCAGCAACGTGGTGTTCTGGCTGACCCCACGCGGCAGCGCCCTTCCCTCCGAAGCCGACTGGAAGAGCCGCCTCCCCCCCGCTCTCCAGGCGCGTCTGTCCAGCGAGGGTCGGATCTCGCGGCGGCGGGTCCTGGTGGGCGGTGCAGCGGTGGCGGCAGCGGTGATCATCGGCGTTCGAACGACCGGATACCCGAGCATCCCCCCTGGCGAGGTCCTGAGCAGCTGGGAGCTTCACGTGCTCGCGGCCGCCGCTGAGGCGCTCCTGCCCAAGGGACCCGGACCGAGCCCTCTCGAGGTGGCGCGAAACGTCGACCGGTATCTGATCGGCATGCCCACGCCGATCCTGCGAGACATCCACGGCCTCCTCGGTCTGCTCGAGCAAGGCACCGGCCTCGGCTGCCAGCCCCGACGGTTCACCAAGATCGACGTGGCCTCGCGCCTGACCTTCCTCGACCGACTGCGACGCTATCCAGACCCGATCCGCTCCGCATACCGCGGGATCCGAGATCTGACGCTGCTCGGCCACTACCAGGATCCGCGGACCTGGGATGCCCTGGGCTACAACGGTCCACTGGTCTCGACGAGCGGGATCGATGGCCGCCCACCCCAGCCGCCGAGCCGCTACGACGTCTACCGCGCCAAGCCGGGTGCCCAGCCCAAGGGAGTGGTCTCGTGATCCACGACGCGGCGACACTGAAGCTTCCCATGAAGATCCGAACCGATCTGTGTGTGATCGGATCCGGTGCCGGGGGCATGGCGGCGGCGATGGCAGCGGCCGAAGCGGGCCTGGAGGTCACCGTGCTGGAGGCGGGTGGATTCTTCCCGCCGGAGTCGATGACCCAGCGCGAGGAGGAGATGCTGCCGGAGCTGCTCTACGCCGCCGGCAGCCAGACCAGCGTCGACCGCGGTGTGCACATCCACCAGGGGCGGGCGCTGGGCGGCTCGACGGTGCACAACATCAACCTCTGCAAGCGGATCCCGGCCGCGATCCTCGAGGAATGGCGCCGGGAGCGGGGCCTGGAGCACCTCCCGCCGGAGCGCTGGGACGCCCTGTACAACGAGGTGGAGGCGCTCCTGGAGGTGTCCTCGGTCCCCGAAGCGCTCTACAACCGCCACAACCAGATCCTCCAGGCGGGATGCGAGTCTCTGGGGTGGGCCGGCGGCGGGCTCTCTCACAACCGAACCGGCTGCGCCCAGAGTGGCTTCTGCCTGCTGGGATGTGCTTACGACGCCAAGAACAACGCGCCCAAGGTGCTCCTGCCCAGGGCCGTCCGCGCTGGCGCCCAGATGCTCTACCACTGCCAGGCCATTCGGGTCACCCACGACCGCCACAAGGTCACCGGAGTCACGGCCGCCGTCCTGCACCCACGCACGCGACTGCCCATCGGTGAGATCGTCGTCGAGGCGCCGCGGGTGTGTGTCTCGGCCTCGGCCACGGGGACCGCCGCCATCCTGCTCCGCTCCAAGGTTCCCGATCCGGGGGGCGAGACGGGCAAGAGGCTCCGGATCCACCCGGCTCTCGTCGCGGCCGGAGAGTTCGAGGAGCCCGTGAACGCCTGGCGCGGGATCCCACAGACCTATGAGTGCACGGAGTTCCTGGACTTCGAAGCCGAGCATGCCGACAAACCCGGCAACCGCACCTGGATCGTGCCGGCCTTTGCCCACCCGGTCGGAACGTCGACGATGCTGCCCGGCCGCGGCGACGTGCACGCGACGATGATGGCCCGCTACAACCGCCTCGCGGTCCTCACCAACATGATCCACGACCAGACGGCCGGAACGGTGCGCCCCCGCGGCGACCTGGGCTGGACCATCGACTACCGGCCGATACCCGCCGATCTCGACGAGCTGCGCTTCGGGCTCACGGCCTGCGCCCGACTGCTCTTCGCCGGCGGCGCCAAGAGCGTGCACATCCCCGCCGACCCGGTGATGAGCTTCGCTCCAGGGGACTCCCTCGACACCATCGATCAGCTCGATCTATCCCCTGGAAAGCTAGATATCACAGCAGTACACCCCATGGGATCGGTGCCGATGGGAGACGACCCGAGCGTCGCCGCCGTCGACAGCGAGGGCCGCCATCACCACATGCACGGCCTGTGGGTCGCCGACGGCTCCCTGTTCCCGACCTCGATCGGAGGGCCTCCGCAGCTGTCCATCTATGCGATGGGGCTGCACGTGGGGCGCGCGTGTGCCAGATCGTAGTCTGTCTGCCTATTGACGTACGGGTGCTTTAGCCCACCCTCCCCGGCTCCTCTGACCGTGACATCTGCCCGAGCATGGGAAAGATGTCTGACTGCTCGAGGGTGGCGACCGTGGCCTCGATGAGGTCTGTTCTCGTGAGGATGCCCACGAGTCGTCCACAGTCCTCCAACACGGGCGTACAGCCGATCCGATGGACCATCATCAGCCCCGCCGCGGTGGCGATCGGGTCCGAAACCGTGACCGTGTGCAGCGTGCGCTCCCGCATTACGTCCTCGACATTCAGGCCGCGATGTCCGGCCACGTTGTCGGCAATCATGTCTCCCCGTGAAATAACGCCCATGAGCTCGCCGTCGTCCACCACTGCCATGTGGCGGATCCGGTAGCTATCCATTCGGGCCATGGCCTCGTCGGCGGGGCTGCGTCCGCTCGTGACATGCACGTGCTTCCGGCTCTCGGTGCCCGGCGAGACGCGCTGCAGGACGGTTGCCGCCACTCGCACGCCGTCGTGCTCGGTGACGATCCCGACGAGCTTGTTGTCGTCGTCCACGACTAGCACGAAGTCCTGTGGGCTCTTCAGCATGCGCAAGAAAGCGAGCTTCACAGTGTCATCTCGCCTGGCAACAACTTCGATTGGAACCATCACATCGCTGGCGACCATCCCGAACTCCGCGGGGTCGTAGGAGACCCAGAGCTCTTGGCCCATGCCAACCAGGCTCCCGTGGCGGAAGCACACGACATCCGTGATGATGCCGAGGGGCGCCCCGTCGTCCGATACGACAGGGAGATGGCGAATTCTGTGACGGTTCATGTTGCGCGCGCACACGGCGAGTGGCGTGTTTGGAGCGACAACCAGTGGGTTGGTTGTCATGAGATCGGCGATCAAGTCCATGAGACCCTCCGCGGTGCGGTGTGGCGCTTCCTTCCCGGACTTCAATCTACTGCAAGTGCCGTTCCAACGACCGCTCGGCGGGTGGATCTAGCTGCTAGACAGGGACGCCTGTCTCACAAAATCGGCTTCGGTGAGGATCCCGATCACCCTGCCGCCCTCCACAACCGGCAAACAACCGAACTTGTTCTCGAACATCCTCGTTGCCGCCTGCTCGATTGGGTCGTCGGGGTAGGCGACCTCGATACCGGTGACCATCACCGACGCCACGTCGAGCTCTTCGAGCTGGGAACGCATGGAGAGTGGCGTGCTGTCATCCTGGCGATCGAGCGCCCTTCTGAGCAGATCTCGCTCTGAGATCATGCCGACGAGCGCCCCCTCTGGATCGACGACTGGCACGTGGCGACACTGAAGCGACGACATGACGTCGTAGGCCCGAACCAGGGGATCGCTCGCTTCAACGGTCCTGGGATCTTCGGTCATCAGCTCGGAAACGGTGCTGCTCGCCATGTTTGTCCTCGGTTGAAGGGATCGGTCAACTGTGGGAGATGCCCATGTATATGCCGTACACTACCGGCGAGCAGGATGCGTCGTCAAACAAGCTGCCTAGCCAATCTCGAGTGGGGTTGCAACGGTCGAGTCGTGCCATTTGACACAGAACTGTGTGGCATTCTAAAAGGACCAGGAGGAGAAAGAAATGAGAGCCTTGCTAGCCCTCGACATGCACCAGGACAGCGCCAACCCCATCGCCCACGCCGTGGCTTGGGCTGCCCGGATGAGTGCCACGTTGGACATCGTCACCGCGTCGGAGATGGTCTGGGATGGCGTCGAGCTGTTTGGTAGTCCGGAGAACGCAGCCCTGTCTCTGGAGTGGGAGCGACGGTGCGATGCGCTCCGGAAGATGCTCCGCCGACAGCTGCTCGAGATCCCGGAGCCCCTTCGCGGCGAGATGAAGGTCCTGAAGGGCAAGGCGGCCCCTGCACTGATCGAGGCAGCCATTGGCTACGACCTGCTCATCGTGGCGACCCACGGCCGTCAGGGCATCGCGCGACTGTTCGCCGGGTCGGTTGCCGAGCAGGTGGTGCGGTCCGTGTCCTGTCCGGTGCTCGTGACGCGAATGGACGGCGTTGCAGTCACATCCGATGGCCCGGTGACGATCGTGCTGCCCATCGACAGCCAGGAGCCCAGCATCGAGGGGGTCAAGGCGGCCCGTCGCATGCTCGGCGACCACCACGACTACATCGCTCTGTACGCGATGCCAGACATGCAGACCCTGGAGGAGCATCCGCACGGGAAGTGGTCGCGGGAGCGTCTCGCCATCGCCACCACTACCGCCGGGATCCCAAAGGCCCCCGTGGTGATCCGAACCTGCACCGGGAACGCCGGGGGCGAGATCGCCCAGTATGCCGAGGACATCAGTGCAGCACTGATCGCCATGCCCACCCACTCGCGCACCGCTCTCGGGCGGCTGGCCTATGGCTCCGTCGCCGAGCGCGTCGTGCGGATTGCGCCCTGCGCCGTGCTCATCGCGCGGTGACGGTCGGCTATCGGGCCTCGAGGACAGCCTCCAGCGCGGTCTCGAGACCCTCTGGCTGACCGCTCCAGAGCATCTCGCCGTCGGAGATCACATAGACCGATGGCAGTCCGCGACCGCCAAAGCCACCGAACAAAAACTCCCGCACCTTGTCCTCGCTGGCGACGGCGACCGCGAAGCGCATATCCCTGCCATTCTTATGGAAGAACCTGCGCACTCGCTCGACACGGTCGTCGGTGAGTGCCACCACGCGGACCGCGGTTCCCCGCTGCTTTTGCAGCTTGCTGAGCATCGGGAAGGTCTCGTGACAGGGCCCACACCACGTGGCCCAGACCTCGACGATCTGGATCTCCGCCCCGATCGAATCGACCGGGCCTCTGGCAATCCACTGCACACCCTCGAGATCGGGTGCCGCCGGTAGATCGCTAGCAAAGGCGAGTCCCAGCCAAAGGAGCCAGCTCATTGCTTGCTCTTCCAGTCGCGGAAGCGGGCGAGGAGCTCGTCTTTGACCTCGGGCGCGACCTCTTCGGGGGGCGAATCGCTCAGGAGGTGCTTGGTGAGGTTCATCTGGTCTAGGTACTCCTTGCATTTTGGGCAGAGCAGGATGTGGAACCGGAACTGCGCCCAGTTCGCCCACGACAGCTCACCGTCGGTGTAGTCCGAGGTCTGCTCGGCAACATCCTTGCAGCTGTTCATCATGCCCACGATAGTACCTCGGCAGCGCCGCCCCCACCCAGGATCCAGTCCCGGCGGAGGAGCGCTCGCTCATTGGTCTCCGAAACCTCCAGGACGTTACGCCCGTGTAACGTAGACATCGCGCCAGGTGACCCTGCCGCCACAAGGTCGTGACATTGCCTCCTCCCCCGACAGTCCTCGATCGCCTCTCGTTTCGGTCGAAAATCGGTCGCGAGCTGCGCCGAGCAAACGCAACGACTGTGCAGATCAATGTCGGACGACACTGCAACCAGGCTTGCACCCACTGCCACGTCGAGGCTGGCCCACTCCGAACCGAGCGGATGACCGGCGACACGGCCGACCGAATCATTGCCTTGTTGGCGAACTCCCCCGGCATCCAGACCGTCGACATCACCGGGGGGGCTCCGGAGCTCAATGCCCACTTTCGGCGCCTCGTCCTCGCCGCACGGAGGCTGGGTCTGCACGTCATCGACCGCTGCAACCTCACAATCCTCGCAGAGCCCGGACAAGAAGACACCGCTGCCTTCCTCGCCGACAACGACGTGAATGTCGTCGCATCGATGCCCTGCTACTCGTCGAAGAACGTCGAACAGCAAAGGGGGAAAGGCGTCTTTGCAAAGAGCATCGAGGGCCTGCGCCGCCTGAACGCCCTAGGCTACGCCGGACCGGATGGGCCTGATCTGGACCTCGTGTACAACCCGAACGGCGCCTTCCTTCCACCCTCCCAGACGGCACTGACGGCGGACTACCGGACGCGTCTCTGGCAAGACTTTGGGGTCCGTTTCACCGACCTCTTCACGATCACCAACATGCCGATCGCCCGGTTTCGAACCCACCTTGTGCGCACCGGACGGCTCGAGGAGTACCAGCAGCTTCTGGAGGAAGCCTTCAACCCGGCGACCGTGGAAGGACTGATGTGCCGGACCCACATCTCCATCAGCTGGGATGGGCGACTATACGACTGCGACTTCAACCAAATGCTCGATCTGCCAACAACAATTCCACAGAACACCGTGTGGGACATCGATCACTTCGGTACACTCAACGAAGCACTCATCACCGTGGCTTCTCATTGCTTTGGATGCACCGCCGGCGCCGGGAGCTCTTGTGGGGGCTCATTGGCTTGATTCTCGGGCCCGCAGGCTGCGGGCTCGATCCTGCAGATAGCGCACTACACAGGCCGACAATCGATGATGACCAAGAGCTGATCGCCGCCGCCCCGGACGATGATCTGACGGGCCTCCAAGGCCTGGAGTGCTGGTCGGGAACTGAGTGTGCCGCATACGGGCCGTACCTTGGCGACACCTGCTGCACCTATGGGGACAGCCTGATCGAGCGCGCCCACGCCCCTTGGCCCGACGCCATGGAAGTGAAAGTGGATGGCTCAGACCTGGTGACCTGCGGCATGAGGGGAGCCGCGTGGGCGCAACTCGATGACAACGCCACGACCCTCGAGCTCAGGCCGTTTCCCGAAGGAGCCCGCTGTCAGCACGCGGCACTTGGCCCCAGAGGCGAAGATGGGTCTCGGATCGTCTGGCTCACCCACGTCGGAGACAACAGCGCACCGACGACGCCGCGTCTGGGTGCCTATCGACTGGATCCTTCCGGATCGATCTCGCCAATACAGGAGATCACTGGCGGGGACTTCCTCGACCTGGCCGTGTCGGATGGCCGCGTCTATGTCGCCACCGGCCGAGAAGGCGTCGAGGTCTACGATATCGGTCCCGAAGGAGACCTCACCTTCGATCGGTCTATCGGCCCGCTCGCTGCAGCAGAGACCGTCGCCATCGCCGACGGATTCCTGTACATCGGTCACCGAAACGCCACCCTCTCGTCCATCGACATCTCAGACCCCTCCGTGCCGTTTACGACCTCGACCACTGGGCTCGGCGGGCGCCCACGCCTGGTGAGGCCGGTTGCACACCGGCTCGGCATCGCCCTTGGCATCGACGGTCTCCAGATCTTGGATGCCAGTGATCCAGGTGCACCCGTAGAGATCACGACGATGAAGCTCGCCGGCTCGGTCCAGGGCATTGCCGGGGAGGGCGATCGAATCGCCGCAGCCACCTGGCACGGGGCAACGCTCGTGGATGCCGACACCCTGACGATAGCCGGCACCCAGCGGCACGCGAACCCACACGGCCGCACGCTCGCGGTGGCCTGGGCGCAGGGCCTGCTCTACACAGCAGATCGGGAGGGGATCTCGGTTGCTGAGTTCCGACCAGGATTTGTCGCAGCGAACGCCGAGTTGACGCCGGGTTCTTGCTTCATCGAGACCGGCAGCTCCGGCCAGATCACGATCCGAAACCACGGACCGATGAACCTCGTCATGCACGAGGTCGTCGTTCCGAACGCCTCTTTCACTGTCGGCGTGCCCTCGATCGACATCCTGCCGGGCGAGTCAGTGGCCTTTGGTGTGGCCCATAGCGGCACCGGCCCCGGAGGGCTGCTGACCCTGTCCACCAACGATCCAGAGCCCAACGGCGTGCCGCTCAATGTGGAGGAGTACCCTCCCCTCGGCCTGGTCCTCGAGGGCTTCGAAGAGGGAGAGGTGCATCTGCTCTATCCCCTCGACCTGCGAACGGCGCTGCCCGCTCGAGTGCTCATGGATCTGCGCGCGCTGGACGCGACGGTGTGGGGACTGCACGACGGCGCCGCGACCGCCCATGACTTCGCGGCGCGCATCGGAGCCGAGTCCGTGGTGCATCGCATAGACGGCGTCCTCGATGAGATCAGCTTCCCCGCTGGTTTTGGAGGGCCTCGCTTCGTGGTCCTCGACAAGTACGCGACCGTCAGAGCCGTGCGCCCCCACTACGACCCCGAAGAACTGTCGCGGTTGGTGTCGGACCTCCTCGACGAGTGAGGGGTTCGGGCGTTAGTCATTGGCCGACACCCGCGTTGGTGAGGGTCGGGGCCTGTTGACCGGGTCCCGTGAACTCCGCCAGGTCCGAGAGGAAGCAACGGTAGCGTCAGGCTCGGGGCTTCAGTCCCCCCGGCCCTCTCCAACGCGGTGTGTCGCCCCCCACAGCTCGATCAAGTCGGCGGGAACCGGACTCTCGACGACCAGGGGCTCGCCGGTGATGGGGTGCTCCAGAGCCAGTCGGCACGCGTGCAGCGCCAGACGCGGCCACAGACGACCCTGGTCGCCATAGCGGCGATCACCGACCACCGGCACGCGATTGAGGGCCGCCTGCACGCGAATCTGGTGCTTGCGCCCAGTATCCAGATCGATCTCGACGCGGGACATGCCGCCGCTCACGTCGACGACCCGCACCAGCGATCGTGCCGGCTTTCGAGCCACCGGCTGTTCCCAGACGCCGCTCTCGCAGCGACCGGCCAGGACGACGGCATAGGTCCGGCGGATGGTGTGGGCCTGCATCGCCGCCGAGATCCCCTTGTTAGCGCGTCGATCGACGGTGAAGAGCACCAGGCCCGACGCTGGGCGATCGAGGCGGTGGTGGAGGCCGACATAGCGCTCGTCGGCCTGGAGCGCTTCGAAGATCCCCTGCTCACCAGTCGCCGTTGATTGGGTCGGAGCACCCGCCGGTTTGTCTACGACCAACAACCAGCGGTCGCGAAAGAGGATGTTCATCCGCCACCAACCGCCCGGATCACTTCGATCTCGGCGCCGTCTGGCACCTCGTTTTCGGCGTGCTCGCTGCGGGGCACGACGCGGCGGTTCACCGCAACAGCCACGCCATCTCGGTTCATCCCCAGCTCGTCGAGGACATCCGACACCGTGCTGCCGGCGCGAAGCTGGCGTTGTTCGCCGTTGAGCGTGATGGTGATCACGAGACCTCCCGTCGGTTCTGTAGGGCGCGAGCAAGGCTCACGGCGTCGGCGTACTCGATCTCCGTTCCCACGGAGATCCCATGGGCCAACCTGCTGATCTTGACATCGAGGTTGCCCAGGAGTCGGCCGAGATAGAGCGCCGTGGCGTCACCCTCGACATTTGGATTGGTGGCCAGGATGACCTCGCCCACCGTGCCGTCCCGGAGGCGCTCGAGCAGGGGTCGGATCCGGAGCGCATCGGGCGAGATCCCGTCGAGAGGCGAGATCGCCCCGTGCAACACGTGGTAGCGACCGCGAAACTCTCCGGAGCGCTCGAACGCCAGCACGTCCTGTGGGTCCTCGACGACGCAGATGGTGGTCTCGTCTCGGCCCTCGCGGGCGCACAGGGCACAGGGATTGCTCGCCGTCAGGTCGCAGCAGACCTCGCACTCTCGCACCGAGTCCTGGAGGCCAGCGATGGCGGCGGCAATCTCGGAAGGCGTGCCCTCCTTGGAGCGGAGAAGCCAGTAGACCAGCCGCGTAGCTGTCTTTTCACCGATGCCTGGGAGACGCCGGAGCTGCTGGACTGCGGCTCGGATGGGATCGTCGGACATAGCTAGAGCCGACTAGAACGGCATCAGTCCCGGAGGGATCGGCAGTCCACCCGTCATCTCGCGGAGCTTGCCGGCGATCTGCTCTTTGACGTCGCGGAAGGCCTCGGTAGCGGCGGCCCGTACGAGATCTTCGAGCATCTCGCGGTCGTCCATGGCGTCTTCGGAGATGGTCACCGAGAGGACCTCGTTGTCGCCGCTGACCAACACCTTGACGAGCCCGCCACCGGCGACGCCCTCGGCGCGCAGCTTGGGGGTCTCTTCCTTGAACTGGGCCATCTTCTGCTGGAAACCTCCGATCAGGCCTCCGAGATTGTTCATGTCAAACGGGTCCATCAGAATCTCCATTGTCGCGAAGGGATGTCACGGATTCGAGGTTGGCGCCGAAGCCATCGATGACCCGGCGCATGGCCGGATCTTCGAGAACCTCGCGTTGAAGCGAAGCCTGCACGTCGGCACTCGTGCCGGTGCCAGCGATGGGAACCACATCGATGCGGGTGCCGGCAGGGAAGTGCCGATGCAGGACATCGAGCACGGCCGTGGTGTCGCGGGCGCGGCGGCCCTCGGCCAGGGTGCGACCGGCCGGGAGGCTGATCCGAAGCTTGAGATGAGTATAGACCCCCACCCCCTGCGCGAGCCGATCCGCGGGGCGACCGAGCTTGCGCAGCTCGACAGACATGAGATCCCAGGGGTTCGCAGGCGGCTCTGGACGAGGCTGCTCGCGCGGCGGCGGAGCGGGGGCTTGGGCCTTGGGTGGCTGTCGCGACGGGGCGGCTGCCGGCGGCTCTGGGCGCGGAGGCGGAGCGGGCGGCACCGGCGGCGTGCGAACGGGAGTCGGGGAAGACATACGCCTATCGGGCCCACTCGGGCGCGACGGACGCCCACCGGAGGGACGACGCATTCCACCGGAGGAACCCGACCCACCGCCGCCGCTGTGGCGAAGGCTGCGCTCGAGTTCTTCGAGGCGGCTCACGAGCGCCGTCACGGGCTGCAGCGGGCGCTGGGTGGCAAGCCTGGCGACGGCCATCTCGAGGACGACGCGGGGGCGACTGGCACGGGAGACCCGATCGTGCACCTCGAGCAGTGCGGTGAACGTGCGGTTCAGGACCTCGGGGTCGACGTCGGCGACCAACAACTCGAGGCGCTCCAGCTCGTCAGCGCTGAGGTCGACGTGCTTGCGTGCCTCGGCAGAGAGTCTGACAAAGGTCGCATTTCGCAGGACTTCCAGCATCTCGAGCGTGAACTGGGAGAGCTCGTAGCCGTAGTCGTAGACCTTCGCGATGGCGTCGAGGCACTTGTCGGGAGCGCCCTCGACGATGCCCTCGAGGGTGCCGTACAGCAGCGAGCGGTCGATGAGCCCAAGGGTCTCGGCGACCTGATCGTCGCCAATCTTGTGGTCGGCGCTGAAGCTGATGACCTTGTCGAGCAGCGACTCGGCATCGCGCATCGAACCCTCGCCGGACCGGGCGATCATGCGCAGCGCGTTGTCGGAGACCTCGGCGCCCTCGGAGACCGCCAGAGTCCGCAGCCGACCCACCACGGCGGCCATGCCGATGCGCTTGAAGTCGAAGCGCTGAACTCGCGACAGGATCGTGTCGAGGATCTTGTTGGGCTCGGTTGTCGCGAAGATGAAGATCACGTGCGGGGGAGGCTCCTCGAGGGTCTTGAGGAGTGCGTTGAACGCCGCCTTTGACAGCATGTGCACTTCGTCGATCAGGTAGATCTTGCTGCGACCCTGGGTCGGCGCGTAGTGCACGGTCTCGCGGAGCTCGCGGATGTCGTCGACGGAGTTGTTCGAGGCACCGTCGATCTCGATGAGATCGGGGCTGGTTCCCGAGGTGATCTCGAGACAGGACACACAGGTCCCGCAAGGCTCGGGAGTTGGGCCTTGCTCGCAGTTCATCGCTCGGGCGAGGGCTCGTGCCGCCGTGGTCTTGCCGACCCCGCGAGCGCCACAGAACAGGAAGGCGTGGTGGACTCGGTCGCCGCGAATCGCGTTCCGAAGCGTAGTCGTCACGTGATCTTGCCCGACAATCTCGTCGAAGGTCGTCGGTCGGTACTTGCGGGCGATCGCCAGGTAGGACATGCAGCTCCGTTCGGGATCGGGGCGAGTTGCCGGGATTAACCGGATTGCACGGCGCCGGCTCCCGTCTCGCCGCGCAGCCACTCGTCGAGGATGAAGAGCGCCCACAGTCTGATCCCCGCACCCGAGGACCGGTTCAGCTGTGCCTTGAGATCATCGAGGGCCTCGGGCCGGTACAGTCCCCTCGGATCGCGCTTCAGCCACGCGAGGCGATCCTCCATGAACAGGCGCCCAGAGCCCGCCAACCAGTGGTCCAGAGGCTTGGGCATGCCGCGCTTGGGGCGATTCACCAACGACGACGGCAGGACCCCACTCAGCATCGCCCGCAGGGGCCAGCGCGTGTGCAGCGAACCGCCGACCCGACGCAGCTTGAAGCTCCCGGGGAGCGCCGCCGCCCGCTTGAGGACCTCTTGATCCAGCAGGGGGAACCGAACATCCAGACCGTTGGCCGCGCTGGTCCTATCCGCCCTCGCGAGATCGCCCTCGGTGAGCCAGGAGCGCAGATAGCCGTGCAGCGCCAGGTTCACCGGATCGGTGTCCAGCCCAGTCAGGAACGGCCTGAGCACGTCCTGACGGATGTCGGGTCTGACGAGGCGGTCGTCGCGCAAGAGTCGGCGTCTCTCCTCTGCAGAGAACAGATCGCTGCCGCCGATCCCGAGCTCGAGTACGTAGCGGTCCGGGGGTGTCGACACGTACTGCCCGGTCCGACTCCGCCCCAGGACCCGAGCGAGGGGCCTTCGAAATGGGACGGGAAGACTGGCAAAACCAGACGCCAACCGCAGCCCTCGTCCGAGGCGAGACAGCCAACGACCGCCGAAGAGCTCCTCGCCTCCGTCTCCCGACAGCGCGACCCTGGCGCGCTTCGAGGTCGCCCTGGCCAGCGCCAACTGGGAGATCGAGGCTGGGTTGCCAATGGGATGACCGAGCGCGGCCACCGCCGGACGGAAGCCCGCCGCCATCTCTGGCGTGTTGATGAGGACGCCGTGGTGCTCTAGGCCCAGGAGACCGGCGACGCGACCCGCGAACGGTGCCTCGGGGTGGGGATCGTCGGCAAAGGCGATCGAGAAGCTCGGAAGCGTCAGGAAGCGATCGCGCGCGGCGGCGGCGATGACCGTCGAGCCCAAGCCGCCCGAGAGATAGAGCGCGGTGTCGACGCCACCGGGAACGCGTCGCCGCACGGCTCTGGATACGGCCTCCTGCAGACCGTCGATGACTTCGCCTTCGGAAGGCTTGGGGGTGCCGGGCGCCGCGTACTCGAGCCGCCAGTAGCGCCGCGTCCTCAGCCCGTCGGCGCTGACCCGCAGCCAGTGGGCCGGCTCGACCTGGAAGACCTGACGCAGGAGTGTCCGCGGCGCATGCACCACCTGAAAGGACAGAAACTCGGCCAGATTGTCCACCGCGAAGTCATTGCTGACCCAGGGGACCTCGCGCAGGGAAGGAAGCTCCGAAGCGAAGGCAAAACGATCCCCCTGCCGCGCCCAAAAAAGCGGACGGACGCCGAGGCGATCGCGAACGAGGGTCAATGTGCGGCTCTTGCGCTCCCAGATCGAGGCGGCGTACTCACCCTCGACGTGGTGGGGAAACTCGGCTCCCCACCGCGCCCAAGCCTGGGCGATCGAGTGAGTATCCACCGGATCTTCGACATCTCCACCGGCAGCGCGCGCGACGTCCTGATGATCGTAGATCCAGCCGTCGAGCATGACGACGAGATCGTCGGTGACGTAGGGCTGCTGGCTCCGCGTCTGCACAATGCGCCGGAGCCGATGCGCAAAGACCGCCTCGCCCTCTCGCCAGTCCCCCGCGCCGTCGGGCCCCCGGTGAGCGAGGCGCTCGGACATTCGAGTCACAACATCCGGATCGGGACGATCCCCGCGGAAGTTGATCAAGCCCGCTAAGCCACCCATGCGCTACCGACGTGGGCCGCGGCGCTTGCGACCCGGCGGAGGTTGTTTTCGGCCTCTGGTCCTGCCACCGCTCCCACCGGCGACCGACCCGGAGGCCGACTGCGCCTTGGGCAGGAAGACCTTGCTGCGCTCGAGGGCGATTGGAGAGCCGGCGTACAGCATGTTGCGCAGCCCGAGGCCGACCAACCAGGCGAGCAGGGCGATCCCGAGGGCTTGCGGCGACATCGTCGGGAAGCTCGTCCAGGTGGGATCGGCGCCCTCCGCACCGGGGATCTGCAGCAGGAAATTCATCTGAAAGCGCGCCTTTCGAGTCTTCGCCGCGTCCTCGGGAAAGGTCGAGGGCGCCAGGGCCAAGGAGTCGACTGGCAGCGCGAGTGGCGTGACGATGGCCGCTGACCAGGTTCGCTCCAGGGAGGTCCCGTCGGTGTTCATGATGAGCACCTTGTAGACCGCCGGGTCGGGCGTTCTTGGCTGCCGGACGCTGACGACCGCCCCATCCCAGGCCGTGAAGAACGAGCTGACGAACAAGAAGATCAGAGCGACGACGGCTGTTTGAGCCACCAAGTACAGGAGCAATGCGCGGATGGCGGGGCGGATGAGCACCTCTTAGCGTGCGCGGCAGTGTAGCCTTGCGCGTGACCCCGCGCTCTACAATTGGCGCCGCCTTCCGAGACCGATGAATCAAACCTCGCGCACTCTGCTGTTTTTGGCTGTCGCGCTGGCCGTTGGGTGCACCCCGGCGCGGCGCGAGCTGCCTGAGAACAACATCGCCAGGCACATCAACTTCGAGGGAAACGGCGGCCCGTTCTCGGGGCACAACGACCTGCAGCTCCGCCAACAGCTCGAGTCCGGCCACACCAAGTTCGGGCTGCTGATCTGGCCGCTCATGTACTTCGTCGAGCCCAAGCTCCTCAAGCCCGAGATCCTGCCCCGCGAGGCCTACCGCTTGGAGACCTGGTACGCCCACAATGGCTGGTTCGACGCCCGGGTCATCGGCTGGCAGATGCGGCGGGTCCGCGACGTCGGAACCAAGCGCGCCGGAGTGGTCGACGTGCTCGGCTTTGTCGATCCGGGGCCCCCCACCCTGGTGCGCAAGCTGGAAGTCCGCGGCATGGACGGTCCAAAGCGCCTCATGGCCAACGCCGCAATCCGCGAGGGCTACCTCAAGGAGGGCACGCAATACAGCCTCGAATACGCCGAGACCCTGCGGCAGAAGATGGTCGAGAACCTGCGCGATCAGACCTATGCCTACGCCGAGGTCGAGCTGCAGGCGACCGCCTATCCCGAGGAACACGTCGTCGACGTGACGCTGAGCGCCGAGCCTGGCATCCGAACGCGCTACGGCCGCATCGAGATCACCGGCCAGGACAAGGTGAAGAAGAAGGTGATCGAGTCGGCCATCCCCTTCGAGATGGGAGGAACCTACAAGTTCAAGGACCTCGCCATGGCCCAGCAGCGGCTCTTCGGCATGTCGACCTTCTCGATCGTCAACGTCGAGCCCGATCTCTCCGACCCGACCCAGGAGCTGGTGCCCATCAAGGTGAGCGTGACCGAGTCCAAGTTCCGCACGCTGCGGATCGGTGTCGGCGGCGACATCGACTCAGACGAGATCCAACGGGTGGATACGATCCTCGATCCGGGTGGCATCTCGCCGCGGGCGACCATAGGATTCACCCACGTCAACCTTCTCAATCAGCTCATCCGATTCGAGGCTGACGTCACGGCTGGCTTCGACTTCGTGTTCACCAACACCGACCCGGACGCGTTCCAGCCGACCTATGGCCTGCGCTCGTCGCTGGCCTATCCGCGCATCGCTGGACAGCGCGTGGCGATCGAGCTGCAAGGGCGCATGGTTCAGGAGGTCCAGTCCGGCCTGTGGCCCTATCGCCGGCAGGAGGCGGACGCGCAGATCGTCTGGGACCCGTACAACGACTGGCAGGTCCGCATCGGTCCCCACGTCGAGCAGTACGTGTACATGATCGACAGCAAGCTCATCGACGACCACATCGGGCGCCTGTTTGGCCGCTCCTACAACTCCCTGGAGTCCGTTGGCCCCGAGGACGCCTTCTGGTCCGCCTATCGACTCACGGCGCTGGACTTGCTCGGCACTGCCGACGGACGAGACGACAAGTTCGACGTCACGCGCGGCTACTACTATTCGGGGCAGCTGCGCGTGGCTGTTCCCATCATGCACAGCGGACCGACCTATGGAGCCATTACCGCCGACGGCCGCTGGTACTACCCCCTCCGCCTCTCCAAGAAACACCGGGATTTCCCTCTAATTCTGGCGCTCGGCGCACGAGGCAAGATCCTCCAGACCCTCAGTACCGGCGTCATCCCCTACCCCGAGCGCGCCTTCATGGGAGGGGCCAACAGCATCCGCGGCTTCCGCCAGGATCAGGTGGGGCCCTACGATCGCGTCTGGAGCTATGACCCCACCCGAAACCGGAACCCCGACATCCTGGATGTTGCGTGGCCCGATATCCAGCCGGATAACAGCGGAGAGGGTCTCGACAAGTTCAGTGATCCGGAACCCGATGATGTGTTCGACGTTCCCCACGGAGGAACTTTCGCCGCTCAGGGGTCGGTAGAGGTGCGCTATCGGTGGATCAATGGCATCACTTTCGCGACCTTTGCCGACTTCGGAGTCCTCACCGAAGTCCGCAAGGAGGACCTGTACCAGGGCAACATCAACTTGGGCGCCTTCGTCGACAGCATCCGCATGTCGAGCGGCATCGGCGCCCGCTACAAGAGCCCAATCGGACCCATTCGCTTCGACGTCAGCATCCGCCCGCTGTACCCCGAAGACTACGGTCCCGACACCCACATCTGTCCCGAGCGATACAACTGCGAAGAGGGCCGGGAGCCACGGGTGAGCGACTTCTTCTCCGCCTTCGATCGCTACCGCGGCACCACCAGCCGACCGCCGTTCGCGACCGTGTTCTTCATCGCCATCGGTGAGTCGATCTGATGCGCCGTCTCCGCGTCGTGCTGAAGTGGGTGATCCAACTCGGGATCCTCCTCGCGATGCTGCTCGGCGTGGTCCTGTTCTTCGCCCTGATCTTCTACGGTTGGCTCGGCACCGCGAGCGGCAACCGGTTCATCGCCGCTCGGCTGGAGAACACGCTGGAAATAGCCGCGAAAAAGGGCACCGTCACAATCGGGAGCATCGAGACAAACGCCAGGTCCTACGTCATCATTCACGACCTGACCATCGCAACCGACGAGGGCAAGACGGTGGTCTTCGCCGGGCGCGGTCAGGCAGAAATATCCCCATTCTCACTGCTGTACCGAGATCTCCAGGTCAATGATCTCCAGCTCGACAGCGTGCTCGTGGACATCGAGATGGGCGAGGACCGGGTCACCGACATCGGCCGCGTCTTTGGACAGGAAGAGGTCGGCCCCGCCCGAGAGGAGCCCTGGGGGGGACTGCCGATCGACATCGCAGCCCCCGATGTGCGGCTGAACGGCGTGAACATCGTCTACCGGAACCCGAACGGCGAGGTGGTCCGGGCCACCGGCGTCAGCGCTACCGGGCGGATCGAGAGCAAAGACGATGTGTTCGACTTCCTCGACATCGAACTGGAGGGCCAGCTGGCCGGTCCGGGACCCTCCGTCGTGAGCGCGAACGGAAGCCTGACCTACAGCAACAAGGGACTCGATTTCGATCACGTCACCGCTCGGATCCCGGGCTCCGAGGTGGAGGCGGTCGGCACCATCGGCGGCGGAGAGATCGACCTCGATCTGGACGTAAGAGCGCTACATCTGCCCGCTCTCGAGCCCATCATCAACAACCCTGGACTCGCCGGAACCTACGCCGGAGAGCTCGAGCTCCGGGGGCCGACCTCCGCGGCCAAAATCAGCGGCGAGCTCAACGGAATCAAAGGAACCAAGGGCAATATTGCTGCCGACATCCAAGCCAACCTAACGGGGGAGAAGGTCACCTGGACCGCTGAGGTCGATGTAGAGGGCCTGCACGTCGAGCAGCTCTATCCAGCCCTCACCCAGGACGTGGTGCTCGACGGCGAGGCCACCCTGAACGGCAAGGGCATCCGCTTCCCAGACGACTTCGAACTCACCGTTGCCTACCGTGGGCCAGAGCAGGAGGCATTCGGCCAGCACCTCGATTCGGTGGAGACAACCTTCAAGATCGAGAACGGCCAGCTCGAGATCCAGGCCGGCCACCTGATGGGCATCCTCGGGGAGCTGGAGGCCGAGGGCGACATCGACCTCGTAGAAGGCCCGATGGAGCTCCACATCACCGGTTGGGTCCGCCCAGAACGCCTGGAGGAGCTCGGCATCGCCGGCATCCGGACTTCGGGCTGGGTGGACGCCAGACTGTACGGCAACCTCAAGGACCCCGAGGCCATCTTCGACGTGCGGGGCAACATCCGCTTCGCGCCCTTCCAGTACATGGAGGACGTGCACTTCGGCCTCATGAGCGCTTCTTTCGACGTCGATGTCGACGGCCTCGACATCCAAGGAACCGCCAGCGTCGACGGCTCGGAGGGAGACACCTACGGCCTGAAGCTCGGCGCCCTGCAGATCCCGGCCCTGACGCTGTCGATCCCCCCGAAGGGAACCCTGCGCTTCGCCGGAGATCTAGCGGCCCAGAACCTGGTCTATCCCGATGCTTTAGTGGTCGATGCGGCCACTGGCGAGTGGTCCTTCGAAAACACTCCCGAAGGAACACAGACTACCCACGCCGAGCTCGCCATCGGGTCCCACGCGGTCATGAACATCCCGGGCTCGAGCGGCGGACTCACCGCTGATGTGGTCAACGACGACGTGAGCTTCGATGTCGAGCTGGACTCCGGATACCTGCCCTTCCTCCGCACCGGAGGGCGCTACGACCTCGCCACCGGGCGGATCGCCCTCGACCATCTCGCCATCGCGCCGACCCCGCGAGCCACCTGGAAGGCACCCAGGCAGATCACCTTCACGACCACCGAGGGCGGACTGGCCGACGCCGACATCCTTCTGGAGGGAAACCTCGGCAACTTCGAGGTCATGGGAACGCTCGGCACCACCGGTGAGCTCGACGGCCGCATCATCGTCACCAACATGCAGATGGACACCTTCGCCGAGCTCTATCCCGACGACTATTCCGGCCTCGCGGGCACCATCCAGGTGGACGTCAAGCTGAACGGGCGCGCCGATGCCCCAGAGATCAAGGGGATGATCGACATGAAGCGCCTGTGGATGGAGGACACCTTCCGCTGGCTCGACGTCGACGGGACGTTCAGCGCCGACGGAGGAAACCTGTGGCCGAACATCACCATCGGCGTCGCCGGAGAGCCCCTCGCTCACATCGACGGCAGGGTGAGCGTCGACCTCGATCTCGCCGATCCAAAGCTGTCGCCGACTGGGGACATCGACATGAAGATCGGCATTCGCGCCGGGAAGATCACGCGCATCGACCAGCTCGTTCCCGGCCTCGGAACCGAACTTCCCACGGGTGTCTTCTCTGGACAGATCGGGCTGAGCGGACAGGCTATCGACCCCGACTTCCGCTTCGCCGGCACCACCGAAGTCGATGTGCGGGGATGGGCAGATCCCGCCCGGGTCGAGTTCCAGCTCAGCCGGACTGCAGATCAGCTGGACGGTTGGGCCGACGTGCGAGACGGGATGGAGCAACGCATGAACCTCGGCATGGTCGGCACCACGCGCATGTCAGAGATCATGGCTTGGTCGCTCCAGGGCGGCCCCGAGCCCGATCTCGAGGACTACACGCTGTTCCTCGACGACATGTTCCTCAGCGGAACATTGCTCGGGTTCCCCGCCGACAGTATCGCCGTCGCCCTGGGCGCTCCGGTGGAGGCATCCGGCAATGTGCTGGGTGGTTTCACCGCCTGGGGCTCGCCGTACACGCCCCAGGCCGAAGGCGGTTTCCACTGGGTTGAAGCGACGATTGGAACCGTCGCCATGGAGGGGGCCTTGGTCTCCATGAGCCCCGTAGAAGGCGGATATCAGCTGGATATCACGTCCAACTTCGCCCCGGAGGGCGAGGTCTCGGTCACCGGCTTGGTGCCCGTCGCGGTGGACCTGAACAAGGACTGGACGGAGTGGGCCACCGGCGATCTCGATCTCACAGTGTCCGGCGCCGGCGTTCCCATCGGGCTCGCGTCCGGCTACGACCCAGGCGTCGAGCGTGCCCAAGGACTCCTCAAAGTCGAGGGCAAGATCCTCGGAGATCCTGCAAACCCCTCGCCCTTCCTCACCGCGAGCATCACCGACGGCAGCTTCAACTATCGGCCTCTGGGGCTGATGGTCCGTGGCATGGACATGGCCTTCGAATCCGGCGACAGCGTGCTGACCTTGACCAAGCTGCACATGTCCACTCAGCCGCGTAACCGACGCGGAAACGTCGCTTCAGGGATTCAGGACCTCGGAGAGTTCGGTCAGGTGTCCACCATCGACGTCTCTGGAAGCGCAAAGCTCGGAGAGCGCTCCCTGGGCGAAGTAGACGCCAAGGTCGTCCTCGGGGGTGGCGCCTGGATCATCAACGACGAGATCGCAGCCCTGCGCGCCGACGGCGAGATCGGCCTGAGCGGGATCTGGCCCAACATCATTGTCGACGGAGACCTGGAGCTGTTCAGCGGCAAGGTGGTGATGGACGCGGCCTCCTTCCTGTCCGCGGCACCTCTCGAGCTCGATCGAACCCTCACCATTCGCAGGCCGGATGCCATCGCGCTGCAGAGAACCGACGACCTTCCCGCGCTCTACGACGACTTCGACGTGCAGCTGCGTATCGACATGAACCGAGCCTTGGAGCTGGACATGAGCGTACCGTTCGTGGAGGACTTTGGCGCTCTGGGAGCCGCCGTCTCCAGGGCCGACTTGTCCGCTCGCTTGGGGGGCGAGGCCACCGCACAGCTCAAGGGCGGCGAGATCGGCATGGTCGGCGAAGTCGAGCTGGTGGAGGGCAAGATCCGCGTGCTCCAGAGCCGCTTCAACCTCGAAGAGGGAAAGATGTTCTTCGCCGGGGCGGATCCCTACAACCCGATCATGGACATCCAAGCGCAGATGAAGATCCCGGACGCCACGGTGGACCTGCACATGTCAGGCACTCCCGAGGAGCCGACGATCGACTTCTCGAGCGAGGAATACCCAGACAAGAGTCAGGTCTTCACGATCCTGATCACCGGACAAGCGCCCGACGAGCTGACCTCCGGACAGGGACAGGGCACGGCGCAGGCGCTGGCGGGCCTTCTGGTGAGCAGCATCTTCTCGGGTCGGAGCCTCGGCAACTTTTCCATCGAGCCGGACGGATCGGTTCGGGCTGGAGCGCCGATCACCCAGAACATCTTCGCGGCGACGATCCTGTCTCCGAACGCGAGCATCGAGGAGAACAAGGTGGCTGTGGAAGCGGAGTGGGGGCCGCTACCTCACGTGGTCGTTTCCGGGGGCGTCGGGGACACGACGACCTTTGGGGATCTGTTCTGGGAGATCAGGTTCTAGTCGCCCGTTCCCTGGCGTTCCACGAGGTGGGCCGCCAGGCGTCGCGCCAGGGCCATCGCGGTGTGCTGCGGGTTGACGCCGGGGCTCTCCGGAAAGAGGCTGGTGTCGCAGACATACAGGTTCTCCGCCCCATATACGGCGCAGTCGGAGTCGCAGGCGTGGCGGCGGGGATCGGAGCCCATGGCCAGGGTTCCGAACACGTGGTTGCTCCCGGTCGGCAGCTCCTGGGGTCCGAGATCGGCCTTGCGGATCTCGTAGGCGGCGTCTTTGGGCTCCATGAGGTCTGGCAACGTGTGGATGCCGTGCAGGACATCGCAGGCCCCGGCCGCCGCGAACAGCTCGGCCACCAGCGCGTTGGCCTCTTGCAGGCGGCGCGCGTCGGCCCGACCGAAGTTCCAGGTGATGTCGGCACGGTCACCGGGCAGCGAGCCCACCCTTCCGACTGAGTCTTCGCCCGAGATCCACGCGTCGAAGGCCGCGGCGCGCCGATACTTGGCGAGGGTGCGCTTGAACTGCTTGCCCGAGGCGGGGAAGCGCGACGCAAACACGCCTGGACTAGCCCACAGCGACTCGATCTTGATGCCTTGGTCGAGGAAGTCCAGGGTCTGATAGCCCTGCGAGGCGCCCTTCCAAGGGTCCACTTCCTCCTCGAACAGACCCACCACGAAGCAGCTCGGGTGGAAGCGCAAGTTGGCGCCAATCGTCGGCTGCTTCAACCCACTGGCACGCAGGAGGCGAGGGCTGTTGATCGCGCCGCCGCACACCACCACGACATCGGCGGTTATCCGCACCGGATGCCCAGTCTCGTGAGTAGTGGGGTTCATGGTGCGCCCCTCCACGCCGCGAGCGCGGGTGCCATCCATGAGGAGGCGGTCGATGTGCACAGAAGTGAGCACCCGGCCGCCGGCCGCGAGATGCCCGGCGATGGGCCGCCGATCGACGGATTCCTTAGCTTCGTTGCGACATCCCAGCAGACAACGCGCGGAGCCGCGACAGCCTCGCTCCGCGCGTGGCATTGGCTCGAAGCCCCAGCCCAGCGCCTCGCATCCCTCCCGGAAGAGCTCGTTCCGGCGCCCCTGCACCGCCCGCTCCACCGGCCGTATCCCCAACAAGTGCTCTACAGCCGCAAAGTGAGGATCGAGGCTGCCATCGGCAAGAACCCCCAGCCCATGCACCTCTGCCCAGCTGTCGAGGGCGGCTCGGGTAGGTCGCATGCAGATCGCGGAGTTGAAGACCGATCCGCCGCCTAGAACCCTCGCTTGCAAAGTGGGCATCATCACGTTGCCGCGGGTGGTGCGCATTCCGCCCTCCCAGAACCACTCCGCCACCGTCGTGGCGGTGTCGTCGCGGAAGTCAGCCTTGGCCAAGGGAGGTCCAGCTTCGACCACCACCACGTCCAGACCACTCCCCGCCAGGCTGTGGGCGAGCAGGGCTCCACCGGGCCCGGACCCGACGATCAGCACCTCACAGGAGGTGCGAACCGGTCCCTCGTAGTCCGCGAACCGCTGGAGTCCGGCTTTTTGAAGGGAGAGATCGGGGGCCGACCGGTGGGCGCTAAGGGGACTCGGTGCCGGACTCGGTGGCGGAACCGGAGCCGGATCTAGAAGGTTTTTTTTTCCAGAAAGCGAGCGGCGTCTGGAAGGTCGAACGGCGCCGCCGCCAAGACCTCACGGACGCCCTTGGCGGCACTGCGGGCCACCCCCTTGCCCAGGCTCGCAACCGGTCCGCTACGCACGTCGGTGAAGCGCGACAGGGTGCTCTCCAGGGCGCTGGCGAAGCTGAGGAGCTCGCTGTCCTCGGTCACCACTGGAGGCAGGACCTTGAGGCCGTTCACTCCCGGTCCGGGGATCTGGGTGATCACCTTTTGCTCGCGGAACATCTCCACGTGAACCGAGGCGGCGAATGCCGAGCTGTCCGCGGCACCCATGAGGGCCTGCTGGGCCGCGAGTACCGGGGTGTCGCTGTTTCGGAAGTACACGGTCTGCATGAGACCCCGACCCTCGATCCGCTCGATGACATCGCATCGCGAGGCCACATCGACCAGTGCGTCGCGAAGGAGCTTGCCCTTTCTCGCCGATTCCGCCGGGGCGTCGAGAGCCTCGAGCACGTCGAGGGTGGCGAGTCCGGCCACCATAGCGAGGTTGTTCTCGGCGAAGGTGGAGAAGTAGACCAGCCCGGAGCCGAACTTCCCGTAGACGCGCTCGTAGACGTCGTCGGCGACCAACACCGCCGCGACGGGCACCGCGCCGCCCGACAGCGTCTTGGACAGCGTCATCATGTGCGGGCGCACGCCCTGATCGAGGCTGCTGAACCAAGACCCCGTGCGTCCGAGCCCAGTCTGGACCTCGTCCATGATCAGCAGGCTCCCGTGTTGGTTGCAGAGGTTCTCTGCCTCCCTCAGGAATCCGCGTTCGAGGGCGATTCCCGTCATTCCCTGCACGGGCTCGACGATCAGCGCCGCCACATCTCCGTAGCGAAGCTCCCGGCGGAGGGCAGCCAGGTCGTTGATGCGAATCGGGGTGCACGTCGGCAGCATGGGCTCGGCGCGCTCCCGCATTTCCGGGAATCCACACACGCTGATGGCGCCGTAGCTGCGCCCGTGAAAAGCACCGTCCAAGTACAGGAACCGCCTCCGACCGGTGCACTGCCGGGCGAACCGCAGGGCGACCTCGTTGGACTCCGAACCGCTGTTGGCAAACACCACCTTGGCGAATCGCCCCTCTGCCAGTCCGAGCAACCGCTCTGCCAGCAGACCGCCCAGGGGGCTGGCGTTGACGATCGACAGGTTGGGCAGATCCATGCCCAGCACGTCGATCAGCGCCCCGTGGATGTCCGGGTGGTTGCGCCCCGTGAAGTAGACCCCGCCACCGGCGAGCAGATCGAGGTATCGCACGCCCTCGGAGTCCCACAGGTGTGGCCCCTCGGCCCTTGTAAAGACGGCGTCTAAACCCGCGAGTTCGAACATCTGCAGCAGCCGCGGATGAATGTGGCGTCGCGACAGGTGCGAGGCAGAATTCAGGTGTTCTCGGATCGCTTCTCCGAACTCGGTCATTGTTTCTTCCTCGACCCGTCCGCCAGATCGTAGCCATAGGTTTCGAAGGCTGGGGCCCAGGCGCGGCGAACCTGATCTCGGTCGCTCTCCTGCATCACCAGCTTGTTGCGTTGATAGCCCCGCAGACCATCGACATAGGAGCGAAGCGGGCCCTCGGCGTGGGACCACCTCGGCAGCTTCAGCCGCTCCCAGACCTGCTCCATCACCTGCATCTCGTTGCCCGCGAGATCCTCGTAGGCGATCTCCACCAGCCGATCAGGAGCGATCAGGGACCGATCCTCTGCCCACCGGTCGAACAGGCGCTGCCCGAGCAAGAGCGTCTCCGACTTGCAGCGGGAGTCCCAGTCCCCCTCGGGAACCTGGAAGAAGTTCTCCCAGTCGGTGTGCGAACGCATGTGTAGCGTCGACGCGTACACCTCGAAGGGGTTGCGGTGGATGTAGACAAACCGAGCGTCGGGGAAGGCCTCGAGGAGGAGCCGGACCCGGGCCGTGTGGCCGCAGGACTTGCACACCACCCGATGGCCACCGGCCGCCAGGGACACCTTGCGCAGGAACCAGGTGAGCGCCTCGATCCATCGATCGCGCTCTTCGGGCGTCGCCGCCATGAAGTCTACGTACTTCTCGTACTTGCCGGACCGTTCCGGGAACATGAAGGACAGGTATGGAGACAGCCCGGTGAGCTTGGCCAGGGCGATCTCGTCTTCTGCCGCCTCGTTCCAGCCGTGGGCCACGTTGTCATAGGTGCGGGTCTGGGTCAGGAGCCCCTGGGTGAGCCGGGGTATCGTGCCCTCGGTCGACAGGAATGCGGTGGGAAAGACCACCTGGTACACCGTCGAGTAGGTGTGCTCCGGAACGCGGCCCAGGAGGTTGTGCAGATGCGTGGTGCCGCTGCGCCAGTGACCGAGCACGAAGATCGGCGCCGGCATGTTCAGGGACGCCAGCCGCCGTCCAAAACGAGCGTCCTCGAGGCGTCCAAGCACCGTCGTGGGCAGGCTCCAAGCGCTGACCCAAGCGGCGCGATGCAGGTACTCGGGGGAGACTTTGTAGCCGATGCCACGGAGAAGTTTGATCCACTCGGTCGTCTCGATCCCAGTGATCAGCTGATCCGTGGACCAGCGATTCTGTAGGTTCACGCGACTTCCTCCCTGGCCGACTCGGTCGCGCCGATGGCCTCCAGAACGGACGGGGCCTCGACATAGGCCATCACCAACAGGCTCTTGACCGCCATCCAGGCCTGCCGCATCGTGTAGTTCGGATGCCGCGACCAGTGGTCGAGGAACTGGGCGAGCTGCTCGGGATCGGCATCGACCATCGCCGCGCCCGGACGGCGCACCCAGGCCAACCAGGCCACCTCGGTCCCAGCCAGCAGCGCCTTGAGGTTCAGACGCTGCGGCGGAGGCAGGCGCGCGGCATAGTCGTCGAGACGGGTCACGACCTCTACGTCGTCGAAATCGAGATCGATACTTCGATCGCGCGGGAACAGCACCCGGGCGACGCATGTGAGGACAGCGGCCTCGCGACGGGTGAGAGCGCGCAGCGGCGCCGAGCCAACAGCCATGCCTTCTCCACAAACACCAGACAAAACGACAGCGGGGACTAATATCCGATCCGAGCGCGGACCACGACGTTTTCCATGCCCGACGAGTCATTATCATTCGTCAGCGACAAAGTCACGTACGGGGGAGTAGGCGTTCGGAGCCGACAGCATTAGAGGAAGTGACCCGGAGGGCCCCTTGAAGTTCAACTTCGTAGATGAGATTCCCCACCCTCGCTCCGTCGTCTTTTCGACCCACCGAGATCGCCTGCAGGAGCTAGTGCCATACCTCGGCAACATCGATCGGATCGAGACGCCGGTTCGCGAGGACGACGGCCCCACGGTCCATTTCGAGAACGTCTGGTACGGCAGCAGCGACGACGTGCCCGCGGTTGTCCGTCACATCCTCACCCCCGAGCTCTTGAAGTGGGTCGACCGAGCGACCTGGAACGCCAAGACGTGGCGTTGTGACTGGGATATCCAGCTGCACGCCTTGCCCGGTGCCATCACGGCGAAAGGCACCAACCGCTTCCGGGACGAGGGGGACGACACCGTCATCGAGACCAACGGCGAGTTTACGATCCACCCAGATCGTCTGCCAGGCGTGCCCACCTTCGCTGCCCGCCGAGCAGCGCCGGTGCTGGAGCGCTTTGTGCTCTCTCTGCTCCAGCCCAACCTCAAGGGGTCCAACCGCGCGGTCACCGCCTATATCGAGGACCACCCGAGGGGGGCCTCGCCGCTGCCCCACTCCCTCCGCCCCTAGCTGGCCACATAAGCTCCCCAGTCGCGGGGTCGCCCCTCACCATGGGCCTTGCGGTTCGCCTTGAGTCGCGCCAGCTGCGCCTTCCGGAGGGCCGCCGCCGGACCTTTCTTGCCCTTCAGCAGGTACTTGTAGAAGTCCTGCATCAGCTCCGTTGTCGCGCCGTCGGGTGCAGCCCAGAGGCCCAACACCAGCGAGTGAGCGCCCGAAGCGACAAAGGCCCGGCGGAGCCCGAGTACGCCCTCCCCAGAGACCGCCTCTCCCAGACCGGTCTCGCTGGCGGAGAGTACGACCAATGAGGTCCCGCTGAGCCGGAGACCAGCGACCTCTTCGGCGGTGAGGATGCCGTCCTCACGGTCCAAACCACCGAGCTTGTCGTTGGCTCCGGACAGCACGATCCCCGAGAGCGCCATGGAGTTGTAGCCGATGCCGTCCGCGACGAGGGCAGACTGGCAGCGGTCAGTGGCAAAGAGGCCATGGGTCGCGAAGTGCACCACGCCCTGCCCTCGCATCGCCTGCCGAACATCGGCCTCTGACGCCAGATCTCCGTCGATAATGCGGTGCCGTTCCCGGGAGCGCTTGTCCCACACCTCGGTGAGCGCGGCGACCTCGGCATAGGTGCCGGGCAGCTCGGCGAAGTCGGCGTCCAGACACGGACCGCCGACGTCTCTCGGCTCTCCGTAGTCGAGGGCGCCGACGAAGAGCGCGCCCTCGTCGGACTTCGTCGATCGCGCGTGGATGAGCTCGGCCGCGGACTCCAGATACGACACCTCGAAGGCCTCCACGAGGTATCCCTCCTCGAGGGGAAGCGCGGCAAAGGAGACCCCCGCAATCGCTGCATCTCCCACCACTATGACCGCCTCGTCGACCACTCCCAGAGGCGTCCAGACGAGCTCCGCCAGCCTCCTCCCGCTCTCATCGACGCGCGAAGGCACAGTCTGGGGGCTTCCGATCGCCTCGCGGTGCGCGGATACACCTCGATCGATGTCGGAAGCAGAGCCGAGGTCGTACCGGAGCACTTCACAGGTCTCCTGGCGGAGGACGAATGCCAGATAACGTGCTTCTTTGCCCCTTATTCGGATGTAGTCCACAAGCGTCGAACCCTTCGCCATCGCCGCACAGAGGCTGTCGACGGCACCCTCGGACGCGATCTCCTGCGCCCGAAAACCCCGACTGAGCGCCGCTAGCTTTCGCCCCAGCGAGTCTCGACGCTCGACCAGACGCGCCAGGTCCGCCGACCGCACCTCTGCGAGAGCCGGGTCGAGGGGGGCAAAGGTCTGCTCGGCAAGCTTCCTGCGCACAGCCACGAGCTCCATAGCCACCCGAGCTGCCCGCGGAAGGCCGCCCGCATGCAGCGCCTGACGCCGGTTCGTGAGCGCCCTGGCCACTCCGCCCTTCCACCGGATCAATGCCCCATAGGCGGCGACGGTATCCTCGGGCCGCTCGTGCCAGGTCAGATAGGTGTCGAGGATGTTCCTCCGTTCCGCCGCGAACAGCAGCGCCTCGCGCTCACCCAGCTCCGGAATGAGCTCGTTGAGAGTCCGGGATGCAATGGCCAGAGCGCGCTCGCTGCTCGCCCGCACCGCCTCCACATCGCCGGCTTCGGCGTGGGCATCTGTGAGGGCAGTCAGGTAGCCGATGATGCCGGGATCATCGGCCCCGTAGAACGACTCGGCGCGGACCAGGATCTGCTCCAATAGACCGGCTTCGCTCTCCCCGAGCTTGCCCAGCGCATTCGCGAGGTTCACCTGGGAGGCCAACACCTCGGGATGGCCGTCCCCCCACCGGGCCGTGTCCAGGTTCACGGCTCTCTCGAAGAGCACCTTGGCACCTGCGTAGTCCTGACGCCTCATCTTCAGGTCACCGAGGTCGTTCAAGATCCCGGCGAGGAGTTCTTCGCCGGAGTCCTCCAGAGCCTCGTTCAGGAGGATCTCGGCCTCATCCAGCCGCGCCTGCCCCATGCGGGTGACCGCCAGGCTCGACTTGGCCTTCACCGTCTCTGGGTGAGCTTCGCCGCGAGACTTCGTCCAGATCTCGACCGCCCGCAGCTGGTGTCGGGCCGCTCCGTCCACATCGCCGAGCTCCAGGAGCAGCGAGGCGAGGTCGCCGAGATTGGCGGCTACCAGCTCGGGCTCGTTCACGACGTAGGCCTCCAGGACGGCCAGACCGCGCTCGAGGTGCCGACGCCCACGAAGCAGCTCCCCCTTCTCCACGAGCAGTGAACCGAGGTTGTTGTGTAGCAAGGCGACATCCCAACCATCCGGCCCCTGTACCGCCGTGAATCCCTGCAGTGACCGCTCGAAGAGCCGCTCGGCCTCCGCCCGACGCCCCCGCAAGCGCGCCAGGAGAGCGAGACTGTTCAGTGTGCTGGCGATCTCGGGCAGGTTCTCGCGGGCGATGAAGATGTCGAGTCCGCGCCGATACGCCTTCTCCGCGCCCCTGTGCTCGTCGAGATCCTGAAGAGCGACGCCGAGGCCCGCGGATAGGCCAGCGACGACCTCGGAGTCCCGATCCAGGGCTACCGCAATCTCCAGCGCCCGTTGGTAGAGATCTCGCGCTGCCTCCGGCTCCCGGTCCCCGATCAGCTCGGCGAGCCGCCCCAAAGAGGTGGCGATCTCGACCGCACCCGGGTCGAGAGCCGCTTCGCGAATAGCCAGGGACAGCTCCAGACACCGCTTGCCTTGTTGCTGTTCGCCGAGGTCAGCGAGGAGTGGGCCGAGCTCGCTGGCGACCTGGGCACGCCGGGGGTCGGATGCCGTTTCATCCTCACAGACCAGGGAGTAGGCCAACTTTGCGGGCGGCATCGCTCCCTCGTGGTCCTGACGATTGAGCTGGATGATCACGAGCGTGACGAGAGCCTCGGCCCGATCGAGGGTGGCAGCGGGATCCCGGCCGTGCAGATCGGCGATCCTCTGGGTGAGCTCGGCAGAGGCGTCGAGGTTGCCGAGTTCATACTGGTAGCGAATCGTCATCTCGAGGGTCGCGGCGGTCTCCTCCAGCTCGAGTGCCCGCTCACTGAGCGCAAGGGCCTCGGGCAAGCGACCCGCTCGGAAGTGCACCTCCGATTCGTCGAGCAGGCTCTGGACCTCTGGAGTCTCCGCAGCGGCGACTCCCAGCCAGGTGAGGATGAAGGCGAGCCACACGGTTCCCATGTGCGGATGCTACCCGCTATGCTCCCTCTCTGGAGGATCGCCGTCGTGGCCGATAGCGAGCGCACTGCCGTACACGACGAACTTGCGACCTCGATCGAAACGACGCTCGCCCGCGAAGGTCGAAAGAACGAACAGATCATAGCGGCGGTTCGCGCCGGTCTCCTCGGGGCGCTCTGCCCACTGGAGATCGCGTTCATGTTCACCAACACCGGGATCGAGCTTCAGTGGCGGATCCCGCTGTTCGTGTACTTCGCAGCGTCGGCGGGCCTGTGGTACTGGCTGCGGCGCGGCGGTTACCACGCCAGCGTGCCGATGGTGGTGCCCTTCTTCGATGCCGCCTTCATCGTCTCCCGCCTCCAGACCGCGTACCACTTCCACGACATTGACCTGCTCCGCCTCGAGATGGAGCTAGCCACGGTCTGCGCGGTCTGTGCGGTCTTGATCCTCACCGGTGCATTCCGCCTGCGGCACAGGGCGGTGTGGGTGACGACCGCACTCGGTATCGGCATCTACGCCTGGTTTGCGTACCAGAGCGAGGTGCCCTTCCTCCAGGCACTCACCCAGCTGGCCTTGCTCGCAGCGGTCGGAGCCATGGCGGTCGGCGTCACAACCCAGGTTCACCGCGCGGTTCGCAGCGAGGTCGCCCGCCAGACGCTCTCCCGCTTCCTGCCGGCGACAGTCATGGACGGCGTGCACGACGATCCCCTCTCCCTCCTCACCCGCCCACGATCCGTCGATGCCACGGTGTTGATCAGCGATATCCGCGGCTTCACGAGCTGGGCCGAGCAGCGAAACCCCATCGAGGTCCTGGCTTTTCTGAACATCGTGCAGGGAACCCTCGCCGAGATCGTTCGCACCCACGACGGCACGGTCGACAAGTTCATGGGCGACGGCATGCTCGCGGTATTTGGAGCCCCAAAGGACCTCGACGATCACGCCGATCGCGCAGTCGCGGCCGCCCAGGAGATGCAGCGCGCCATGGAGCGCATCAACGGCGACAACGACGTCGACGTGCACATCGGGATCGGGATCCACTCCGGAGAGCTGGTGGTCGGCTGCCTCGGCAGCGGTGTGCGCATGGAGTTCACGGTGCTGGGAGACACTGTAAATCTGAGCTCCCGATTGGAGTCGCTCACCAAGGAACAGGGCGTATCGGTGCTCGTGAGCGCCGACACGGTGGCGCGCATGAAGGCCACCGAGAGCCTACGAGAAGTGGGTGAAGTCAGCGTTCGAGGCCGTCAAGAGCCGTTGACGATTCACACCATCAGCAAAGTCTAGTGTACAAACACGCGTCCAACAGGAGACGTGATGAAGATCGTCTGTGCATATTCGGGAGGGCTTGACACCTCCTGCATGATCCCCTGGCTCAAAGAGAACTATAAGGCGGAGATCGTCACCTACACCGGAGATCTCGGCGATGCCGGCGACCTCGAGGCGATACGGCAAAAGGCGCTCGATACCGGTGCTACAGAGGCGCACATCGACGATCTCCAGGCCCGCTTTGTGGCGGAGTTCATCGGCCCGGCGCTCCAGGCTGGCGCACTGTACGAGGGGATCTATCCTCTCCATACAGCGCTTGGAAGGCCTCTCCTCGCCCAGCGACTCTGTGAAGTCGCCGAGGAGGTTGGTGCCGACGCCATCGCACACGGCTGCACCGGCAAGGGCAACGACCAGGTCCGTTTCGAGCTGGCCTCCCAGAGCCTGAGCCCGCATCTCAAGGTGATCGCGCCCCTTCGGGAGTGGGAACTGCACACCCGCGAAGACGAGATCGACTACGCGACCGCCCGAGGTATCGCGGTGCCGGTCACCCGGGACAAGCCGTACTCCATCGACAAGAACCTGTGGGGCTGCGCGGTCGAGTGCGGAGAGATGGAGGATCTCTGGGCCGAGCCACCCGAAGACGTCTGGCTCATGACCTCCGATCCCACCGAGGCGCCCACCGGATACACCGAGATCTGCCTCACCTTCCACCGAGGCCTGCCCGTGGCCCTCGATGGTGTGGTCCTCGACGGCGTGACCCTCATCAACCGGCTCAACGAGATCGCTGGCGCCTACGGGATTGGTCGCATCGACGTCATCGAGAATCGGGTCGTGGGCCTCAAGAGCCGCGAGGTCTACGAGGGTCCGGCGGCCACCGTGCTGCACCAAGCCCACCGCGAGCTCGAGCGAGTGGTCCTCGACCGCGCCACGTCGATGTACAAGGACAAGGTCGCCCTCGAATTCGCACGCCTCATCTACGATGGCCTCTGGTTCACGCCGCTGCGGGAGTCGCTGCAGACCTTTGTGCGTCACACCCAGCTGCCCATGAGTGGAGAGATCCGCCTCAAGCTCTCGGCAGGTCTCACACAAGTGACGGGTCGACGGTCACAATACAGTCTCTACGACGAAGGCCTGGCCACCTACTCCGACGGCGATACCTTCGACCGGACCGCCGCCGAGGGTTTCCTGAAGATCTACGGACTGACCTATCGGACCGTCGGAAGGGTGCGGCGTCGGGAGGATTGATATGGCGCTTTGGGACGGGCGATTCAGCAGCGAACCGGCGGAGGATATGGTCCGCTTCAGTGAGTGCATTGGCATCGACATGCGCATGTGGAAGGAGGATATCCAGGGGTCAAAAGCCCACTCTGCGATGCTAGAGAGCATCGGCATGCTCACCGCCGACGAGCGAGAGACACTGCACCTCGGCCTCGATCAGGTCGCCGAAGAGCTCGCCAGCGGCGCCTTCCGACCCACGGCGGCCCACGAAGACATCCACATGGCGGTGGAGGCGCGGCTGACCGAGATCGTCGGAGACGTCGGTGCCAAACTCCATACCGCCCGTTCTCGCAATGACCAGGTGGCCACGGACGTGCGCCTGTGGATGCGAACCCACCTCACCGAGCTCCAGGCCTCCCTCACCGAGCTGGTCACCGCGCTGGCCGACTGCGCCGAAGACAACGCCACCGTGCTCATGCCGGGTTTCACCCATCTTCAGCGTGGGCAGCCGGTCTTCCTCGGACACCACCTGTGCGCTCATGCCTGGGCTGTGCGACGGGATGCCGAGCGCGTCGCAGACTGCCTGAAGCGCCTGGATCGCTGCCCTCTGGGTGCCGGGGCCATGGCCGGAACCCCCCACCCCATCGATCGCCATCTCTCCGCGAAGCTCCTGGGCTTCTCCGGACCCGTGGAGAACGCGATGGACGCGGTGGCCACCCGCGATCACATGTGCGAGGCCGCCTCGGTGTGTGCGATCGCCATGATCCAGCTCTCCCGGATGGCGGAGGAGCTCGTGCTCTGGTCGACGTCCGAGTTCCGCCTGATCAAGATCGGCGACGACTACGCCACTGGTTCGTCGATCATGCCCCAGAAACGAAACCCCGACGCCGCGGAGCTGGTGCGTGGCAAAGCCGGGCGTGTGGTGGGCGATCTGAATGCCCTACTCGTGATGGTGAAGTCTCTACCCATGGCGTACAACCGGGATCTTCAAGAGGACCGCGAGGCGCTCTTCGACGCCGTTGACACCACGACCGCGTGCGCCCGGATCACGGCCGGGATGTACGGGACCTTGAGCGTACACAGAGAGCGATACGAGGCCGACCTGCAAGGCGACTTTCTGCTTGCGACCGAGATCGCCGACTATCTAGCCGCCAAGGGCGTGCCCTTCCGCGACGCCCACCACGTGTCGGGCAGTGTCGTGAAGTGGTGCGAGGAACGCGGAGTGAACTTCACCGCCTTGAAAGCCGAAGACCTAGAACAATTCCATCCGGAGCTCGACGCGGGAGTCCTGGCCTGGCTCGATCCGCGCGAGGCCGCAGAACGGCGGACGTCCCACGGCGGGACCGCCTCATCAGAGATCCGACGTCAGGTCGCGCTCCTGCGTCGGTAGCACCGCAGCTGGTAGGATCCCAGACGAGCCCAACCCGGGAGAGGAACCGTGGCCGAACGTTCACCGATGACCTCCATTTTGCCCTTCGTACTGGGTTTTGTACTTGGATCCTTGTTCGGAGGTGTGCTGGCAGCCGGCGTCTTCGCCACGTTCGGAGGTGACCCAGAGCCGGAAATCGCGGCGATCGAGAGGCCGGTGGTCGTGCCCGAAGCGAGGATCGAGGCTGCCCCCGTCGCGGCCGAACCCGAGCCCGAGCCCGAGCCCGCCGCAGCCGCTGTGGAGGCCGATGCCAAGCCCACACTCAAGCGGATCGACCCCTCGAAGTTGACGAAGCGAAAGGTCGCCCCCACGATGCGCCCAGACAGGGTCCGCGGAGCCGGACCGACCGAGGTGGTCTTCGTGGCCGCCGACGGCTCCCGCTACACGCCCGAGGGAGTCCCCGCTGGAAAGTACAAGGTGCACGCCAACTTTGGCGACGGCCTCAAAGAGGTCGGCAAGGCAACCGTGAAAGAGGGCAAGCCCCTGAAGCTGGTGTGCGATCCGGTCGCGCAGACCTGCTCGGCGAAGTGAGCCCTCGGAGCTGACTGCTAGAATCCGCCCCGCAAGATGACGAACTCGACCCGTCGGTTCTCGTCGTGGATCTCGGAGATCGGCTGGGTCTCGCCAAACCCCTGGGCCTCCAGTCGGCCCTCGTCGATGCCGGACTTCACCAAATAGGCCATCACCGAGCTCGCTCGGGCATCGGAGAGCGTCTGGTTCATCTCTGCGCTGCCGCGGCTGTCGGTGTGTCCCTCGACCCGGAGCAGCTTGATGGCCTTGCTGTCCTGGAGCACCAGCACCACCTCGTCCAGCAGGTCATGGCTCTCGCCGAGGAGCTGGGCGCTACCGGTGGCGAAGTAGACACTGCCCGAGAACTCCAGTCGGTCGTCGGTGATCTCGATCTCGACGGGGTTCAGCGTCACCTTCTTGGTGACCTCGCCCCCGGGCTTGACGACGATCTCGATACGCTGCGGAACGTGGCCCTTTGCCCGCACCCACAGCACGTGTTCGCCGGGAAGAACCTCAACTTCGACTGTTCCTGGCACATCGCCGGGGCTGGCTTTGTCGTCGTCGACCCGCGCCTGGGACTTCTTGACCGGCCCACCATCTGGACCGACGATCTCCACGCGCACCAGACCGTTGGCCGGGAGCGGGACGAGCTCGACCACAACCCGGCTGTCGCCGCCAGGTTTCACCACGAGAGTCGCCTTGGCGGGTTTGTAGCCGGCAACCTCGATCGTGACGGGATAGCGTCCCGCCGGCAGATCGGTGGTGTTTCCGGTGCGCGCCGTGGCGGTCTCCCCGTCCGGTAGCACGATGGTGGCGGGCACCTTGTCGAGCTCGCTGCCGTCGGGGATGACGGTCACGATCGTGGCTGGATACCTCTGCTCTCCGTCGGGACAGCCGTCGAGATCGTCGATGTTGTTCCGGACCTCCCGCTCGTCTGGACAGTCGTCTTCGGCGTCGGTGATCCCGTCAAAGTCGCGGTCGGACTCCGTCGGTGCCCAGCGAAACCCCAGGAAGTAACGGAACGTCGGGGTCCCGTACCCCGGCACGAGCCCCATCGCCGGGCCGGTGAGGATCTCGACATTGGGGCGAGGGCGGATCGACCCGTAGAGCTGCCCTTCCAGGGGGAACTCCTCGAAGTCCAGGGCGGCGAGCCCAGCGCCCCCGTGCACGTCGGCACCAACGGCAACCAGGCCGTCGTATCCACCGAGGTGAAGGGCCGCGCCCGCCGAATACGTGAGCTCACTGGCCGCTTCGACGTTTTCGAAGACGGTAGACTGGCGGAGCAGAACACCGGTGTTGGCTCCCAGGCGCAACCCCAACGGAAAACGATGGTCTACCGCGATCTTTGGAGCAAAGACCGGACTGCGTGCGCCCCCTGAGAACTCGTCGTCGCCATGGGTTGGCAGCCGGACCTCGGCGAGCAGGGCCAGCCCGAGGGGAGCGCGCCGATCGTCGACGATACGCCACTTGGGAACGATGCGGATGTCTCCTATCCCAGCGGCATTCGGATCGAGTTCACCCGCTTGCCCCACGAATATGGGCAGTTCTACGCCGACGGCGACACTGTCGATGACCGTGATCGAGCCGAGCACATCGATGCCAAAACGCCGGGACACGAGGCGGTTCTCCAGGCCGTCGGAGCCCACCAGCAGCAGCGGGTTCATCGAGCCATTCAAGACCAGGCCGATGTGAACCGGATCCGCGGGAAGTGCGGAGCGAACTGCCGTACCCTCGGTGATGACAAAGCCGTCATCGGTGACCGCTGGCTTGAAGCGCTCGAGGTCGAGGCTCTCGCGGGGCAGGGCCTGGGCAGAGGCGGTGGCACAGAGCCACGGCGCGGCGACCACGGACAAAACGGCGAGACAACCTAAGCTTCTCACATCCGTTGACTTCAGCATTCGCGACGCTCACGGCGAATCGCGACCAGCGCCACCAGCCCCATCCACCAGGCTGCGGACAGCGGGGCGCTCGAGCAAGTCAGCGCACCACCCTGGACGGCCTGTTTGCCGCCAAAGACCAGATCTTCGCGCTTGCCCGGCAGCTCGGGCCTCGGGGGCACGCAGCCCTCGTCGGAGCACACATCATCGCCGGGACAGTCGTCGTCGATCAGGCATTCGCAGCCCACCGCGACCTCGATGGAGATCGTGAGGATCGCCTGGACCTCGCGGCATGTCGTGCCGCACAGGTTGATGGTCGTCGGGTTCTGGTTGTCGTTGAGATACCACCCACCATCGGGCACACAAGCCGCGGCGTCGACGACCCTCGGAATCATCATCGCCACGCCGTTCTCGTCGTATTCCACCCGGACCAGATCCGGAGAGAGCGGCTCGCCAGTGGACTCTGTCGGAAAGGAGAACCTGCAGGAAACGGCTTGAGACTGGATGTCTTCGAGGGCAGCGACCAGCTCGGCCTCGGCATTGGCGCTGCCGACGTAGTACCCGACCCCTGTCGCACCAGCGGCGGCTATCTGGTCGATCTGCGCGGTGTTCGACCCCTCGATTCCCACCGCATAGACCGGGACACCCGCTGCCGCGGAGCTGGCGGCGATCGCCGAGATGTTGGCGATATCCTCGTCGCAAGCCGTGGGCTCCCCATCAGTGACGAGCACGATGGCGACCTCCTCATCGGGCCAGTCCGCGAGGCGCTGTTGTGCCCAGATCGCCGCGCCGTCGAGGGCTGCGGACATCGGCGTCGAGCCCTCCGGCGTCGTGTTCACAAGGGTGTCGGTCAGTGCTTGACGGTGCCCCGGATTGCCCACCAGATCGATGGGGACCTGCGGCTGGCTGCACGCCGTCGCATCGCAGTCGGTCTCGTTACAGCCATCGTTGTTGTCCGGCCAGAGGCGCAGCGCAACATTCAAATCTACCACGTCGGGATCGGCGAAGAAAGTACCAAACGCCGCAGACGTCGCCTCCCACTTGGTGGTGGCAGTGGTGATACCGGTGTCCCCCCCTGCAGGATCGTCCATTGAGCACGACTTGTCGACGGTGAGGAACAGGCTCGTCGGAAGCGGCGCCGCCTCTTCGAGCACGCCGGCGCAAGGCTCGAAGTCCGTGACCCAGCCTGTGTCTTCGACGATGGGCTCGGGCTTGTCGACCCTGGGACCAATTGTGTCCGAGCTCTGGCCACAGCCCATGAGCGCGACCAAAGCCGCATATCGAAGTGAGAAGCAGCGCATCTGACCTCCAGATCCCGAGTCCGCTGAGGCGCGGGACCGGGCCACCCTGGCAAAAACTTTACCATGGAATCCTGGTGTAGACTTCGCCCGATGCTCGTGCTTCGGCTTCGACCCGCTCACCATCGGCCGGAGGTTGTGAAAAGTGCCGGTTCGACTACACATCTTCGGCGCCTCCGGTTCCGGCGTATCCACGCTGGAATCGACCTCGCAGAGCGCCTCGACGCCACGTGGATCGACACCGACGACAGCTACTGGAGACCTACCGATCCGCCGTTTCAGGTGAAGCGCCTCGTACCGGAGCGGAAGCTGACCTGCCCACTCCTGCGCATCAAAGGGGATTTTCGGTAGAGGAACGAGTCCGGCTTGTCCTCGCGTGGCGCGCTACGGTTTTGTCTGGAGGGCCTTGCGAGCGCGGGCGATGAGATCCTGGCGATCCCCGTCGCCTACATCGAGGCGACGATCCGCGGCAGGACCTCCTCGCTCGGCGCTGTCAACAGATGCATGGCCGAGTGCGGGAGGCTGCCCTCGGTCATGAACGGGTCGATGACGACCATCTCGATCCCCGAGAGCTCGGCGATCTGGATGGCCATGTCGGTGATGCCGACCGAGAAGCTGGTCCCCACGAAGACCAGACAGGTCATGCCCGGAACCTCCTGACGGAACCGGTGAAACCCGTAGTCCCGGTGATCGTCGTACATCTCGTCGAACCAGAGCACGTGCGCCCGGATCAGCTTTCCACACGCTTCGCACCGCACCAGGTTTGCGGATGTCGGGTCGGCCCGAAAAGCGTCGAAGGCGGCGTCATCCCAAGCCAGGAAACCCCGGGGCGCGGCGTTGACACAGGAACGCTTCGAACAGCGCATTTTGCGGGCAGAACCATGGATTTCAATGGGATCTCTGGACCCGCCGACGACGTGCAGTCCGTCGATGTTCTGGGTCACGACGAGCGCCTTCACTCGCCTCTCGATCTCGGCGATGGCGGTGTGAGCGGGGTTCGGGCGGGCGGAGCGACAGCCGTCGAAGCGATCGAGGTAGAACTTCCAGGACTCCACCGGCTTGCGTTCGAAGAAGCGTCTTGTCCCCTTCTCCATGACCTCGTTCGCCCATACAGCCCCGGGATCCTTCCCTCGGAAGGTGGGGATCCCGGAAGCCACGCTGATACCGGCGCCGGTGATGAAACCCGTGTAGGCCCGGTCGCGGGTCAGCTCGCTCAACAGTAATTGTTCAATTTCTCTGGACATCATCCACCTTCACACATGCAGCGACAGCATGGCCATGTGGTCCCGAACCGCACCGGCAAGACCACCCAGGCGCACGAGCTCTCCGCGGATCACTGGAGGCTGAGCGCCGACGCTCCGTCAGCGACGCCGGAACAACACCAGCAGCAGTCCGGGCCAGAGCCACACCGCGGCGCCGCCACCACTGCTGCACGAGCAATCCGAGACCTTGTCGGCAATGTTGTCGATGCCGTCGCAGTTCTCGTCGATGACGCCGTCACAGTTGTTGTCGATGTCGTCGCAGACCTCGGCGGTCTCGGGATTCGCCCAGCCGTTGGTGTCGTCGCAGTCCCCATCTTCGGTCGTGTAGCCATCGCCATCGATGTCGGAGAAGTCCTCGTCGATGAGGCCGTCGCAGTCGTCGTCGATCCCGTTCTCGATCTCGGCTTGATCGGGGGCAACGCTGACATCGTCGTCGTCGCAGTCACCGCCATCCTCGGTGTAGCCGTCGCCGTCGTCGTCGAAGAAGTCAGAGCCCTCATCGACATCGCCATCGCAGTCGTCGTCGATCCCGTTCTGCACGTCTTCGGCATCGGGCGCGATGTCGTCATCGTCGTCGTTGCAGTCTCCATCCTCCTCGGTGAAGCCGTCGTCATCGTCGTCGTACAGGTCAGTGCCCTCGTCGACGACGCCGTCGCAGTCGTTGTCGATGCCGTCGGGAAGCTCGGGCGCACCTGGATACACCGTGGGATCGCCCTCGTCGCAGTCGCCGCCGACCTCGAGGTAGCCGTCGCCGTCGAGATCGTTGCTGCCCCCGTCGAGGATCCCGTCGCAGTCGTCATCGACGCCGTTGAGGAGGTCCTCGACCTCGCCGGGGTTGATGGCCGGGTCGTTGTCGTTGCAATCGCCGGTGAGCTCGGTGTAGCCATCGCCGTCGTCATCGAAGCACTCGGTGTCCTCGTCGACGAGGCCGTCGCAGTCCTGATCCTGACCGTCACAGATCTCTATCGCGCCCGGTCCGATGTTCGGATCACCGTCGCCGCAGTCGCCGCCGTCCTCGGTGTAGCCGTCTCCGTCGTCGTCGTACCAGTCGGTGCCCTCGTCTACGACGCCATCACAGTCCGCATCGATGCCGTCTTCGATCTCTATGGCGAGGGGATTCACCGCGGCGTCCAGATCGTTGCAGTCGCCACCGCAGGTCGAGTAGCCGTCGTTATCGCCGTCCAAGTTCTCCAACCACGGATCGCTGTCGTCGCAGTCGTCGCACTCGAACACCCCGTCGCCATCGGCATCCTGCTCGCTGGGAACGTTCGGACACGGATCGCACAAGTCGCCAGCGCCGTCGCCGTCCATGTCGATCTGCGGGGGATTGTTCAGGTTTGGACAGACATCACAGTAGTCAGCGTAGCCGTCGGCGTCGCTGTCGATGCTGTCGTCTCCACCGGGACAGAGGTCGCAGGCATCGGGTATGCCGTCCCCGTCGCTGTCGATCACTCCGCCGGGGCAGGGATCGCAGGCCTCGGGGATCCCGTCGCCATCTGGATCGTAGAGGTCGTCGGCGCCGGGGCAGACGTCGCAGGCATCCGGCACTGTATCGGTGTCACTGTCGACCAGATCGTCGCCCCCGGGGCACACATCACAGCCGTCAGGCACGCTGTCGTTGTCGCTGTCGACGCCATCGTCATACCCCTCACAGGCGTCACAGGCGGTGGGGATGCCGTCGCCATCCGTGTCGAAGAGGTCGTCCGAGCCCGGACACAGGTCGCATCCGTCGGGAACGCCATCGGTATCGCTGTCGACGGCGTCGTCGAAGCCGGGGCAGTCATCACAGGCATTGGGAGCGCCATCGCCATCGGTGTCGAGGTTGTCGTTGAAGCCCGGACACCGGTCACAGCCATCCGCGGTGCCGTCGGAGTCGGAGTCCACACCATCGTCGGAGCCAGGGCAGAGGTCGCACCCATCGGGAACACCATCCCCGTCGTTGTCGGCCTGATCGGGGGATCCTGGACAGACATCGCAGCCGTCCGGGACGGTATCGCCGTCGCTGTCCACGGTGTCGTCAAAGCCCACGCAGGCGTCGCAACCATCCGGAACGCCATCGTTATCGGCGTCGAAGAGGTCCGAGAAACCCGGGCAGATATCGCAGAAATCCGGTACGCCATCGTTGTCCGCGTCGCTCGGCCCGCCGCCATCACAGGTGTCACAGCCGTCGGGAATGCCATCGTTGTCTGCATCGAGGTTGTCGTCGAAGCCGAAACACTGGTCGCAGCCGTTGGCGACGCCGTCGTTGTCGGAGTCGACGTTGTCGTTGAAGCCGGGACACTGGTCACAGCCGTCTGGAACCCCGTCGTTGTCGCCATCGAAGAGGTCCGAGGAACCCGGACAGAGGTCGCATGCATCGGGAACGCCGTCGTTGTCCTGATCGAGGAGGTCGTTGCCCCCTGCGCAGATATCGCAAGCGTCCGGGACGGTGTCGCCGTCGAAGTCGGAGTTGTCGTTGCCGCCAGGACAGACGTCGCAACCATCCGGGACCGAGTCCCCATCGCCGTCGGCGAGGTCGTCGTAGCCAACACAGATGTCGCAGAAGTCCGGGACCGTGTCGCTATCTGCATCCTGGAGATCGTCTCCAAAGGGACAGACGTCGCAGAAGTCCGGCACCGTGTCGCCGTCGGTGTCGACAAAATCATCTCCACCGGGGCAGATGTCGCAGACGTCGCCAGCGCCGTCGCCGTCGGAGTCGATCTGGAGGGGATCCGGAGTGAAGATGCAGTCATCGGTGGCATCGGGAATGCCATCGCCGTCGGTGTCGAGGATGGCGTCGATGTAGACCGTGCCGTCCCCGCCGTTATCACCGGGCACGCCCCAAGCCACGATCGCAACCGGCATGCCCGCCCCACCGGAGATGTCGGTGGTGAAGACAGGGGTCAGCAGCGATGTGGCGAACACTTTGATCCGGCCACCAGCACCACCACCACCACCGGCGGAGGCCGAGGTCCCGTAGTTGCCCCCATCGCCTCCGGTGGCGAGAAGACTTCCAGGGATGTCGACGACGTTCCCGGAGATGACGATGGTACCGCCAGAGCCGCCGCCACCGCCAGAACCCCGCTGAGACCCGGCGGGCGGATCGGCGCCGTCGTTGCCATTCGAACGCACAGATCCGCTGATTGTTATTGTTCCAAGCGCGGAGTCGAGCAGTACTGAACCGCCGCCGGTCCCTCCAGCGCCGCCGTGGCCGACGATGTTGGCCTGCGTATGCGCGCCGCCGCCGCCGCCGCCCGAGCCGAGGGGTCGATCGGCGTAGTTGTCGAAGAAGCCGTAGGCCACTCCAAACGCGCCAGGGGTCTGTGGGTTGCCCATGCAACAGCCGCTGCCCCCGTTGCCGCCGTTGCCGCCGTATCCCGCCCCACCGCCACCGCTGGGATGCACCATGAAGCCTCGGATCCCGCCACCGCCGAAGCCCGGGCCAGACCCGTTCTGACCGTCCTGCGTGGCCGGACCGCCGAAGTGATCTCCTCCTGCCCCGCCCGGGAATCCGCGCCCGGTGGCGTCGAGGGTCCCGGAGATCGTGATGGTCGCTGCAAAGACCTCGAAAGCGGTGGCGTTCTGGACGTAGACCGTGCTGCCAGGCGCGACACTGAAAGTCCCGACGTTGGTGAAGACGCCCTGTAAAATGTCGCCATTAGCTGGCGCTAAATTCGCGCCGCCGTAGTTGCCGCCGACGATCGTCGCCGCATGTGCAGACATCGGCGCCAGGCTCGCAAAAACAAAAAAGAGTGCGGTGGAAAGCCAGCGCATATCAAACCCCCAGGATTCGGCGGCCATTATAGATCACACCGAACGAAACCCCCACGAGAAAAGTTCAGAGGTGACCTCGCATCTCAGCGTGGGAGCAAGGCGTCGATCAACCTCCGCTCAGTTTCTCGGCGCTCATCTCGCCGCTCGATAGTGATCTGGATCCGCCACAGTCGATCGCAACCAACCGTGGCAGTACCGCCGGCCCTCCCCACCGTTTAGGCTGTCGCTCCCGGAGCACCCTTGACCGACCTCCTCGCAGCGCGGTCCCAGATGGGACTGTCCCTGGCCTTCCACATGATCTTCGCGACCGTGGGTATCGGCATGCCGCTGCTGATGGTCGTCGCCGAGGGGCTCTGGCTGCGGACCGGCGATGAAATGTACCTGACGCTGGCCAAGCGGTGGGCAAAAGGCACCGCGATCCTGTTTGCGGTCGGCGCGGTGACCGGGACGGTGCTGTCCTTCGAACTAGGGCTGCTGTGGCCCGGCTTCATGGAGTTCGCGGGACCCATCATCGGCATGCCGTTCAGCCTCGAGGGCTTTGCCTTCTTCTTCGAGGCGATCTTCCTGGGCATCTACCTGTACGGCTGGAAGCAGGTCGGCCGCGTGGCGCACTTCCTTGCCGGAGTTGCAGTGGCATTCTCGGCGATGCTCTCCGGGATGTTCGTGATCACGGTGAACGCCTGGATGAACACCCCCGCAGGCTTTGTCCTGGACCAGGCAGGCGCCGTCGCGAGCATCGACCCCATCGCGGCGATGATGAACCCGTCGTCCCTGGGACAGGTCACTCACATGATCTGCGCGTCCTACCTCGCAACTGGACTGATGGCTGCATGCATCCACGCCTGGTATCTGCTCCGAGAGCGGGGCAACCTCTTCCATCGACGCGGCATGGCGGTCGGATTGGTGATCGCCGGCGTTGCGACAGCCATACAGCCGCTAACCGGCCACCTGGTGGCTCACGCGGTCGCCCACAACCAGCCCGTGAAGCTCGCCGCCCTCGAAGCACAGTGGGAGACGCTCGACGGGGCTCCCTTCACGATCGGCGGCTGGCCCGACGAGGAGGCGGAAGAGACCCACTACGGCATCGAGATCCCGAAGCTGCTGAGCCTGCTCGCCTTCAGTGATCCGAACCATCGCGTCGCCGGGCTGAAGGAGGTCCCACCCGAGGACCGGCCGCCGGTAGCGGTGACTCACTTTGCATACCAGCTCATGCTCGCCACCATGGGGGCATCCACGGCAACAGTGGGAATTGGGGCATTGCTCGTGCTCTTCCGTCGAAAGATCCCCCTTGATACGCCCTTTCTGTGGCTGGTAGTGCTCACCGGACCGGCGGGCATCATCGGCGTGCAAGCGGGCTGGACGGCGACAGAGGTCGGAAGGCAGCCGTGGGTCATCCAAGGAGTGATGCGCACGGCAGATGCGGTGACGCCGGTGACCGGCATCCAGTACACCTTCCTCTTGTTCACGCTGCTGTACCTGGTGCTCGGCGTCCTCTGCTGGGTACTCCTGCGCCGGCAGTTCCTGCACAGCCCACAACATCAGGTCGAAGATGGGACCTGAGATCCTCGTCGCCGCGGTCCTGGGCGTCGCGCTCGTGGTGTACGTGCTCACTGGTGGCGCCGACTTCGGAGGTGGGGTCTGGGATCTGCTCGCCTCCGGACCTCGAAAAATCCAGCAGCGCCGTTCCATTGCACTTGCCATCGGCCCGGTCTGGGAGGCCAACCACGTCTGGCTGATCCTCGCCATCGTGCTGTTGTTCATCTGCTATCCGACCGCTCACGCCGCCATCAGCACTGCCTTGTACATCCCCCTCACCCTGATGCTCGTCGGCATCGTGCTGCGCGGATCGGCCTTTGTGTTCCGCAGCTACGACTCTCGCCGAGACGACGTCCAGGCCCGGTGGAGCTTGGTGTTCGCCATCGCGAGCGCAATCACCCCGATCCTGCTCGGCGTCGTCGTCGGCGCCATCGCCTCGAGCCGCATCCGCGTCGTCGACGGCCACTACCAGGGTAACTCCACCGACGCCTGGCTCCAGCCCTTCCCCTGGGCCGTCGGGCTGCTCACGCTGGCGATCTTCGCCTATCTTGCCGCCCTCTACATGACCCGCGTCACCGACGAAGACCCCGAGCTCCAGAACGACTTCCGAGTCCGCGGGCTAGCAGCGGCGGCGGCGGTCTTTGTGTTGGCATGGCTGTCGTTTTTCCTCGCTCGAAACGGGGCGCCGCAGATCTGGTCCGGGCTCTGGGCAAGCGCCTGGGCAATTCCGTTCCAGCTGGTCGTGGGCACCTGCGGAATCGGCTGCATCTACGCGCTGTACGCCAAGAAGTACACCATCGCCCAAACCCTCGCGATGGTGCAGGTGATCCTCGTAGTCGGTGGCTGGGCGCTCTCCCAGTACCCCTTCGTGCTTCCGCCGGACGTGACCGTGGCCGATCGCGCACCCGACAACGTCCTATGGCTGATCCTCGGAATACTCGCCTGCGGGGCACCCCTGCTGACCGCCTCCTACGCCTGGATGATCTGGGTCTTCAAGGGGCCTGATGCGCCGTTGGATCCGAGACTGCCGCGCAAAGGGCACAGGTGATTGCCCGAGGCGACTTGGGGTAGCATGGGCCCTCGGACCACCCAGGTGGCGGGAGCAACTCAATGTCGAAAGAGCAGTTCGAACGGTTCTTCAGTGCGATGTTGGCGGCTGATCGGTCTGGCGCAAACGAGATAGCATCGGCCTGGGCAGCCGAGCACGGTCACAAGAGCGCGGTCGGAGACCTCCTGGAGCCGGCGCTGGCCCGTCTCGGCGGGCTCTGGGACGACAAGGAGGTCAGCCTCGCTCAGGGGTACATCGCCGCCAAGATCGCCGGCGACTTGTTCGAACTGGCCGCGGAGGCGGAGTCTGGCTCCGAGGATGATGGCTACGAGATTCGGAAAGGACCTGTAGTGGTGGGCAACATCGAGGATGACTTCCATGCCCTGGGGCGCCGTCTGGTGGTCACATTCCTCAAGACCGCAGGCTGGAAAGTGTACGACCTCGGCAACGACGTTCCGCCACAGGAGTTCGTGGACAAGGCCGTCGAGGTCGGCGCAAAGGTGATCGGCGCCTCGGCCATGATGGCCAGCACAGCGTCGAATATCGGCCTCCTCCGCAAGGAGATCGACCGCCGTGGACTCACAGGGCAGATCCAACTAGCGGTGGGCGGCGCAATCTTCCGGCTGCGGCCCGAGCTCGTAGACGAGGTCGGTGGGGACGGGACAACTGCCAATGCATTGGGCGCCCCCGTCCTGTTCGAGAGGCTCTGGAACGCGGCGGAAACCTCATGAACTCCCGGGACCGTGTTCTCGCCACCCTCGCGGGAGAGCCCGTCGACCGACGACCGGTGAGCCTCACCACGAGCTTGTACGGCGCGGCCCTCACCTCTTGCCCGCTGCAGACCTACTACACCGACCCCGAGGCCTATGTGCGCGGGCAAGTCGCCGTGCTCGAGACCCTGGCACCAGACATCGTCTTCGCCCCCTTCACGCTGGCTCTAGAAGGTGCGGCCTTCGGGTCCAAAGTGCGCTTCTTCACCGATCATCCGCCCAACATCACCGAGCCCGCCGCCAACAGCGCGACCCAGGCGCTCGCCCGTCCCCTACCGAACCCAACCAGCAGCCAAGAGCTGCGCTACATCCGGGACGCGGTGTCCGGTCTGCGGCGCACCTGCGGCGAGCGGGCCATCGTTGCCGCGGCCTGCACCTCCCCCATCGATCTGCCCATCCTGATGCTCGGCATCGGGGGATGGCTGGAGATCTTGCTCTGCGAGCCGTCGGAAGCCGACCGTCTCCTCGAGCGTTCCATCGAACACTACGCGAGATGGGCCAACCTCCTCCTGGCGGCGGGGGCGGACGTCATCGTCTCGCCCACAGCGTCTTCCAATCCGCTGGTCGTGCCCCGCGACTGTGCTGAAAACAAGTCGATCCCGGCCCTTCGGAGCGCGCTCTCGGCGATCGAGGGGCCCGTCTTCCTGCACTCCGCGGGGATGGCGCTCCAGCCATCGCTTCCCCTGCTGACCGGTATCCCGGCCGTGGCTGGTTTTGTGCTCGGTCCAGGGGAAAGCTTCGAACTCGCACGCGCCACCGTGGGTGAGAAGTACACGCTCATCGGCAACCTAGACGGCCCAGCATTGGGAGGGCGCGATGCGGCCTCCGTCGAGGCCGAGTGCCTCGATCTGCTCGAGAGCTTCCGCGATGATCCCAGGATCATCCTGGGTACCTCCGCGGCGGACATCCCCTACCAAACTCCACTCTCCACACTTGGCGCACCCAGGGTGGCTGCCGAAGCATTCGAAACGCATCGGAAGACGGCTGCTGGGCAACCCGGCAAGACCGTCTGTGTGGCCTGCTCCATCTTCCGCACCGAGCTGGATGCGCTCCGAGCGGCCGGAGAGCTCGACCTTCCGGTGAGGTATCTCGACTCGATGATGCACCTCTACCCGAAGCGACTCGATCGAGCGCTCTCGTCCGTGCTGGAGAAGGGCGGCCAGCGAGGTCAGGCCACGGTGCTGCTCTGGGGAGACTGCCACCCGCACATGAACGAGCACGGCGCCCTCCCACACACCCGACGTGTGCAGGGCACGAACTGCCTGGAGATCCTTCTCGGCAGGGAGCGATTCCGGGAACTGCTTCAAAAAGGCGCTTTCTTCCTGCTTCCGGAGTGGGTGCGCCGCTGGCGAGAGATATTTGCCCAAGGGCTGGGGCTCGATCGCGAGATCTCCGGCGAGTTGCTCCGAGAGCTTCATACCCACTTCATCTACATCGACACCGGACTCGTACCCGCGCCAATAGAGATATTGGACGAGATCTCCGCCTACTTCGGCCTGCCCTGGGAGACCGTCGAGGTGGGCCTCGACGGGCTGCGCGAGGGCCTAGCAAAGGCGCAACGGGACCTCGAGGGAGAGCGATGACCGGCCCTACCTCCAAGGCCCCAAACAAGCTCGCCCCCGCCGAGCAGGCCATGGTCTACGACCTGCTCACTGTCCTCGTCCGCGACGCCGCCAATCCCGAGCGTTTTGCCCAGCGCCTGTGCGAGATGTTGCGCGAGCTGACCGGCGCTCGAACGGTTGTTGCAGCCGGACCTCCGTCGAGACCCGGTCAAAACCCACAGCTGACCGCAGTGACGCCCTCCCGCCGTCGCGAGCTCGCGGAGAGTGCCCCAGTCGGAAGCTTGCTGCGCTGGGCGTGGAGTCTGGACGCGCCGACGCTGTGGGAAAGGGATGAGGAAGCCGAGAAATGGCCTGATGGGCCGTGCATCGGAGTCCCCTTCTCCGTGGGTGACCGTCGGGTGGGGGTCTTGTTCCTGATGGAGCTACCCGGCCTCGACAACGCTCGGGCTGTCCTCGACGTGCTCACAGCGATCTCGCCGACCATCTCGCTGGCCTTCTCCAACGCTTTGCTCCTCGACGAGCGAGCGAGACACCTCCACGAACGCACCGCCCAGCTCAGGGCCAGTGAGGCGAGATTCCAGGCCATCGCGGAGCGGGCCTTCGACATGATCCTGGTGGGTGACGAGGACGGGCGTCTGGTCTACTGCTCTCCGGCAATCGAAGAGACGCTCGGGTATCAACCGGAGAAGATGATCGGCCGCCTCCTCGCCGAGCTCGCTTGGGAGGGCGACTACGGGGAAGTCCTCGCCTGTCTCGCCGACATCGCCGCAGGAAACCCAGTGACGTTGAAGCTGCTTCGCTTGCGACGGCGGGATGGCTCGCGTGCAGAGATCGAGATCAACGCGGGACCGGTCGAGCGCGGCGGGGAGATCGTCGGCATCCAGCTGATCGGCCGCGACGTCACCCACCGAGAGGAGTCCGCCCGCGCACGTATGGAGCTGGAGCGGCAGCTGAGTCACGCCCAGCGACTCGAGTCCATCGGTCGCCTCGCCGGAGGGGTTGCCCACGACTTCAACAACATGCTGAGCGTCGTGCTCTCCAGCACGTCCTTTCTCCGAGATGGGATCGTCGACAGAGTGCTTTTGGAGGACGTCGCGCAGATCGAGCAGGCCGGCAACCAGGCGGCCTCTCTCACCCGGCAGCTCCTCGCCTTCAGTCGAAAGCAGCTGCTCCGCCCGGAGGTCCACGAGCTCAACGGGATCGTGAAGAGCATCGACGAAATGCTGCGCCGGTTGATCGGCGAGGACATCGACCTGCTCTCGAGGTTGGGCGGCGACGTCGGCCTGGTCCGCGTCGACCGCGGTCAGATCGAACAGATCCTCATGAACCTCGCGGTGAACGCCCGCGACGCCATGCCGAGAGGTGGCCACCTGACGCTTGAGACCGCCAATATCGAACTCGACGAACAATTCGCAGAGACCCACGCCGAGGTGAGGCCCGGGCCCTATGTGCAGCTCGCGGTGAGTGATACCGGCACCGGAATCGACTCCGAGACGCTGGTTCAGATCTTCGAACCGTTCTTCTCGACCAAGTCACGGGACGAGGGGACAGGGCTGGGCCTGTCCACGGTCCACGGAATCGTCAAACAGAGCGGTGGCCACATCTTTGTGTACAGCGAGGTGGGCGTCGGCACGACCTTCAAGGTCTATCTGCCCCGGGTGGACGCCAGCCCCACGGCCACCGACGGGCCGCGAGCCCTCGAGAGCTACACCCCCGATGGACTGGTGACGGTCCTGTTGGTCGAGGACGAGGTCTCAGTACGGCGGGCTGCCGCCCGGATCCTCAGGCGAGGCGGCTACCGGGTCCTCGAGGCGGGTGACGGGCCCGAGGCCGAGGCAATCGCCGGTGAGCACGGGAGCGATATCGACATCCTCCTCACCGACATCATCCTCCCCGGCCCGACCGGATGCGAGGTCGCCGAGCGACTGCTGGAGGACTACCCGGCGCTGCATGTCGTCTATGTCTCTGGGTATACGAACAACGCCATCGAGCATGCTGGAGTCCACGCAGTCGACCGGCCCTTCATCCAGAAGCCCTTCACGACAGAGACCCTCCTCGAGACCCTCGGCCAACTGCTGAAGCCAGGCTGAGACCCAATAGAATGCTATTGCCGGTTAGGGTGCTTGTCTGGAGTACTCATGACCCTCACACGTGTATTCGTTGTTTCTCTCCTTGCATTGGCCGGCTGCGGAACCGAACTCTCCCTCAACGAACGCATAGGCCCCGAGGGCAGCGAGCCCGGAGAGTGCACGGACGGCGCCGACAATGACGAGGACGGCGACTTCGACTGTGACGACTCGGACTGCAAGGCCGCCCCAGACTGCTGTCCGGATGCGGACCGCGACGGGGTGTGCGATGCCGATGATCTATGCGAGGGTGGCAACGACGAGATCGACTCCGACAACGACCTGATCCCCGACCTGTGTGATCCCTGTCCGAACGATCAGCCCGACGACACCGACGGAGACGGCGTGTGCGACTCCGACGACATCTGTCCCGGCGGCGACGACAACGCAGACTCGGACAATGACGGTGCCGCCGACGCGTGCGACCCCTGTCCCGACGACAACCCCGACGACACAGATGGCGACGGCGTGTGCGACTCCGACGACACCTGTCCCGGCGCGGATGACACCGCCGATGCCGACGGTGACGGTGTCGCCGACGACTGCGACGACTGCCCCGACGACAATCCCGACGACACCGACGGCGACGGCGTCTGTGACAGCGACGACATCTGCGAAGGCGGAGACGACGGGGCCGATGCCGACGGTGACGGCGTTCCGGACTACTGCGACCTCTGCCCCCAAGACGACCCAGACGACATTGATGGCGACGGCGTCTGCGACAGTGACGACCTCTGCCCGGGGTCCGATGACACCGTAGACACCGACGGCGACGGCAGCCCCGACGGCTGTGACCCCTGCCCCCTGGACAATCCCAACGACAGCGATGGGGATGGCGTCTGTGACAGCGACGATCTCTGTGCAAACGGCGACGACAACATCGACAGCGACGGCGACGGCGTCCCGGACGGATGTGACCCCTGCCCCATGGACAACCCCGACGACACCGATGCAGACGGCGTCTGCGACAGCAGCGACCTCTGCCCCGGCTCCGATGACGCCCTGGATGGCGATGCCGACGGTACGCCCGACGGATGCGACCCCTGCCCCATGGACAACCCCAACGACAGTGACGGTGACGGCGTCTGTGACTCCGACGACCTCTGTCCCGGTGGCGACGACAACACCGACACTGACGGGGATGGAACACCCGATGGCTGCGACCCCTGCCCCCTCGACGATCCGAACGACAGTGACGGCGACGGCGTCTGTGACAGCAGCGACCTCTGCCCAGGTTCCGATGACAGCGTCGATGGCGACGGTGATGGGGTTCCCAACGGCTGCGACCCGTGCCCCTTGGACAACCCCGACGATACCGACGGCGATGGCGTCTGCGATAGCGACGACCTCTGTCCCGGTGGCGACGACAACATCGACAGCGACGGCGATGGCACGGCCGACTACTGCGACCTCTGCCCCCTCGACAACCCCGATGATACCGACGGCGATGGGGTCTGTGACGGCGATGACCCCTGCCCCACCGACCCCCTCGATCTGTGCCTCGGCGGCGGCGTCTGCCAGAACGGATCCGTCGAGATCTCCACCGCTCCGAGCGGCAACATCATGCTCTGCGACGACCCAACCGACGGCGTCTGCGAGGAAGACTTCGAGCAGATGTGCCCGGTGGGGTGGCACCTGTGCCAGATCCAGGAGTTCAACAACAACAACGACGGCTGGACCCAGCCCACCAGCACCAGCGAGCGGGCTCTCGGGGTCATCAGCTGTCGCGGCAGCTCCGGTGCCGGTCACCAGACTATTCCCGACGCCTCCTCGGCAAATACTTCTCTGGGTCAGGACGAAGTCCACAGCTGCTACTTCGGCAGCTCGCGGGACAGCTGCACCGCCTGGTACGGATGCAACGAGACGGACGCAATGGCGCTCTGTTGTCGCGACCAGCCCCTGTGCGGCAACGGCGTCGTGGACCACCCCGACGAGATGTGCGACGACGGCGACGCCGACAACACCGATGACTGTCTGACTTCCTGCTCGTGGCGGGTCCCCGTGGATCACGGCTTCGGCGGCACCAACTGCAACTGACCAGCACGTGAGATGATTCACGATGGCCGGCGAGCACCCGACTTCAGGAGCACTAGAACAAACCGATGATGTCGTTGTGAAATCGACGGCCTCATCGCCCGTTCTGACGCAGCTATCCACGGAAATGCAGGCGTTTCGACGCCGCATGACCGTGGCATACGCCTGGTGCATGATCGCGGTAGCCATCGCCGCAATCACCTATGAGTGGTCTGCCGTTTCACCCCTCGATCGCGCCGTCATGTTCTTTGGCCTCGGGGTGGCGTTGGCGACGCTGTGGACGGCGTGGAGCGGACGAACCACCGCCGCAATGGTCATGCTCTCCACCGCGAGTCTGTTGTTCCTGGGTTGGACGACCTTGTACCTGCCCAACTCGGAGATGACGCCCCTCTATCTGCTCTTCCCGGCCATGATGGCAACGATAGTGCTCCAGGACTGGCGGTGGAGCTTGGTGGGGAACGGGGTGTTGCTCGCGGCGGCCGTCATCATGCGGGTCCTCTACTACGTCTGGTACGACGCTGACCCGAGCCAAACCACGGCGCTGCTGTTCGATACCACCGCCATCTTTATCTTCGGGATGGTGCTCACCGCGCTGCATCGCCACCGAAGCGACAAGGACCGACGGTTGCTCGAGGACGCGCTTCACGCCAACCAGATCCTGGCACGGAGGGCTGTCGAGGCTCGCGACGCCGCTCGAGAGGCCAACGACCTCAAGAGCGACTTCCTCTCTCGGATCAGCCACGAGCTACGCACTCCATTGAACGCCATCCTCGGCTATGCGGAGCTGATCGAGGAGGAAGAGCTGATCGACCCCGACGGTCAGCCCGACCTCGCCAAAATCCATGCCTCGGGACGCCACCTCTTGGGATTGGTCGACGATCTCCTCGACCTGACAAAGCTGGAGTCCGGCGAGATGAACATCATGGTTCAGCCGGTCGATCCCGGTCCTCTCTTGCACGAGGCCGCAGAAGCCGTTCGCCCCCTCGCCCAGCGCAACAGGATCGAGGTGAAGGTGAGCGTCGACGGTACCGGACCGGTCGACCTCGACCCCCATCGTGTGCGCCAGATCCTGGGACACCTGCTGAGCAACGCGGCGCGATTCACCGAGGACGGCATCATCGAACTCACGGGCCGAGTCGAGCCGGATGCCATGGTGCTCGCGGTCGGCGACACGGGAGTGGGCATCGACGCCCAGCGGCTTCCTCGGCTGTTCGAACCCTTCGTGCAGGGTACGTCGCAGACCCAGTACGACAAGGGTGGAGCGGGGTTGGGGCTGGCGCTCTGCGACCGTCTCGTGCGACAGATGGGTGGGCACATCGACGTCGCATCAAAGGTCGGAGAGGGCTCGACCTTCACTGTCACCCTTCCAACGCGCGTCCTTGCTTGAATCCTTGGCACTTGATCCGAAGGGCCAAGCATGTTCACGCCGATCACCGCTGTACGCCCGGTGGCCGCACACGCACACCGAACCAGAGTCCACGAGCCACAACGCCCGGGGTCCCCTCCCAGTGAAGATCCCGCCATGGTGGTGGAGGTCAGTCCCGAGGCCGCCGAGGAACTCGCTGGCGACGAACACATAGATCCTGGACCCACGGAACTCACCGAGGCCGAGCAGGACCTGATCACGCAGCTGAAAGCCCGAGATCAAGAGGTTCGAGCGCACGAGAGTGCCCACATGTCGGCGGGTGGAGCGGCGGCGGGCGGGGCTAGCTACACCTACCAGTCCGGCCCCGACGGCAACCAGTACGCCATCGGAGGTGAGGTCCCGATCGCCATCGACACCGGAGGATCACCGGAGCAGGTCATCTCCAACGCCCAACAGGTCCGGGCCGCAGCCCTCGCACCCGCACAGCCCTCCTCGCAGGACATGAGCGTCGCCGCCATGGCGTCACAGATCGAGATGGGCGCCCGATCCGAGCTCGCCCAGGAGAAGCAGGCCGAGCTCGCCGAGCAGCTGAAGCCCGAGGAGGCGCCGGAGCTCCCGGGGACCACACATACCGAACCCACCGAATCCGAGGACGCCACCAAGAACTACGGCGGCCGTCGTGCCGACGGGCAAGATGGGCACACCCATAGCGGCGCCGACTGTGGATTCTGCGCCCAGTCGACCACAAGGTACCGACTAAACGCAGTTTAGTCGGTGCTTGTGCAGCGACCGGGTCTGAATCATTTCAGATGTGGCGCACGCAGTGCGTCACATAAAGTGAAGTTTTGAGGGGCACAACCGGAGCCTGCGACGCGTGAGCGCGTCGATTCTGCGCGTCGTCCCTGGCCGCCTACGCAGCGAAGTAGTTCAAGGGCGCGAGGCCACCCGGAGCTTGTCGAGCCGATCGCCGTCGTCAAAGGTGGCGACGATGCCCGTCGCTTCGGCGATGACGTGGAAGTTCGTCACCAGAATCGTGCCGTCCTCGATCACGAATCCCGAAGCTGCAGCCTCACACTCTCCATCTCGATCAACAAGGTGGCGACACTGGGCCGGGCACTCTCGGCGACCTCGCGAAAATCAGCCGCGGAGGCCGCCACTCCGAATGCAAGAAGGATCTCTATCAAGGGCTACTCCCGTCGTGTACCGAGTGTAACTACGGAATCGCCCTCGTGCTCGAAGCGCCGCCGCCCGTCAGCGACTCGTGTCGCCCCCAGTGTCGGTGAGAGAGGTGTCGAGGTCGGACGCAGTGTCCGAGGCGGTGTCGGAAGCGGTATCGGCGGCGGTGTCCGAGTCCGTGTCCGAGTCCGTGTCGGCGTCGGTATCGGCGTCGGTATCGGCGTCTGTATCGGCGTCGGTGTCCGCATCGGTGTCCGTGTCGGTATCCGCTCCGGTGTCGGTGGAGGTGTCGTAGTTCAGCGGGTAGGCGACCTTCTCGCAGGCGCCGCCGAGAAAGGCCAGGACGCCCGAGGCCGCAAAAGCAAGGAGGACCGCACTTGCATGGCGGGCTCGCGAGCGCCCTTGCGGGACCTCTCGGGGCAGCTTGGTGGAAGCCCGACGCACGCCCACACGGTCCAGAACCAGAGCGTCGACCGCATCCCGCAGTCTCGCGCCCTCCTCCAGCTGCGCCCTTCGCAGCCGCCTCTCCGTGGTCCGGATGCCCTCGATCCTGGAATGCAGAAGGGGATCTTCGTCCCCCACTGCCGCAGCACTCGCCTCGAAGACCCGCTCCAGCAACCTCACGAGCTCGAGGTTCGCCCGCGACCGCCACGCCTCGATACGCGACGAGACCGCGTGTGCCTCGGGGTCGTCGTAGAAGTGGCGGATCACGGCAGCGAGATGGTCCAAGCCGATGACCTGTTCCATCAGTGAGTTCGTTCCCCAGCATCGCGGACCGAACATGTCCAGTGACACCTCGCAGGTTCGGCGCACAACCGGATCTGCGATGTCGTAGGCGTGGCCGAGCCAGGTTCCACAAGCGCGTCCTTGGGCCTGGAGTCGCCTCAGGAGCGGCGTTCCGGCGTAGGCTTCGGTTCGACAAAACGCGAGTGCGTGACGGTGGTGTCTCCGCATGAACGCCAGGTCGGCTCGCAGGGTCTCGACAGTGGCGTCTGGATGGAAACACATGCTCGTGAACTGCACCGAGATCCCTTGCTCGGTACAGGCCTGCAGGGCGCGGTTGCTATCCTCCACCGTCTGCCGTCGCCCGATGCTGCGCAAACCGGCGTCCGAAGCAGATTCTACGCCGAGGAACACGCGCACCACTCCCATCTGCGCGAGACGGGCGAGCACATCTGGGTGGGCGTCGGGGGGACGCAGCTTGATCATCAGGCCGAGGTCGGTGAGCCCACGGGCCTTCCAGGCGGCGTCCAGAGCGTCGAGGCGGGCGTGGTTGGCGGCGGCAGATGGCACGAGGAAGTTGTCGTCGTGGAAGATGAACTGCCGGATGCCTCGATCGTGGTACAGCTCCGCCATCTCGTCGGCGATGCACTCGGGATCTCGGCGCCGGAAGCGCTTTCCCGGCACCAGATCGTGGAGCGTCATGATGCAGCAGTAGTCGCAGTCGGCAACACATCCGCGGCTGCCAAGCACATAGGAAGTGGGCACGCCGGCAAAGAGACGAACGGCCCCGCGCCGGTCCGGAAACGCGAGCACGTCCAAGTCCTCGATCTTGCGGCGGGTGGCGGTGCGGACGATGCCGTCAACCGTGCGAACCACCAGGCCTGGCACCTCGGTCATGGACACGGGATCGGCGCCGCAGTCCGCGATCTGCACGATCGCTTGCTCACCCTCGTGAAGGACCACCGCCGCTAGAGCAGGGCATTGTGCGAGGAGGTCCTCGGCAACACACGTGGCAAAGTGCCCACCGGCAACCACGGGCACTTCGAGTGGACGCAGCGCCTCTGCGAGGGCGAGGTAGGCGCGTGCATGGACCTCGAAGCACAGAGAAAGGCCGACCAGATCACACTCGGCGGCCCCCGAGATGACCGAGCCAATGTCGCCAGCCCCCTCGAAGGCCACGAGTACCGCCCGGTGTCCGGCGTTTTCCAGTGCCGACGCAAGGTAGCGAACCGACAGGTTCTCCTCGACATCGGGTCCGACAAGCAGCACGCGCATATGTCACCTCTGCGGCGATTCTTGCATCTCCAAGGTGCCGGTCAAGTCCTGCATCGAAGCACGAACCACATCTTGCCGGACATAGGCCGCTTCACAAGGCGATAACTCGCGACTCCCGCTACAGGTCATCAAAAAGACCTATGCATTGTGTACGACAGTGAGCGCCAAGGAGCACGTCGCGCATCTTGGGCCAGCGTTCCCTCGCCTCTAGAGTTCGTCGGCGAAGACCTGGCGGCTGGCAACGTAGTCCACCAGCTGCGACACGGACCCCTCGAACGCCTCTTGGGAAGACAGGCAAGAGTACGGTGCTACCTCGGTTTCGACGTATGGAGCGATGAGGTCGTGGTGCGCTCGAAGCCGCTCCTCGAAGGCCGCTGGCGAAGCCAGACCCGAGCCCACCTCGGCCACCGCATCCAGGTAGCGGTCTCGATAGATCGGGTCGTCCATCAAGAAGCGGATCAGAGGCCAGTCCGCTGTGATCTCGTCGAGTGACATCGAGGGAGGGCTGCCGAAGGCTGCACCCTGGCCAATATCTGCAAGCGCCAGGTTGTGGTCCCATGGAACCCAGTGCAGCACGCCGGTCTCGGGATCTGAGAAAAGGTAGTAGTTGTGGGCGAGCACACCGTAGGCGTCCCAGTTCCCGACATAGGTATTGACCGCGAGCCAGCGAATGAATCCGTCGGCGTCGAACACATCGTCGAGCTGCTCGCGCCAGATGTCGTCGTCAGCGGGGCTGTGGAGGGCGTCGATGGCCGCTTCGACATCGGACCAATCGGCGTCGGACTCATTGTTCTTCTTTGGGAATCCCTCTTCGTGGAACTCGGTCCAGTCGGCGGCGAGCCCCGCCGGCTTGTACACGTTGCCGTCGTTGTCACCGAAGATCCGCTCCGCCATTGCATCCGCTGGATCCTCGATCATCGTGTACAGCCCGTAGTTCATTGAGCCCGCTCCGATGTCGACGATGACACTGGCAAACCGGTATCGGGCGACCGGCACCCCCTGCTCGTCCAGGATGTCCGCCACCAGGGCGTCGCGCACCAGGGAGTCGTCGCTGAATCCGCTCGCAAAGGTGAGCTTGTCGAAGCCGAAGAAGCGCTGGTTCTTTGTCTCCGGGACCTCGTCCTCGAACTTGTCGAAGTCCAGCCGAAACGGGAGCTTCATCACGCCCCCAGCCCACGACATCGCCAGCGAGGAGTTGCCCTTGTAGCGCATGCCCACGTGGCTCCAGGTCTCGTCGCCAACGGAGACCTCCACCGGCACATAGATGGGATCGCGCTCGAGGAGCACCAGGTCTTCGGGTTCCTCGGGAAGGAAGCCGTCCGGAAGGCAGAAGAGCTCGGGATAGGGGCCTTGAAAGCAGAAACCCGACAGATCGACCGGGCCCAAGCTCGCCTCGCAGGGATCGCCCACTGCCAGATCTACGCAGGCCTCGAACAGCTCTGGTGGAGGATCGTCGCCGCCGGCACCTTCTCCGAGACCGGGGTCGGCGCCCAGCTCACCGGCGAGGTCGGTCATGTCATCCTGCATCGCCAGATAGTCCTCTGCGCCGATCTGGATGTGGATCTCCAGCACACTGGAGGCGTCGAAGACCATGTCGTAGTTGGCCGCGACATCGCCGTGGCTGTCCTCGTTCCAGTCCGACGTGCCCGTCGCCTTTGGGTGTCCGGGTGCGTCTTCCTTGCAGCCGGCGAGTCCGATCAACAGGGCGAGGGACGTGATGCCTGCGCTGAGTTTCATAGTTTACTCCTGAAGAGTTCAAATCCGATGACAGCCATGCCGGCCATGCGAAGGTAGTTCTGGGCAATGGATCTGGTTGCGGGACCGACCTCGGAGCCGGTGAGGAAGAGGCTGGTGAGGCCCTGGCTGAAGAACCACAGCTGGTCGTGGATCCGCGTCAGCTGCTCGTCAGTCAGCGTCGCGAGCTGGGGGTCGGCCCTCATGCGCTCGAGCACGAAGTCTGGCGGCGGCCTGCCGTTCTTGATGTTCTCCAGCACCGGACCCGACAGCGAGAGCGCCTGAAAGAGATTCGGCTCCTCCTCGGCAAAACGAAGGTTGCCCAGGCCAAACTGGAGGAAGGGCGGCTCTCCCTCGACGGGCGTCGACAGATAGCTTTGGGCCACCGCCAGGATCCGCAACAACACCGCCTGCTTGAGCTCGTCCATGGACCCGTAGGCGCGGTAGACCGGCTGCGTAGAGCAGTCGAGCTCGCGGGCAACTCGTCGGGCCGAGACCGCCTCGAGCCCCTCTGCTCGGGCGATTTCGAACGCGGCCTGGAGGATCTGCTCCTGAGTCGTCGTGGTCTTCGGTGGCATGAATCAACTCCAATTACATCTGTTATGTAACGCCTGTTATTTATCCGTCAAGGAGTGCTCTCCAACTCGACCGGCGCTACAGGGCAAGCACCGCCTACCCCCGGAGAACTCCGTGCCGCTGAAGTCCGACTACCAGGCGCGCATCCACCGCGTCGTGGACCACATCGAGCGCCACCTGGCGGAGAACATGAATCTCGAAGAACTGGCGAGGGTAGCGGCTTTTTCGCCCTACCACTTCCACCGGGTCTTCGCTGCCATGACCGGCGAGACACTGCATCGTTTTGTGACGCGCCTGCGTCTGGAGCGGGCCGCGACCCACCTCCTGCTCTACCCGGACCACTCAGTCACCGAGATCGCCTATGACTGCGGCTTCTCGAGTCCCGCTACCTTCGCCCGGGCGTTCAAAGCCCACTATTCCATCAGCGCCACCGCCTGGCGCAAGATGAGCAAAACGGACCGCAAGAATCGCAAAACGGACCGCAACCAGCGCAAAGATCGACAGAGCGACACAGCCTACCTTCCTGGTGCCGGCGAGGGGATCGACCCCTCCCGCAGGAGGACAGAAATGACAACCGTCAAAGCCAACAACGTCGAAGTGAAGACCCTGGACACCATGACCGTCGCCTATGTGCGCCACGTCGGACCCTACGCGGGAGATGCCGAGCTCTTTGGGCGCCTCATCGGCCAGCTGTGCAAGTGGGCCGGGCCTCGGGAGTTCCTCACTCCCCAGGCCAAGATGCTCGCGATCTATCACGATAATCCCGAAGTCACCGACGAGGACAAGCTCCGAGTGTCCATGTGCCTGACCGTGCCCGCCGACACCAAGGCCGAGGGCGAGATCGGGGTCATGGAGGTGCAGGGCGGACGCTGCGCCCTCGCCGGCTTCGAGATCGACGTCGATCAGTACGGCGCCGCTTGGCAGTGGCTGTACGGCTCCTGGCTGCCCAAGAGCGGCTACGAGCCCGACGACCGGCCATGCTACGAGCTCTTCAAGGGCTCTCCGAACGAGCATCCAGAAGGCAAGCACGTCTTCGATATCTGCTTGCCGGTTCGCCCCGCCTAGTCCAGCGTCAAACCCAGGAGCACGGCCCGACCGTACCCGCTATTCTGCGGCGGTGAACGGGAATGAACAGCTGGGCGAATCCAAGCAGGGCTTTGGCATGTTTGCCGGAGTGTTCCGCCCGGTTGTCCTCACGATTCTCGGGGCCATGCTCTATCTGCGAGAGGGCTGGCTAGTCGGAAATAGCGGTTTACTGGGCGCTCTGGCGATCATCGCCGTCGCCTATGGGATCACCGGGACCACTGCCCTGTCGCTGTCGACCATCGCCACCAATGTGCGGGTCGCCAGAGGAGGGTCGTTCGCGATCATCGCCCGAGCACTGGGACTCGAGGCCGGAGGTGCCATCGGGGTGCCGCTGTACGTCGCCCAGTCGATCAGCTCGGTGATGTACCTGTACGCGTTCTCGGAGGGCTGGGCGGTCCTGTTCCCCGAGCACAACGGCATGCTGGTCGCCGCGGCTGGGTTTGTCCTCGTCGCGATTATCGCCTTGGCATCTGCAAATCTCGCCGCGCGCGCCCAGGCGATCATGCTCGGGGTGGTCGCCATCGCGATGATCTCGGCACTGGCTGGCCTCCGGACAGCTGAGCTGGCCGACCCGGTGATGGTCGGCCGGTTCCAAGAGGTCGGTCCCCTCGGAGCGTTTGCCATCTTCTTCCCGGCCGCCACCGGGATCATGGTCGGCGCCGGCATGTCCGGAGATCTCACCGATCCACGCTCGGCCCTACCCCGGGGAACCCTGCTCGCCTGGGGAACCACCCTGGCCGCCTATGTGCTCTTCGCGTTCTGGTACTCGCTGATCGCCGACTCCGCGACCCTGATCGCCGACAAGACGGTGATGGTCGAGCGGGCCGCCATCGGAGAGCTGGTGCTGGCGGGACTGCTGTCCTCGACCTTGATGGCGGCGCTGTCCTCGATCGTCGCCGCGCCAAAGCTGCTGCACGCGATGGCGGAGTACGACATCGTGCCCGGATCCCGTTTCCTGAAGCGGACCACGGCCTCGGGTGCCCCCCGCAACGCGATCCTCACCACCCTGGTGCTGGCGTCCCTCGGCCTGCTCTCCGGATCCCTGGATGCCATCGCGCCCATCATCACGAGCTGCTTTCTGCTCACCTATCTGGCCGTGAACGCGGTGGTCTTCCTCGAGCAGCAGCTGGCGATGATCTCCTTCCGACCGTCGTTCCCGGTCTCGCGTTGGGTGCCGTTCGCGGGCATGGTCAGCTGCATTTTGGCCTTGGGACTCTCTGCCCCCGGAGGCGGACTATTCGAGATCCTCGGAGTGCTGGGCCTGTACGCCTGGCTGACCCGACGACAGCTGGAGACACCCTGGGAGACCGTGACCTCCGGACTGGCGATGAACCTCGCGGCGCGCCTCGCATTGTGGGCGTCTACCCTCCAGAAGTCGGCACGGAGCTGGAAGCCCGATCTGCTCGTGCCAATCACCGATACCGCCACGCTGAGCGCAGTGGCTCCGCTGGTCCGAAACGTCATCGCCTCCCAGGGCAGCGTGAAGTACGCCGCCATGGTCGACGAAGCGAAGGTCAAGAAGGCCCTGGACAACGAGGTTCGCCGCTTGCGAAAGCGCGGCAGCTACAGCTCGTGGCATCCCATGGCGGCCGGGCACGTCGTCGACGGCATCCGCCTGACCATGAACGTGATGCGCGGGACCTTCTTCGCAGCCAACCTGCTCCTGGTGACCGATGACATGGGGCAGGAGGCGCTGCAGAACGTCCGGGATCACGGCGTGCGAACTCGAATCGGCATGGCTCTGCTGCTGAGCGGACCCGCCGGCCCCCCCGACTCGGGCAAGACCATCAACGTCTGGCTCTCGGAACGCACTCCAGACTGGGAGCTCGGCCTCAAGGTCGCCAACACCGACCTTCCGGTCCTGCTCGGACTGCTGTTGGCCAGGCCCGACCACGGCCAGATCCGCCTGTGCAGCGCCGTCCGGAATCCCGCCCAGGAAGCCGACACTCGCGCATTCCTGATGGCGTTGATCGACCAGGGTCGGCTGCCCGCCTCCACCACGGCCAATGTCACCACCCTGCCCTTCCTCGAAGCCCTCAGCCACGCCGAGCCGGCCGACATCCACCTCCTCGGACTCCCGGAGACCATCGATGTCGAGCGGTGCCGCACGATTCGCGACGCCGCTGGCGGCCCCTGTCTGTTCTTGCGGGACTCCGGGCAGGAGAGCTTGCTGGCTTAGGTCAAGTCCGGAGTCAAACCCATGGGCTGTGAGCTGTCGTACATATTCCAGATTCTGGAGGGCCGTCGGGAGGAACTGCGAATTGTACTGGTTACACCAACATATGTTCGTCAGTTTGCACGTCATGGGTGCAGACGCAGGGCTTGACCGGCAACTGTAGAGCTAGGGTTTCTGGCAGCGAAAGCCGGTGTCCTCTCTGACCTCGCTGGACGCCGAGTCGAGGACCTTGCCCTTGGCGTTGACCCGAGCCGGCTCACCAGCGCGCACCCGCCATTCCCACTTCAGGTGTTCGTCGACCGTCGCTTCTCCGGCGGGCGGAAGAGACAGGCCGAAGCTGTCACAGTAGGCCTTGGCGGCCGCGAAACTCACCCAGACCACCGGTGTGCGAGAGGTGTTCGGAGGAGGTCGGGAGTCGACCCAGTCCTGCAGATAGCCGTCCACCGCGCCCGGTCCGGGAGCCCATTCCTGGACGTCCCGGGTCCAGTAGTCGAAGATCTCGTAGGTAACGGGATTTCCGCCGCTACGATCCCGCTTGAATGTGACGATCTCGGTGTTGATCGTCACCTCGTCGCCGGCGTCGTTGGTGGCCGTGCTCTGGTAGTGCACCCGGCGAATGGCGCGACGGCGGGCGTCCTCGAAGGGATCTCGGTAGTGGCCAGCCGCGTCTTCGGCCTCGGCCGCGGCGATCTCCTGGTCGGTATAGGCGGAACCAGCCGGTTCGGACTCGATCGCCGGCTCCGCAGCTGTAAAGAGCGGAAGTCCGGCGTGCTCGGCGTGCCTGGGATCGGAGGTCGCCTCCTCCGTGAGCCAGCGAGGTGCGCTGGGAGCGGCTCCCGGAGGGCCGAGGAGGTTGTCGGGCCAGGCTGACCCATCCTGCCACCACGCCCGAATCCACAGCCCCTTCTTGTCGGCGAGCTGGACCAGAGCCGGCATCTCCATGGGTGCCTTGGGCTCGGAAACCAGTGATCCATTCCAGAACACGCCGCCCTGCTTTGCCGGCATCAAGCTGGCATCTGGACCGGCCATCTCGGCGATTTCGAAGGCGGTGAACTGCGCTCGAAAGGCGTGATCTTCGCCCATATCGGTGTGCCAGGGCAGATCGGGCTCCAGCTTTCGCGACAGCATGCTCCAGCGCCGCATCGCGTCTTCGTCCTGATCGAAGAAGAAGGTGAGCGCGAGCTGACGAGCCAACCTCGCTATCCCGGTGGGATCGGCTCTTTCGTCCAGGCAGAGGAGGCTGCGGTGGGTTGCAGAGAGTAGACGACGGGCCTTGGCAGGATCGAAGGCCCGAAAAGCCTCGTCGATGGCATCGAGCTCGGCGACGAGGGCTTCGTTCTTGTACGGCCCCTCACACGGCACTTCCTGGGCGCTGCTCGAGACGGCTAGCAACACCAACAACGTCAGACTACTCGGCATCATGGGCGTTCCCTACGCCGCACTCCGCCTTCGAGCAAACACTTCGGCGGCCGACGGACACGGTTGCAGCACGCACCGCGAGCCCGTTTTGGCCTTCCCCGCGAGCTTTTCGGCATCGGGAGATCTACCGACACTCAGCCCGGACTATCTGGGGAGCCTGGAAAGCGCGGCCCCCGGAACCAGGATTGCACCACTCCGGAGGTCGATGGCCCGAGCCTCTCGTGCAGGATGCCGTTGAGCTCGGAGCTGTCGTTGAAGTCGTTCAGACAGATGGTCATCTGCCTGCCGCTGCGTTCCTGGAGCACGATGAAGTCCCGCGCCACG
>PJEL010000181.1_pt1 | contig 75290 bp, 74 predicted proteins | sample 1853271 | NCBI WGS metagenome assembly PJEL01 (sample SAMN08108733, study PRJNA415343) | Invertebrate metagenome, whole genome shotgun sequencing project. | host: Globobulimina | place: Sweden: Gullmar Fjord | collected 2015-08
GAGACCTTTATCACATCCTCATCAATATCTATCAAAAATATACTCTTCGGGTCATGCTTCAGTATCTCATAGAGGATGCCGCCGTCGCCGCCGCCGAGGATCGCGACCTTATCCAGACTACTCCTGCTCTCAATGATCGGGGCTATCATGCTCCAGCTGTATATCTCGGCATCTATCTCAGCTATCTGAACATCCCTGTCAAGAAAAAGCATCTTTCCAAAGTCATTATTATCAATGATATCTATTTGTTGGAATTTTGACCTTTTGCTGTATATATGCTTCTTGACCTGGTACCTGACCTCAAATGAGCATCCAGGGCCGGAGAATGATGTCTGCCAGTTCTCCTCCTTTATCTCGATAGGGTTGCCTCTTAAGAGTTCAACAAGCCTTACTTTTTTAGGGCGCAGCTTGCTCTTTAGAAAGTTCATAAGTTTGGTGACAGACGTTGAGCTGCTTGCACAGGTGAATATATCAATGGATGCATGCAGCGCTTCAGGGTAGGTGTGTATGGCTATGTGCGACTCGCTTATAACAGCAATAACTGTTACTCCGATAGGGTTGAACTGGTGCCCCTTGATACTGATAAGCCCGAGGCCGCACTTTTCGATTCCCTCTCTGACAAAATCCTCAAGCGCCTTTCTGTCGTTAAGATACTTCTTTGAGCAATGTGTGAACTCTGCAATAAGCTGCGACCCGACTGGTTTCATATATTAATATCCTTTTAATAGGCAAAATTAAAACAGGAGTTATTTCATCATATACTATTCTTTTGTGTCAAATTTTGCAGAGATAGTGGTAACGGATGGTTTTAGAAACTTGAGAAACGTGCAGCATAATTTCTAAGCCGTATGAAGAGGACGCGGATCAGCTCCTGTTGAAACTTGATCCCGATCACCGGATATTTATTAAGAAATGATTCGTATGAAGGCCCGTCAGTTACAAGAAAAACGGAATCTTTTGGTATTAAGACCCTGACAGGAGGGGGCTTTACCCCGAAGATGCTGGGGTGGACAAGGATAGAACCTCTTGTCATTCGTGCCTGCACTATCCACTTGCCGGTCATTTCCGTCTCCTCCTCGTAAATAGCCTCTCCCGAGACCATGACACCCATCATGCTCAGGGATTCGCCCGGTTTTGCGGGAACCGATCCTGCAGGATACTCAATCACCTTGAAGTATGATGACAGCTGTCCAAGCTCTTCCTCGCTGAATGACCGGAAAAACCCTCCATCATTTTTTAGTTCCACCATTGTGTCACGAACATCAGTCGTCATTTTTTCTCCCTGAAAATATCTATCGGCAGCTTTTTACCTATTCTGAAGCAACCTGCAGCCGGCACCATGCATAGAGGGCATCGTAAACCTCAAATTGATAAGGCAGGTTTTCTTTGTCATCCGGGAACCGGATTCCAAAGCCCGTGGCAATCGCCTCCAGTCCTGCAGCTATAGGCTCTTTGTCCAGATTATCTGTATCAGCAGCATTTACAATTTTGGCAAGCCGCAATAAGGCTTTGTCCTGAAGATCATACTCTCTTATCAGCACACTGAAAGTGCACAGGTCGCCGTCATGGTCAAATCTGGCTCCGGGAGCATCAAAAGATATGGCATCTTCCTTGTCGGCAACCTTTGAAACCTCACTCTTTGGAACAAAGATCAGTTCTGCATCAGAGTCTATAAATCTTTTTATAAGCCAGGGGCAGGCAACCCTGTCTACATGCACATGTGATCTGGTGACCCATTTCATATCATCTGTCTCCTAAAATAAGTTAATTGTTATGACTGCTTTGCACCAAAATAAGTGAGTGTGTCTTTAACCATTTTTTCAACATCCTCAAGAAGATGCCCGAATTTTCCGTTCAGGTCGTCGTGAATATGCTGAATATATTCCTGTGCGCCTTCCTCCCCATACTTTTCTTCGAACATTCTGCCGAATTCAAGTATTTTGGTTATATCATGTCTTTCATGCTTGTGGTTGGGTTCATCTATCCACTCATGGATCTCACGATACTCCTTGCCTGTCCTTTCCATGCTTTTGTTAAGATGTTTTTCAATTGAGGGCATTTTATTATCTCCTTTGAATTATATTGGTGACAGATAAAAACTATCTGATGCCATCATCATTATAAGACGAATTGCTTTGGCCTTCAAGCGTATAGAAAGTTTCATGGTCAAGCATTGCTTCACAATTATTTCATACCATATCTGTAATATTGACCTTGTAATATATCTTTGTTACCATTCATAGCTATGAAGAAGATACTTCTAATAATAATATCGTCAGTATTCTTTGCCTCGGGGTGCGCACATTCATCTGCTGCAGCAAAGGCGGAAGGCAGTGCCGCTGTTCACAAAGAGGTTCTTTCCAACGGGCTTAAGGTCTTTGCCATAAAGGACCCGGGGGCTGTGCTGGCGGTGTTTCAGGTCTGGTATGACGCGGGTTCGCTTAATGAAGAGGTCGGGAGGACCGGCATGAGCCATCTGCTTGAGCACATGATGTTCAAGGGGACGCCGAAGTATGGGCCCAAGGAGCTTTCGCAGATCATAAAGAGGGCCGGGGGCAGAGACAATGCAGGCACTAATAAGGACTATGTCTATTACTATCAGAAGCTCGCCCCTGACAGGTTAAACCTATCCATAGAGCTTGAGGCTGACCGCATGCAGAATCTTATCCTCGATCCGGAGGAGGTTCTTTCAGAGCGTGATGTTGTTATGGAGGAGCGGAGGATGAGATATGACGACAATCCTCAGAACCTTGTATATGAGGAGGTTGTCTCCACCGCCTTTAAGAACCACCCATACAGGTGGCCTGTTATCGGTTGGATGTCTGATCTTGAAAATACCACAAGAGACAGTCTCTATGAGTATTACAAAGAGCGCTATATTCCTAATAACGCGATGATAGTGGTTGCCGGCAATATTGATGTTGACTCTGTTATGGCTATGATCAGGAAGGAGTTCGGCCCCATTCCCAGAGGGCCTGAGATCAAAAAGACTGTAATAGGGGAGCCTGAACAGAGGGGTGAAAGAAGGGTCTATGTTAATAAAGAGGCAGAGCTTCCGTATGTTATGGCAGCTTATAAAACACCAAATCTTCTTAATGATGATACATATGCGCTTGAGGTTCTCTCAATAATACTTTCAGGCGGCAGGAGTTCCAGGATATACAGGAGCCTTGTTGATGAAAAGCAGATAGCGCTCTCTGCAGGAGCAGGCTACAGCAATTTTATGAGATATGATTATCTGTTTTACCTCTACGGGACTGCTGCACTCGGAGTAGATATTGAAGAGGTTGAGGATGCACTATATCATGAAGTTGAGCTGCTGAAAAATGAGCCTCCATCAGAAAGGGAGATACAGAAGGCAAAGAACCAGATAGAGGCTGATTTTATAATGAGCCAGGACTCGATCTTTTACCGGGGAATGAACCTTGCCCTTTTTGAGATGATAGAGGACAGGAGCCTTCAGGAAAGGTATCTTGAGGGAGTTCGAAATGTTAAGGCCGCCGATGTTCAGCTGGTGGCGAAGAAGTACTTTGTTAAAAAGAAGAGGACAGTAGGGACGCTGATACCGATCAAGAACAAAAATGACAAAGATCAAATTCCAAATTCCAAAACGATTCCGAAGCACTAATAAATGAAATGAATATAACGTTGAAGAGAATACTGTTTGTTTCCTTAATTATTAATTTTGCATTAATAATTCTTAATTCGCCTTCAAGTGCGCTTGACGTTGACAGGAAGGTGCTTGACAACGGCCTTAAGCTGATGGTTGTTGAGAGACACAACCTGCCGCTCGTAAAGGTGACTATAGGGGTCAATGCCGGAAGCCTTATTGAGCCTGAAGAGAAGGCGGGGCTTGCGGGCCTTACAGCAGGTCTTCTTAAGAGCGGGACAAAGAAGAGGACAGCGGAAGAGATCGATGAGTCGATTGATTTTGTCGGGGGATCAATAGGTGCCTCCGGTGGAAGCGATTACAGCACGGTCACCCTTTCAATACTGAAGAAGGATGTAGAATTGGGTTTTGAGCTGCTCTCAGATGTGATGATGAACCCGCTTTTTCCCGAGGATGAGCTGGTAAAGAAAGTGAAGCGTATTAAGGGCAGCCTGAAGCAGAGCGAAGAGGATCCTGGCTTTGTCTCTTCCAAGGCATTCAAAAAGGAGGTCTTCGGTTCTCATCCCTACGGCCGTCTGGTAAAGGGGAGCGAGGAGACGCTTGATGCCATCAAAAGAGAGGATCTTGTAAACTACCACTCGTCCTATTACCTGCCGAATAATTCAGTGATGGCTGTTGTCGGAGATATAACGGCTGATGAGGTCAGCCTGCTCGTTGACAAATACTTCTCAAAATGGGACTCAAAAAAGTTTATACTCCCTACCTCCCCAAAGCCTGATGACAGCAGAGTCAGAAGGACCGTTATTGTTGACAAGGATCTTACACAGGCAAGCATAATACTCGGCCACCTGGGTATAAGCAGGGGGCATCCTGATTATTACAAGGTTTCGGTTATGGACTACATCCTTGGCAGGGGAGGGTTTGCATCCCGCCTGATGCTTAATATAAGAGAGGAGAAGGGGCTTGCTTACAGCATATACAGCGTCTTTTCCGCTGAGCGTGAGTCCGGTTCATTCAGGGTCACTCTTCAGACAAAGAACGAGTCTGCCAATACAGCCATCGATGAGATACTAAAGGAGATGAGGAGGATAAGCAGTGAGCCTGTAACTGACATTGAGCTTTCTGATGCCAAGTCGTTCCTTACCGGGAGCTTTCCAATGAGGATTGAGACGAGTAGCCGTATCGCCAGCTTTCTCGTTGCTGTTGAGTATTATGGCCTGGGTGTGGATTATATTGATAAATACCCCTCCTACATCAATAGCGTTACAAAAGAGGATGTACTTAAGGCTGCACAAAAATACCTTGACCCTGAAAATTTTGTTCTGGTCGTAGTTGCTGATAAAGAGGAAGCTGCTATAAGGACAGAGTTCAAATAATGAAAAACTACAATTGCCGTGCTCTTAGTCTATATAGATAAGCGCCCTCAGTCTCAAGTAATAGTAATTGAATTATCTCCATTATTGTGATATTTATTAAGTATGATTTTTGTTTTCCTGTTATAGATCTTTTTTTGAGGTGAGACATGCTTAAGATTGACAGCTATTTCAAGGCCGTTCTTAAAAATGAAGCAAGCGACCTGCACCTTTGTTCGGGTTCCAAGCCTATAATGAGAAAGGAGGGTGAGCTTATTTCGATCGAGGATGAGCCGCTCGATCCAGATGCCCTTGAGGAGATGCTTACCGAGCTGCTTACTGAGGAGCAGAAGCACCGGTTTCTCTTAAAGAAAGAGCTGGACTTTTCATGTGAGGTAGCCAATGGAGAGAGGTTCAGGGTCAACTTCTTTTTTGCCAGCAGAGGTGTATGCGCTGCATTCAGAACCGTTCCGAGCCATATTTATTCAATAAAGGAGCTTGGCCTGCCCCAGCACATTATCAAGTTTGCTGACATGAACAATGGGCTGGTGCTTATTACAGGACCGACCGGCTGCGGCAAATCAACAACATTGGCGGCTATCATAGATCATATAAACAGGACAAGAAAGGAACATATAATAACAATTGAGGACCCAATAGAGTTCTCCTACAAGGATAATAAAAGTCTTGTTAATCAGAGAGAACTGGGAATACATACAAACTCCTTTGCCGGGGCGCTCAAGTCCGCGTTAAGGGAAGATCCGGATGTCATACTGGTCGGTGAGATGAGGGATCTTGAGACGATGGAGCTCGCGATGACAGCTGCCGAGACCGGACAGCTTATTTTTGCAACCCTGCATACGCCCTCTGCAGCCCAGAGCGTTGACAGGATAATAGATGTTTTTCCTGAGGGCAAGCAGGCACAGGTACGCACAATGCTTGCTGACACACTAAAGGGAGTTATCGCCCAGCAGCTTCTGATAAGGTCTGATAAGGACGGAAGGGTGCCTGCCATAGAGATACTTTTTGTTAACCCTGCTGTCTCAAATCTTATAAGAGAGGGCAAGACCTACCAGATACCGTCGTTTATGCAGACAGCAAAAAGAGATGGCACACAGATAATGGATGAAGAGATAATGAAGTATCTCCAGAAGAAAGTGATCAGTCCTGCAGAGGCATATAAGAAGGCCAATAATAAAAATCTTTTTGAGCCTTATCTCCCCTTTGTGAAGTAGGTAGCTTTATAATTTACCTTTATATAGTTATATGTAAATATTTGTGCTTTTCCGCTCTATTTTCTTAATGTCAGGAATCCTGCCATGGTTTCAGGAACTTTTTCTCTATTTTGACTGTCTAATAAATGAAGAAGAACGAAGAAAATAACATTGATGATGATCTCATGTCACTTAAGAGATGCAAAAACGGCAGCATCGATGCATTTGAGGATATTGTGATAAGACATCAGAAGAAGATGTTTAACATATCATACAGGATGATCGGTGAATATAATGATGCAGCAGAGGTGGTTCAGGATGCTTTTGTCTCCGCATATAAGAACTTGAAGAAGTTCGAGGGAAGGTCAAGCCTCTCAACCTGGCTCTGTTCTATCGTTGTTAATCTTTCAAGGAATAAGATGAAGCAGGTTAAGACGCGCCTTGGCAGGGAGGGGATGTCGCTTGATGACCCAATGGATACTGATGATGGCGAGTTTAAAAGGGAGGTGAGTTCCCGTGACCCATCTGTGCTTGAGAAATTGGAGAGTCATGAAACAGGGCAGAGGGTCTGGGCATGCATTGATGAGCTTACAGGAGACTTCAGAGAGGTGTTAGTTCTCAGGGACATGCAGGGTTTTTCATATTCTGAGATAGCAAGTATGATCAAGGTAGCTGAGGGCACTGTGAAGTCAAGGCTCTATAGGGCGAGGGATTCAGTAAAGGACTGTCTGAGAAAAGTAGTGGAGGCGATGAGATGAATTGCGGATATCCTAAAGATAATATATCAGCATATATTGATGGTGAGCTGTCTCAGAAGGATAGAACACTTGCAGAGGACCATATCGGCTCATGTGAAGAATGTGCCCTGTATCTTAAAGAACTGAGAAATACCGTGAGTACCGTAAAGACTGTGGAGGAGGCTGAACCTCCCACATGGCTCACACAGAAGGTGATGGCAAAGGTCAGGGAGGAAGTTGATGAAGAAAAGGGTCTTCTGCATAAGCTCTTCTTTCCGCTCCATATAAAACTTCCGCTTGAGGCATTTGCAACGATCGCAGTTGCAATAACCGCGTTATTTATCTTTAAGGCGGTAAAACCTGAGATAGAACGAACCAGGATACCGTCAGAGATGCTTCAGCAGGAGACTGAAGTTATGAAGGATTCTACTGATGAAATAGCACCTCTTTCATCGGCACCTGCCGGGGCTGTTCAAGAGGAGCAGAGGAAAGCGGCACCGGCTTTTATGAAAGAAGAGTCTGCAGAACCGTTGGACGATGTTTACAGGTCTGATGAAGAAAAGGCTGAGGATGTATCGGATGCAGCAAAACTGAAAAGGTCTTTCAAAGCAGTGACAGAGGATGCTGAGTTTGTGCTAAGGGTGAAGGATATGCCATCAGCCAGAGAGGAGATGCTAAAGGCTGTAGCAGGTGTAAAAGGTGAATTGCTACGGACTGAATCTTTTTTCAATAAAGATATTTTCCTGGTGAAAGCAGATTCAGTCAAGATAGGTGAACTTTCCGATAAGCTCAGGCATATTGGGGAGATTGAATATAAAAAAATGCCGTCAGTTGAAGCTCCAGATGATATATATATAAGGATAGAGGTGACAGCGCACCCATAAGCAGCATTATTCGTCATCAGAGCGATTAAGTCTTTAATATTGTTATGTATTAATGTTATCGCAGCGGCCTTTTTCCCCGGCGCAATAATTACCCGTCAAACTTGAAAACAATGCCTGTATTAGGCTAATATATAAATCGTTTTATTATATATTGAGTTATAACCATCAGAAACTCTGGAGGATTTAATATGGCAAAAGCAATCGAAATTCGCTGGCATGGCCGAGGCGGTCAGGGTACTGTCACTGCTGCCAAGGTGCTTGCAGACGCATGCCTTAGCGGCGGCGGGTATGTTCAGGCATTTCCTGAGTACGGTCCTGAGAGAGCAGGTGCTCCGATAAGGGCGTTCAACAGGATAAGTGACAACGTAATAAGGATGTATGGTCCCGTTCTTCATCCCCAGGTGATAAGCATTGCAGATGCTACCCTGATTGATGCTGTAAATGTGACCGAGGGCGCACCTGATGATGTGATTTATCTTGTAAATACATCCAGGGATCCCAAAGAGGTGAGGGAGACTCTTAAAGCAAAGGAGTCTCAGAAGGTATTTACAGTAGACGCTACAAAGATCGCTGTAGACTCCTTTGGAAGGCCGCTTCCAAACTCATCAATGCTTGGAGCAATATGTAAGGCAACAGGCGTTGTAGAGATGGATGTGCTTCTGGAGAATGTAAAAAAGAGCTTTGGCAAGAAGTTTGCGCAGAAGATAATTGACGGAAACCTTGAAGCCGCAAAGCGCGGGCATGAGGAGGTAAAAGAGGGATGAGTAAAAAGTTTTGGGAAGAGCTTCCTCAGGGTTCTGTCGTCCTTGAAGCCGGAAGTTCAAAAAAGTTTAAGACTGGCGGATGGCGTTCATCACGTCCTAAATGGATAGAAGAGAACTGCATTCAGTGCATGTTCTGCTGGATGTACTGCCCTGACATGTCGGTCAAGGTGAATGCAGAAGGTAAAAGAGAAGATTTTGATTTTGATTATTGCAAGGGCTGTGGAATATGCGCCCTCGAATGTCCCGGCAAAAAAGGGAACAAGGCGATAGTCATGGAAGAGGAGGGTAAATAATGGGTAAGATCGTTGCAGTTACAGGAAATGAAGCATGCGCAATGGCCCTCAAACAGATCAATCCTGATGTTTGCGCCGCATACCCGATCACACCGGCAACAGACCTGATGCAGAGGTTTTCATCTTATGTAAATGACGGCAAGGTTGATACAGAACTGGTACTTGTTGAGAGCGAACACAGTGCAATGAGCGCGTGTATAGGCGCAGCAGCAGCAGGCGGCAGAGTAGCAACGGCAACTTCATCACAGGGCCTTGCGCTTATGTGGGAGATGCTTCATATAGCAGCAGGAACAAGGCTTCCGATAATCATGCCGCTTGTAAACAGGGCACTTTCAGCTCCGCTGAATATCCACGGAGACCATTCAGATGGTATGGGCGCAAGGGATACAGGCTGGATACAGCTTTATTCTGAGAATGCTCAGGAGGCATATGACAACACTATCCAGGCATTCAGGATTGCAGAGCACCTTGATATAAGGCTCCCTGCCATGCCATGTATGGACGGTTTCATCGTCAGCCATTCTATTGAGAGGGTTGAGTATATTGATGATGCTGATGTTAAGAACTTTGTGGGAGAATTTAAATCGGTAAACCCATTGCTTGACTTGGATAATCCAAAGAGCTATGGTCCGCTGATCCTTACAGACCTCTACCACGAGTACAAGAGGGCACAGCATGAAGTAATGACCAAGGTTCCTGGTGTTGTGCTTGAGGTTGCAGCTGAATTCGAGAAGATGACAGGCAGGAAGTACGGCCTGTTTGAGGAATACAGGCTTGATGATGCTGAGATAGCAATAGTTGTTATGAGCTCTGCTGCCGGAACAACAAAAGACATCATAGATCAGTACAGGGACAAGGGTGTAAAGGTCGGACTGCTTAAGCCGAGGATGTTCAGACCCTTCCCGTTCACTCAGATCGCAGAAGCTCTCAGCCATGTAAAGGCGATAGCTGTTCTTGACAGAGCGGATTCATTCGGCGGATACGGTCCGTTATTCACAGAGCTAACAGGAGCGGTAATGTCAATGGACCATAAGCCTGCCATGATCAACAAGATCTTTGGTCTCGGCGGAAGGGACTATCTTCCAGATCAGGCAGAGCAGGTGATCGATGAGTTGATAAAGGTCGCTGAAACAGGAAAAGTTGAAGCTATTAAAGAATATATCGGGGTGAGGGAATAATATGGCTACTAAAGAACTCAAACTAAAAGAACTCGCAAAGGGAGAGGACAGGTTTGTTCACGGCCACAGGATGTGTGCAGGCTGCGGAGCGCCTATAGTTGTAAAGCAGGTGCTTATGGCAACCGACTATCCCATTATTGCAGCAAATGCCACAGGATGTCTTGAGGTCTCATCATGCATACAGCAGTTCACAGCATGGAAGATTCCCTGGATGCACAGCGCCTTTGAGAATGCCGCAGCAACAATATCAGGCATTGAGGCTATGTACAGGTCACAGGTCAAGCAGGGAAGAATGGAAGACAAGAACGTTAAGTTCCTTGCATTCGGCGGAGACGGCGGAACATATGATATCGGTTTCCAGGCCCTTTCAGGAGCCATGGAGCGCGGCCATGACATGTTGTATGTATGTTATGACAACGGTGCATACATGAATACAGGTATCCAGCGTTCAAGTGCAACACCATTCGGCGCAAACACAACAACCTGTCCGGCAGGTGATGTTGTACCGGGTAAGCCCCAGAACAGGAAGGACCTTACAAGGATAATGGCAGCGCATGGCATTCCATATGTAGCGCAGGCCTCTCCCGCCAACTGGCGTGACCTGATGAAGAAGGTACAGAAGGCGATGGAGATAAAAGGCCCCAAGTTCATGAATATCATCGCACCTTGCAACCGCGGATGGAGATCAAGGACAGATGATGCTATTACACTTGCAAAGCTGGCTGTTGAGACATGTTACTGGCCGCTTTTTGAGATAGAGAATGGTGTCACAAAGATAACCTCCAAGCCGAAGGAGAAGAAGCCTCTTGTAGACTTCCTCAAACCACAGGGCAGGTTTAAACATATGTTTGCTCCGGGTAATGAATATCTGCTTGAGACGGCACAGGCATATGTTGATGCACAGTGGGAGCGCCTTCAGAAAGAGGAAGCATTCGGAGCTCAAGAATAATAATTAATTAATTTCCCTCTCCCTTTGTGGGGGAGGTATCTTCCCGGGTAGCTCAGTCGGCAGAGCGAGTGGCTGTTAACCACCAGGTCGGGGGTTCGAATCCCTCCCCGGGAGCCAGAATATAATGAAAGGACTTTCGAGTGATCGAAAGTCCTTTTTTGATTCGATCATTTGTTCTGTTAAAATATATTCATGTCAAAAAAGAAAACATCTGCAAAGCTCCAAAAAAAGACCCGTCAGGGCGAAAAGGGACGGCCTATCTGTGTTAACAAGGAGTGTAAGATAAGAAGGGCGGGCTGCGAGGGTTCACAAGAGTGCCCCGGCTACAGGGGGAAGTAGATTGTAAGTTTGAAGGAGAACACGGGCAGAAATGATTTGCATTTTTGGCTAAATAATATTAAAGTTTATATTACCCCTAAAAATTAATGGTTTTAACAGGAGGTTATATATGTTTAAAAAATATGACAATAAAACAGAAGAAAAGACTGCTGATAGTGTTATACAGAGAACATCTGCTCCTCTCAAGGAAGAAGTGAATACCATACTTAAAGGCAGCAAGGTAACAGGCGACATAAGTGTATCCTGTGACCTTAAGCTTACAGGAGAGGTTGTAGGAAACATAACTTCTGAAGAGGACTCAAGTATCATCATTCAGGGTTCCTGTGATGGGAACATAAAGACAAGAGGCGGAAATGTCTCTATTGAGGGAGAACTGATAAATGGTGATATAATTGCCGGCGGGGAGGTTACCGTAACAGGCAGATTTGACGGCGGAAGTGTTAAGGCTAAGAATCGCATCTATATAAATGGAGAGTTTAACGGCCGGCTGGAGAGCAACGAAGTTGAGATAGGCCCTGAGGCAAAAGGTAAGGGTGAGATACTCTATCAGGAGTTCATATCCATCTCAAGGGGCGCAAAGATAGAGGCGCAGATAAAGCAGGTTCAGGAAGAGTTCAAAGCTGCTGAAAAGACACCTGATATGAAGGTGATCAATATGGACCTTCCTCTTAAAGAATCGGGCGAGTCGAAATAGATCCATATGTCAGAGATAACGTTTAAGGTCTCAAGTGTTTATTGCCTTGACTGTGTTATAGCGATTAGGAAATTTATCGAGCATGAAAAAGGCGTTGAATCTGTTGAGATGCTTGATGAAGAGAAGGTTGTTGTAAGGTATAAGCCGTCTGAATTGGATTATGCCGAGGAAAGACTTAAAGAGATTATCTGCGAAAATGTAGAGAAGCTTGGTTTTAAAATCGTTGTGGAATAATTACTCTTAGGCATCAGGCCGCATATTTCACTCTTTTTCTTCTGAATAATCTTTCAAAGATATGTGATCCTTCATCGCAAAGAATATCCCGATGGCGACTGTCAGCCCCATTGAAACTACCCACAGTACAATACCAAAACTTGCAGCTGTTGCCTTGGATATCATAAACACCTCATACAGTGCAAAAACACATGCAGCCTGAAAAGGCCCTAAAAAACCCGGGGCCGGGAAGAGGGTGGATAATGCTGTGGCAAGGGAAAGGATCAGAAGTGAAGACAGCACTGGTAATTGGCCTGCAAATCCAAATGCATGGTATAGGGGATAGCTGGTGAATATTATGCTGCCCCAGATAAGAAATGATAGTATTGTCGAGGCGAGAAAGCCGTTAATATCTTTAAGTATATTAAGCCCCTGTGTAAATGCATTGATCAGTTCAATGATCTTTAGTCTCCACCTGTCAGGAAGAGGCCTTATAAGTAAACGCACTATCTTCATGGCAGACTCGTTTCTGTATATTAAAAACACCATGGATCCAAAGAGTAAAAGTGACATGATCAGGCCTATCCATCCGAATACAACCATATTTTTTATAATCGCAGCTGCATCAGGGCTGCCCTGTGCAAGGACATCAGCGTAAAAGAACATGATGAAGAGAAGCATAAGCAGTACCATGGCCATGTCGAATAGCCGCTCAACAAATATTGTTGCAAAGGTGGCGCTGAAGCTTATGCCCTCCTTTTTTCCCAGGACATATGCCCTTATTATCTCTCCTGCGCGTGCCGGAAGCATGTTTGCCATGAACCCAATGAAGAGCGGGGAGAAGATGTCCTTTGTCGGTATATCTTTGATAGGCCTCAATAGATAGTGCCATCTCATAGCCCTGAAGATGAAAGTGATTATCAGCAGAATGCCGGCAGGGAAGAGGTATATATAATCTGCTTTTAATAATTCATTAAGAAGGGTAGAGAACTTGATCCCCTGAAATGCATACCCAAGCGACAGCACAAGGATAATGAGACTTATTGTAAGGTGTATATATTTTTTCTTCATTTTTATAATAGATATATTACTGCAGGCGAAGGTCTACTAAAGAGAACCACTCTTTCGGATCTGTATACCAGTTGTTTATAGCCAGCCCTGCCTCTGAGACCATGTGTTCTATCTTATCCCTGCTGAACTTGCGGCAGATCTCTGTATGGATCGTCTCACCCTCTTTAAGCCCAACGGTAAGGCCCAAATCGGATATAGTTACAGAAACATTACAGTTGGTCTTCAGGTGCATCTCAACGCGCTCCTTTTTCTCATTAAAGAAAGCTAAGTGGTCAAAATGTTCCGGATTAAAATCCGCATTGAGCCTTTTATTTAGCACATAAAGGATATTCTTGTTGAACTCAGAGGTGATTCCCTGAGAGTCATTATACGCCGCTTCAAGCCTCTCCTTGGATTTCACCATGTCGAGCCCCAGAAGAAACTTGTCATTTCGTGTCATTGAACCTGCAATATTCTTTAAGAAAATATCTGATTCTACTTCATTAAGATTTCCAATAGTGCTGCCAAAGAATATTATCATCTTGGGCCTGCTGCCCGGGATGACTTCCATATGGTGGAAAAAATCAGTTATGATTCCCAGCACATCAAGCAGAGGGAATATTTTCAGAAGCTCATTTGATGCAGATGTGAGTGCAGACCTGCTGACATCTACAGGGACATACCGAAATGAAGCCAGGTTACTATTGCCTGCGGCCTCTAAAAGCATACGTATCTTCCAGTTTGCTCCCGAGCCCAGTTCAACAAGGTCACCGCCCTTAAAGGTGCTCATTATTTCAGGCGACACCTCTTTTAAGAGCGCCATCTCGGTACGGGTCAGATAGTATTCCGGCAGCTGGCATATGTCTTCAAAAAGCTGTGAACCTCGCGCGTCATAAAAGTATTTAGAAGGCAGATATTTCTCTGTGGAGGTAAGCCCATTTGTTATCTCGGCTGAGATGTTGCCAGGGCTTCCATTCTTAAGGTGATTCTCTATATTTATGGAGCCTGATATGCTTGATATATTATTGTTCATATGGAAATAATTGATGAGGGCTGTTAACTGCTGTTTAGATGATTATATCATAGAGAATAAATTGAGGGTATTTATTCATATTGAATTGACTGCTTCTCTGTTCATCTGCATGGTACAAACCTTACGATATTCTCTGAATCTTTTATGATATCCCCAAATGCACTGATCGTCTGATCTATTTCCTCTTCAGTGTTTTCAATGCCGAGGGATATTCTTATTGTACAGTGCGCCTCTTCTTCAGTAAGGCCCATAGCCAAAAGTGTACCGGAGGGTTTTGGCGAACCTGACCTGCATGCTGAGCCGGATGATATGGATATCCCCTTCTGGTCAAGGGCCATCACAACAGATTCCCCGCGCATACCAGGCAGGTTCATGCTGATAGTGTTTGGGGTTCTCAGCTCTTTGTCACCGTTTAGCCTTGCACCCGGGATCAGGTTCATAATGCCGGCCTCAAGTCTGTCTCTGAGAGTCCTGACCTTATTCATACTGGAAAGGTTTTCAAAAGCAAGCTCAGCAGCCATTCCAAGTCCCGCTATCTCTATTACATTTTCAGTGCCTGCCCTCAGGCCGTTTTCCTGACTGCCGCCGTGTATGAGAGGGTCTATTTTTATGTCTTTATTAAGGTATGCGGCTCCTACACCCTTGGGGCCGTATATCTTGTGTGCGGACATTGTAAGCATATCTACTCCGAGTTCATTTACATCTATAGGGATCTTTCCAACAGCCTGTGTTGCATCAGTATGAAAATATACACCCTTCTTCTGTGTTATCGCAGCCATCTCTTTGATAGGCTGTATTATGCCTGTCTCATTGTTTGCGGTCATTATGGATACGAGGCATGTCCTGTCTGTTATTGCAGATGAGAGGTCTTTTGGATTGACAATTCCGGCCTTGTTTACATTTAGATATGTGACCTCCATCCCGTTCTGCTCCAGCCATTTACATGCATTGAGTACAGAAGGATGTTCGGTAGAGGAGGTGACTATGTGGTTCTTCTCTTGTCGATTTGCAAATGCCGCTCCTTTTAATACAAGGTTGTTAGCCTCAGAGCCGCTTCCTGTAAATACAATTCTTCGTGCAGTGCAGTTGAAGAGTCTGGCAACGCTCCGCCTTGCAGTATCAACATAGTGGCTTGCAGATTTGCCTTCCATGTATATGCTTGAGGGGTTGCCGGGATAGTTGTCCATGATATCCAGCATGGCATCACGAACCTCGGGCGCAAGCGGAGTGGTGGCGTTATGGTCAAGGTATATCCTTGAACGGTATGGAACAGGATCATCAGATTTAACAGTTTGGTCTTTCACTTCATACTCTCCTGAATCAATATTATAGCGCTCTTTATCATCGGATATTTTTTCAACTTCGCATAAGAGGGATTTATATACAGGGAATCCTGATATCGGGTCATAATGCTTCAGGCTGGTGAGCTTATTTATGTTGCACTTCTGCCATGCCTCAGGGCCAATAGGCCCGCCGCCTCCCATGTTTGCATCAACAGAGCCCTGAACTATGTCATCGGTGACAAGAGCACGCATGTTCACCTCTCCGCGGATGGTACTTATCTTGACGAGGTCACCGTTGCTGATACCCCTGTATTCAGCATCAAGGCTGTTAATTGTGACTGCAGGTTCAGGACGCTCCCTGAAGAGTCCGGGGATGCCATGGTGCTGTGAACGGAAATCAGTTGTCACCCTTGCGCCGGAGTTAAAAACAAGCGGATATTTTTTGGCAAGATCAGGCCTTGAGATAGGGCCCTCCTGCGGTTCGGTATATTCAGGAAGGGGGTTGTAGCCATTCTCCTCCAATATTGATGAGGCTATCTCAAACTTACCCGATGGAGTGTCAAATCCGGGCTTGCCGTCAGGACGCAGAAGTCCTTTTCCCCATTTTTTATACTGCATCATCTCAGCCGGCCTCTTAAGAATATTCCCTGAGCTGCGCAGTTCTTCAAGTGTGAATCCTGAGCCCTTGAGGACATGGCTTAAGAGAGCCTCTTCATTTTGTGGATAGAGTTCTCCGTACCCGAGCCGTTTCGCAAGTTCTGCCATTATGAAGAAGTCATTCCTTGATTCCCCCAAAGGCTCGATAACCTTCTCACGCACTCTAAGTACAGGGCCGTAGGTCATGTATGATTCTATCTCGTACATTGTGGCTGCAGGTAGGACTATATCCGCATAAGCAGCATCGGCAGTCAGCTGCCGGTCAATGCTTACAAGAAAGTCCAGAGATCCAAGGGTCTCTCTCCATATGTCAGGTTCGGGCCATGCTGTTATGATCGAACCGCCAAGCACGATCAGCGACCTGATCGGATAGGGTTTCCCATTAAGCACAGCATCTGGGAGGGCGATAGCATGTGACTCGCCCCGGTACATACTGTAGACAGGGAAGCGGTCACGGCCCGGTGCCCTGGATGGGTCAGGGTTTGCAACATGCCCCTCACGGTTTATCCTGAACTGGTTGCCCTGCATGGTGAAGCAGCGGCCTCCGGGTACATCAAGCTGTCCTGCGATAGCCCACAGTACCATGGTAGCGCGTATAGCCTGTACTCCACTGTCGCTGTACTCAAGCCCGCTGTACATTATAGGTGATGCTCCGTCAGCATCGGCGATCCGCCTTGCAAGAGACCTGACAGTATCAGAAGGAACACCTGTGATCTTCTCAACCACTTCAGGCCTGAAGTGCTGTACATACTCTGAAAGTTCGTCAAAGCCTGTTGCCCAATCTTTTACAAAACCGTCATCATACAGCTCTTCATCAATGATCACATTGCACATCCCGAGGGCAAGAGCCCCGTCAGTGCCGGGGCGTATTGGTATCCACTCTGCACCCGGAAGCTTTGCAGGCATTGTCCTGCGCGGGTCTATGACTATGATCTTTGCTCCTTTTTTATTGGCATCAATAATCCTGTTGAGGTCAAGGGGCGGGCAGTCGGTTGCAGGGTTGGCTCCCCATATAACTATAAGCCCTGAGTTCTCAATGTCTGAGAACATATTTATCATCATCCCTCCCATGGTCACATGAGGGGCGATCATTGCAAAAGAGACATAGCAGAGCGCACCAACACCCATTGTGTTTGGCGAGCCGAATGGAAAAAGAACGCTTGATGCTGAAGAGACAGCTACCCCCTCGGGCTGAAATATATCGCACATGGAAAGCTCAAAGCTGCCGCGTCCGGTGTATATTGATGCAGCCTCAGGGCCGTATTTATCTTTTATCGCATTTAACTTCTTAACGATTATCTCATATGCGTCATCCCAGGTTATCCTCTCAAATTCATAAGTTCCTTTTGGCCCTTTACGTTTCAGGGGATGAAGCAGCCTGTCCTTTGAATAGACGATCTCAGGAGAGTGTTTGCCGAGTTTGCAGATCATCCCAAAGCTGGAGCTTTCATCAGGACGCACACTTGCAATCTTTCCTTCATTATCATAGGTGACCACCACCCAGCAGCCGGCCGGGCATATGCCGCATATAGCGCGTTTCTCTTTATTGTTTTTAGTCATGATCGTGCAATTTTGCCGGTAGATTCCGGACAAGGTCGGATCGACCAGGCCAGAATGACATGCTTTTGAACATTTTTTAGGATAATATATAAGTGCTACAATGTCTAATGTAGGGACTTAACTTTTAACTCTTTTATTATGAGAAGACTTGGTGTACATGTTTCAATAGCCGGCGGAGTTCAACTTGCAGTTGAAAGGGCAAATGAGCTCGGCTGCAGCACCATGCAAATCTTTTCACATAACCCCAGAGGGTGGTCTTTTAAGGATATAGACGCACAGGCAGCGGATTTCTTTATCAAACTCTCCAATGAACTGGATGTCAGCACATTTATTCACTCTTCATACCTTATCAATCTTGCTTCACCTGACAGCGGGACAAGGCGCAAGTCCATAGAACTTCTTTCGTATGAACTTCGCATGGCTGATCTGCTTGGGATAGAGCATGTTGTTCTTCATCCGGGGAAAATGGCAGGGCAGGAGCTGAAGGCGGCTGTTAAGAAGACAAGGGATGCTTTTGTAAAGATAGGCGGGATGGCTGATCATAGGTCTGGAATACTAATTGAAAATACTGCCGGGCAGAAGGGGGATATATCATCATCAATTCCGATGATAGCTGATGTCATTGATGGTGCGCCTGATGGTCTGATCAAGGGCATATGTTTTGATACCTGTCATGGTTTTGCAGCGGGGTATGATATTGCAAACAAGGAATCGCTTTGTAAATTGGAAGATGAGATAGTCAGCTGTCTTTCCCCGCTCAAGGTAGAGCTTATTCACCTTAATGATGCAAAGAAGGAGCTGGGTTCAGGTGTTGACAGGCATGAGCACATAGGGAAGGGCAGTATAGGGATAAAGGGTTTTAAGAACTTTTTATCCTCTTCACTATTTAAAGGCGTTCCGCTTGTTCTTGAGACACCAAAGAAGGAAGATGGGGATGATGAGATGAACCTTAAGCTTGTCAGAGGGCTGTTGAAGGAGATCAACTAGAAGGTATAATCGATCTTATGAAACTGACTGTTTTAGGCAGCGGGACATGCGTCCCTTCACTTATAAGGAACGCCCCCGGATATTTACTTGAGGAAGCGGGCAAACATGTGCTTGTCGACTGCGGCAGCGGTACGCTTCTGCAGCTTGAGAAGATTGGAAAGAGCTTCAGAGATATTGATGCGGTCTTTATTACCCATCTGCACCCTGACCATTTTTCAGACCTTATGCCTTTAGTACATGCTCTTGTTTCGGCTCCTGGATATAAGAGGGAGAAAGAACTTCTTGTTGCAGGGCCGGAAGGGTTTATGAATTATTACGAGGATGCTTTTGTTCCGATACTCCGTAAACGTGATTTCATCAAGCTTATTGAGGTTGATAGTGAGGCCGGGTATGGGCCATTTCATGTTGACTCTACAAAAACAGCACATTCTGCAAACAGCCTTGCTTACAGGTTTGAGGCAGCAGACAGGTCGGTCGTATTCACTGGCGATACTGATCATGATCAGGGGCTGATAGAATTTTCAAAGAATGCGGACCTGCTGGTTGCTGATGCCTCATTCCCTTATTTAAACAAAATGAAGGGGCATCTCTCTGCAAAAGAGTGCGGGCTTATCGCTGAGGAGGCCAACGTAAAACATCTGCTCCTTTCTCATATATATCAGATCGATGAACCTGATGATGCAAGGCTGAAGGAGTGCCGGGAAGTCTTTGGAGGCAAGTCTGAGATCGCAGAGGATCTTATGTGCATCAAGCTATGACGCACATCATTGCAGATTTCACAAAAAGGCTATAACATATTACCTATGAAGATATTTTACTCAGGCAGTTGTTTGAAGTATTTTTCTCAGGGACACCCGGAATCACCCAAAAGGGTCAATTCAACGCATCGTTTTCTTCAGGATAAAGGCTACAGCTTCACAGAACCTTCGCCCTGTTCGGAAGATGACATACTTCTTGCACATACGCCAGAACTTTTAGAGACTGTGAAGCAGGGTGGTTTTTACGACCTTGATACACCTGCTCTGCCGAATATTTTTGAGCATGCAAGGCTCTCAGCAGGAAGCGCCATTGACGCTGCCATGAGCTGTCTTGATGGTGAAAAGACATTCTCGCTTATGCGCCCACCCGGACACCATGCTACAAAGGAGAGTCTGGGAGGCTTCTGCTACTTCAACAGCATCGCAATAGCAGCTCTGAAGGCCGGTGAGAAGGCTGGCAGGGTGGCGGTAATCGATTTTGATTGCCATCACGGAAACGGCACCGAAGACATAATGCTCGGTAGGAATGGCTTCTTTTATTCTTCTCTTCATCAGAGCCCGCTGTATCCGGGAACCGGCCAGAGGAGCATGGAGAACTGCAGCAACTTTCCCATCTCCGCTGATACAAGCCCTGATGAGTATCTTTATATATTTGAAACTGCACTTAATGAGGTCAAGTTCTTCAAGCCCGACCTGATTGCCGTCTCAGCAGGATTTGATTCATATGTGAATGACCCGATAACTAATCTCTCCCTTGAAGAGGAGACCTACAGATTAATCGGGCAGATGATAGCAGGGCTGAATAAACCAACCTTCTCTGTACTGGAGGGAGGCTACAGCAAGCAGCTTGCTGAATGTGTTTATCAATATTTAACCGGATTGGAAGGATAGGAGGGTGAAATGAAAAAAGGTTTAGGAATCGTTCTTGGCGTTGTAATTGTACTTATTGCGGCTCTCATTATTGGTAAGAACATCATTGCAAAGACCGCTGTCACAAAAGGAGTAAAGGCGGTTACCGGACTTCAGCTTGATATAGGTGATATGGATGTGAGCCTGTCACAGATTGACATCGATGAAATGAAGCTCTTTAATCCTTCCGGTTTTTCAGACCCTGTAATGGTGGATATGCCTGAGATATTTGTTGCCTATGATCTTGGGGCCTTTTTTGAGGGAAATGTACACTTGAAGGAGGTGAGGGTGGATCTCAAGGAACTGACAGTTATTAAGAACCTTGACGGCACGCTGAATCTCGATTCGTTAAAGGCTGCAAAGAGTGAAGGCGAAGCTGAAGCTGAGATGCCGGAGGTTGAGGAAGAATCTGGGAAGAAACCGGATATAAAGATAGATCTTCTTAAGCTTAAGGTAGGGAAGGTTGCGTACAAGGATTATTCAAAGGGTGACAAGCCTAAGGTCCTTGAGTACAATGTTGACCTTGATGAAGAGTATGAGGATGTGACCGACCTTGACAAGCTGGTCAAAATAATTATCTTCAACGCCCTTGTAAGTACAAATATCGCAAAGCTGACGAACTTTGACCTTGACTCCATCAAGAATGTAGTGCCTGAGTCCGTTGCAAAGGCTGCTGAGATGGGTAAGGAGGTTCTTGAGGGCGGAGGCAAGCAGGCTGCTGAAGCTGTTGAGAGCGTGACAAAAGGTGTGACAGAAGGTTCGGCAGAGGGTATAAAAGAGGGCCTTGAGAAACTGAAACTTCCATTTGGTAAATAAGAGATACTCTGAGATCTTTTGAACGATCTTCTATTAAAGACGCTGTTACTGATATGCGGGGCTGCTCTTCTCTTTTTCGGATTAAGATATTTTGAGAAGAGCAGCCTTTACTTTCCTATAAAGAAGCTTGACGGCACACCTGCTGATATTGGCCTTGAGTATGAGGATGTCAATATCGTTGCTTCTGACGGTGTAAAGATCCACGGGTGGTTCATCCCTGCTGAATACTCACCCAGGTACCCGCGCATCAACATCCTCTTCTCACATGGAAACGGAGGCAATATAAGCCATCGCTTTGCAAAACTGCAGATGCTTCACAAACTTGGGTTTGATACCCTTATTTATGACTATCGGGGCTACGGTAAAAGTGAGGGCAGCCCTGATGAAGATGGGATTTATCTCGATATAGAAGCAGTATATGATCACCTTCTCAATAACAGGCAGGTCAATCCTAAGAATATAATTCTTTTTGGAGAATCACTCGGCTCTGCTGTCTCTGCAGACCTTGCGCTGAAGCGTGAGGTTGGAGGGATAGTAATTGAAGAGGGCTTCACCTCTGTAAAGGATGTTGCGAATCATTACTTCCCCTTCATCCCCAATTTTATCTATAAGAGTAAATATGACACCAGTAAGAAACTTAAGAAGGTAGCAGTGCCGAAGCTTATGTTTCATAGTGTTGATGATGAGATCATACCCTATGGAATGGGCAAGAGGCTGTTTGACGCGGCTGCAGAGCCTAAGCAGTTCATTGAACTGAAGGGCGGGCATAATGATGCATTCATGGTTTCGCAGGATAAGTTTATGAAGGGGATAGATGAATTTGTGGGCGGGCTTTGATTTCATTGATAGCACCTGCTTATCAATGATTTTGTATAGAACAAAAATTAATGATAAATATTGCAGCTAATAGTTACTTCTTTTGTGGAACCTTCTTTATCTTAACCACATAAGGGCTAACATCTTTCGACTGGTACAGGTACTGCTGCCCACAGAGTGACTGCATCGCACACTTACTACAGTTGTAATCGATTTTTGCGCAGATAGTAGTGTCAAACATAATCTTTCCTCCTGTTAGGGCTGTTTTGATTTACAACTATATAGAAGCAAGTCAAATGCCAATGAGCATGTTGATGAATCTGTCTGCCTTTAAAAAAGATGATGTGTTTTTATTATCATATGTTGAACTAATTGATTTTAAAGCTGATTTTACCAGATCATAACTTTGCTTCCTGGTTGTTTTTATGCTGATATTTTCTATCTGTAATGAACTTTAACCGGTTTAATGTGGTTATGTTGCCATTAAGTGTAGTGACAGTTACACAACAAGGGTAGGCGTAAGGGTCTACAAATTCAATTTCGGTACACAACTCCTTCTGCTTTTTTATGAAATTGTGGATGATGATCTCTGCCTTTATACCATCGGCAGTCATGAGAATTTTTATAAGAGATTGAAGAAGTACTTGTGATGCTATTTATGGATTTGCGGATTAAGCTATAAAAACGTGAGGGTTTGATTCCCACACGCTGAAATGACAGCAGAGACTAATTAAATATCCCTTTTAAAAGATTCTCAAGCGGTTTCTGGATATCAGGCTGGCCGGTGTCCTCTTCAGGAGCGCCTTCTACAGGGACTTCTGTCTGGCTGTCTTTCTTATCAATATTGAATATATCTTCTAAAAGTTCCTGTGCTTTCTTCTTTATCACCCGTTTCCCAGCCCTGCCAACATCAACATTATATTTTGGTTTGGAGAATGTGCCTGCTACCAGGACAGGTATCTGCCCCCAGCCCTTGTCATCTTTTATATACTGGGCAATGTCCGAGCTTCTTGATGCCTTGTCGGTAAGCGCAGGTGACAGTTTGATGTCAAATGCAAGTTTGAGGGACTCATCAAGTCCGATATCGCCTTTAGGGTCCATTTCCAGATCATCAGAAGAGAAGATGCTGTTGAGGCGCGCAGTGCCGTTCCTTACAGCTACATTGCCCTCTGATCTGTTGAACTCTATGGTCCTCAAATCATCCACTCCGAGAAAGAGCGACAGTTTGTCAGCAAGAGGGTTGTCTGTTATTCTGCCGTCTTTGATATTGAAGCTGCCGTCGGCCCTGAGGTTCTTCTTTATGTTTTTCGGCAGAGTGCCTGAACCATCCATCTTCATGTTGAAGGAAAGAATCCCGAAGACAGTGTCTTCAGCCTTTGGGAAGAAGGCGTTTACAACCTCATCTGCATGAAGTGAATCAAGGTTTGATGAGGCACTGTAGGTGTATCCGGGTTTTGACATGTCAATTGTGCTTACCACATCAAGCCTGCCTTTGCCGGCCGATGCAGACATTCTCTCTATATCAAGTTTGTTATCTTTAAATGCATACTTCATATCAAAATTCTGCATCTCCAGCCCTTTGTAAAGAGCAGAGTCAACCTTTACCTTGCCGACAGCTGTCAGCTTAAGATCAAGCGGTTTTGCCTCTTCTTTTATTGCGGCGGATGTGGTTTTGGATGCAGGAGTTCCCTCTTCAGCCCCGGCAGGTATAAGCTCATCCAGAAAGAGCTTCTTTGAATATATATTCATCTTTATATCCGGGGTGCCGGAATAGTCTTTGACAGTTCCTTTAAGGCTTGCCATGTTTCTGCCTGACTTACCGTTCATGTCTATATTTAGAAGCTCTTTATCAAACCTTATGTTGCCGTTGACAACTGCATTGATCTGATCCTTGGTTATGCCGAGGCTGTTCAGTTTAAGTAAGCCTTCGGCAGCCAGTCCGCCGGGTTCCTTTACCGGGCCGGTCAGTTTAATGTCAGCAGAAACCTCTCCTGAAAGCTTTACCCCCTCTGTATCCACAAAAGGAGAGATGATGTCATGCATTTTATTTACACTTACAGTTGGAATAGATATATCAAGATCCAGGATGGGAGAGTCTTTGAAGCTCTTAACAGCTCCCTTTAATGACATGTTAATGTCCTGCAGCGCCGCATCTGCCTTGATTATGCTGATGTCTCCTGCCTCAAGGTTTATAGCAACATTGTAATTCAGTGATGCTGATATGTCTTTAATGGTTTTGTCTGTCTTAAGTTCATCCAGCTTTATGTTTAGTGTTCCCTCAGTTATTATCTCATCGCCGCCGGAACTCATTATGCTTGTGTTCAGATCGATAGTGCCATTCATGTCAGGGATCTCTTTCTTCATGTCTGTCACTGAGAATTTCAGGTCTTCAAAGCTTATTTTGTTTACAAGCAGTGATATGGGAAGGCCGCCTGCCTTTTCTTCTGAGGGGTCACTTTGGGCTGCAGCGGTCTTTTCAGCTTTTCCGATATCCTCAAAGTTGAATGTGCCTGTATTGTCCCTGACGACCCTGATCTCGGGAGAGCGCATCGTGATCTCATCAATAAGCACCTGCTTGGAAAGAAGGGGTGCCAGCTGATACTTGAGTATGAACTCTTTGCTCTTAAGAAAGTCTGTTACTCCGTCACTCTCCTTGATGGAGAAGTCCGTCGCCTCTATCCCCTTGAGGATACTTATATTTACCTCACCTATATCCACTTTTCTATTCAGTGCGCTCTCAGCTGTGCTGATAATAAAGCCTTTTATATTCTCCGGTGTTACATAGAGCTTCACCAGTATGGTAGCCCCGATGATTATGAGGACAAACAGGATTGCTATGGCTATGAATATTTTCTTTAACATGGCATATTCTCCTTTGGTATGGATAAAATGTAACACTATATATATTGTTATTCAAGACCGGAAGTTATATGAGAAAAGGTCATACTGCCCTTGACATAGAGATCAATATCGACAATGATTTAATATAGTTAATATTTAATGGAGGATCTATCTTGGCTGAAGAATTGAAGTGGCACAGCAGCATAAGCGAGGCTATCGAGCTTTCAAAAGAGGCGAAGAAGCTGATATTTATCGACTTCTTCAGCCCTACCTGAGGAGCATGCCAGAGAATGGAGACAGGTACGTTTCCTGATAGTGATCTTCAGACCTACATGCAGAAATATTTTATCCCCGTAAAGTTTGAGTCAGGTAAGGACGCTGAGCAGTTTATGAGGTTTGATGTAAAGGCCACTCCGACATTAATGGTCATTGATTCTGAAGGTGATGAGATATACAGAAAGATAGGTTATTTTGAGGCGTCTCTGCTTATCGAACAGCTTGAGAAGGCGCGTGAGAAGTTCACGCACCATCATCATTAGCTGACCGCTCTTCTGCTTAGCTTTTTTCAGGACAGACGGCCTTAAAATTTCACCTTCGGCGCAGCTGCCTCTCCCTCAGGTATCTCATAATACTCTGCACCTGATACCCCTGCTATCCCTGCGAAGAACCTTCCAAAGAATGTTCTGATATATGTATTAAGCATCTGCACCGCTTCGTTATATCTCTTCCTCTCAACCGCGATCCTGTTCTCCGTGCCTTCAAGACTGTCCTGGAGTTTTGCAAAATTCTCATTTGCTTTTAGCTGCGGATATTGTTCGCGAAGCAGAAGGAGCTTTGAGAGCATGCCCTCAAGCTGGTTGGAGGCCGCTATCTTGCCTTTTGGTGTGTTTGCCTGAAAGTACTTTGTTCTGGCATCTGCTAAATGCGTAAAGAGCTCCTTTTCATGTTTTGCATATCCCTTGACCGTCTCGATAAGGTTGGGGATGAGGTCATATCTTCTCTTGAGCTGGTTCTCTACCTGCGCCCATGTCCCTTTAATATTCTCATCCAGAGCGATAGCCCTGTCATGCCCGCTGCGGAACCAGCTGATGGTCATAAATGCAATCAATAAAACTACTCCAACGACGATTAAAGTTATCTTTAAACCCTTTGACATGAAACGCCTCCCTTAATAAGTAAGTATTTAGTTGTTAGGCTAACAGCTAATAGCTGACAGCTGTTGTGTTACCATCCGCCGCTGGCACCGCCACCACCGAAGCCGCCGCCTCCGCCACCGCCGAAACCACCGCCTCCTCCAAAGCCTCCACCGCTTCTTCTTCCGCCGCCCATCATGCTGATCATTAAAAACATTATCATCATCCTCGGATGCTTGATAAACATATATATCATACCGATGAGAAAGAGAATCCCGAAGATAGTGCCCATGAGTGTAGGTTTCGGTCTTTCGCCTTTATTGTAAGCGGTGCCGGTACGCATCTTCGGCATTCCTGTTATTTCAACTCCGGCATCAGTTGATATCTCGTTGATCACGGCAAGGGACGCAGTAAGTATGCCGGTTGAGTAATCGCCTTTCTTGAAGTAAGGGACAAGATGCTGCCGTCCTATCGAGCCGACAAGACTGTCAGGCAGTATTCCTTCAAGGCCATAGCCGACCTCTATCCTGTACTTTCTGTCCTGAATGGCGATCAAAAAGAGCACTCCGTTATCTTTTCCTTTCTGGCCGAGCTTCCACCTGTCATGAGCAACGCTTAGTGAGAAGTCCTCAAGTGATTCACCTTCAAGGCTGTTGATCGTAAGAACGATAACCTGTGCGGTTGTCTTCTGCTCAAGCTCCTTGAGGTACATGTTAAGACTCATCTCAGCATTGTCATTAATGATGCCGGCAAGGTCAACAACATAATTTGATGGCGTTGCGGGAATATTGATCTCAGCCTGAGCATATCCAACAGCAGCACAGATGAGGATCAATATAGATAGTGCTAATGCCTTAAATGCTTGTTTCATCAGCTATCCTTACAAGTGCTTCTGTGGCTGCATAGTAATTCTCAAATATCGTATTCAGCTCGTCAATAGAGTGCTTCACCTTTTTATTCTTATCGCCAAGCACCTTTGCAAATACATCGGTATTGATGCCTGTAGCTTCTGATAATGACCTGACCACATCGGCCTGCCTTGTCGGAGGCTCTTTCCCAAGGAGGGTGATCATCCCTCTGAAGAGAGGAATATAGGCGGAGATCGAACTGACAAAACCCTCTGTAAGGAGCTTCCTGTCTCCCTGTGAGGATATGTAGCCCTGCCTGAGCCAGATGAGCTTTGACTTCAGCTCCCTTTCGCATTGATGCCTCAGGTCATTCCGGTCGATCTCTATATCCTTAAAGACATCTTCGCCATAAACGGTCTTATGGATCAGCCTGAAGTTGAGAAACTCTATCGGGAATACATCAAGTGAGCCTTTTATATATTCCTCTGTCATGATAAGCGGGGCAGCGACTCTGTGTCTGCCGTACTTCTTTCCGAGGGGGGCCAGAAGCTCAAGGAACTTAAGGTCCATCTTGTTAAGCACAAAGACAGAGTTAACATCAGACCTCTTCAGGTTGAAATCATCTGTAATAGCGGTACCGGTTACATGAATTGAATGTATCTTCTCTCTGTACCCTGAGAGCACCTCCTCAAAAAAGGGTCTTATCCGTTCCGCGGCTTTTTCATTGAGTCCTGTTAAGTCCATACCAGACATAGTTGTTGCTCCTTTAGATATGATGATTTATAAGAAAAGCGTATTAATAATATCAATAGATTAACCCATATGCAATTATTTAATACTGGTCTTATCTTATAAGATTAACTACAATAATACAGATAGCTTTATCTGCAGGCAGGTGTTATGGAAACATTTGAGATCAAATACAAATTTAAGTTCCCCGGAGGATGTGCGATACCTCTTTGAGCCGTTACTGTAGTGAGCCTGTAAATATTCGTACTTCATCCTGAGCTTAAATAGAAAATCTATTTTTCATTACGCAAATGATAAAAGGAATAAATAAACATAAAAAACTCATTCCGATACTTATAGTCGCCATTGTGCCCCTTATCATTATGATATGGGGCGCTTCTCATGTATCTACCCCCCCTGATACAGAGAAGAGACCGCTTCAGAAAGAGGCTTCTAAGAGGGACGTTCCTATGTCCGGCCCTGTTCTTGAGGAAGAGCTTGATGATGCCATACATCTTTCTGCCGGATATCTCAAGGAGGTATGTGATGAAAGGGGGAAGTTCAATTATTATATTAACCTCAACCCGAAGGTAACCCTTAAACCCAAATATAATATGCTGAGGCATGCGGGCTCCATCTATTCGCTTGCTATGTATGAGGATGTCTTCCCTGATAAGGGGACACGTGCTGTAATAGGCCGGGCTGTAGACTTTATGAATAGGAGATCCATTGCTGCACTGCCTGAAAGTGATGATGTGCTTGCAGTCTGGTCATATCCTGAGTTAAGCGGCAGTGGCGGCCCTGTGCAGGCAAAGCTTGGCGGGACAGGGCTAGGACTTGTGGCGCTCATGAGCGTGGAGAAGGTGATGCCCGGTACGACCTCTCTTGAGACCCTCAGAAAACTTGCGAACTTTATACTCTTTATGCAGAAAGAGGATGGCAGCTTTTACTCCAAATACTATCCCCAGCAGGGGGGCAGGAATGATGAGTGGACATCGCTCTATTATCCCGGAGAGGCGGCGCTCGGCCTGATGATGCTGTATGAAAAGGACAGATCGCAGAAGTGGCTTGATGCGGCTGCCAGGGCCATAGCGTACCTTGCAAGGCTTAGACATGGCAGGTCTTCTGTTGAGCCTGACCACTGGGCACTACTTGCAACCTCTAAACTCATGCCTAATTATTTCATGACAAATCAGCCGGTACATCACAGGGATGTGCTCAATCATGCGGTGCAGATAAGCTCAGGAATGTATTCCAGGTCAGGCGGGCCGCCTGAAGGGTCAGTGATCTTCGGTTCTTTAACCGGTGACGGCAGAACCACTCCGACGGCGACACGCCTTGAAGGGCTTCAGGCTGCGCTAGAGTTCATTCCTGAAGATATGGGCACTTTGAGGAAGGATATAATGGAGAAGGTTTCCCATAGTATCCGTTTTCTTGTCAATTCTCAGGTCAAGTCGGGTAAATATGCCGGTGCGATACCACGGTCGGTCATTCTGCTGCCTGAAAAACACCCTGCCTATTCCGCATCAGACAATATGCGTGCAACTGAAGTGAGGATAGATTATGTCCAGCACGCGCTTAGCGCAATGATTCAGTACAGGGATCAGATAAAAGAACGATAGTCTTGTATTTAGTAATATTCTGTCCTAAGATGTAATTTGAGATATGAAGAACTTATTGAAAATATCAGCAGTGTTGATCGTCTCAGCTTTCATAACCGTCTCCTGCGCAACCACCGGTTCTATGCTGGAGGTGAAGGATACGATAGCGCCGAAGCGTTCATACGAGGAGTGCTTTGAGCTGCTTATGGGGCAGACCCTTGATTACTCCTTCACATCCTCAAGACCGCTTGATTTCAACATCCATTATCATTCAATGGATGGGGTTAAGTACCCTGTTGATGAGAAGAATATCAGGGAGCAAAAAGGAGAATTTGTCTGTAATGAGCAGAAGTTCTACACTGAGGATCAGGAAGCATTCTGCATGATGTGGACAAACAATGATAACGCCTTTGTGAATTTAGAGCTAAAGTACAAGGTAAGGCCTGACAGATAATTCTTCATCTTCCTCTTTAACAACTTTTACCACGCATATCATTTCAGTATTCATCAGTCCAATAAATAACAAAAAGATGTAAAATTATACCTATGTCCATACGCAGGGTAATAGTTATAGGTGCCGGAGCTGCAGGCCTTTTTGCTGCAGGTGAGGCTGCAAAGGCTGGTGCAGATACGATCCTTCTTGAGAGCATGAACCGCGCCGGAAAAAAGCTTCGTATAAGCGGGAAGGGGAGATGCAACCTTACCAATACTGCTGAGGTTGCAGAATTCATATCACATTTCGGTAAGAACGGCAGGTTTCTGCGTCAGGCCTTCTCAAAATTCTTCTCTTCTGACCTTATCGGTTTACTTGGTGAACTTGGCATCGAGACCGTTATAGAACGTGGCGGGCGTGTATTTCCCAAAAGCGGCCAGGCTCAGGATATTGTTGATGCTCTTAGCAGATGGGCTACTGCAGGCGGTGCAAAGATAATGACCTCGGCAAGGGCCGCAGGGCTTTCCATCAAGGATGGGAAGGTCAACGGGGTGAAGGTGATACGCGGGGAAGAGAGAAGTGTGCTTGATGCCGACTCAGTAATAGTTGCAACAGGCGGCATCTCATATCCCGGCACCGGCTCAACAGGTGACGGCTTCAAGTTTGCAGGGTCTGCAGGGCATAATATCATACCCCTCAGGCCGGCACTTGTCCCTCTTGTAACAAAAGGTGATATTGCTCAAAGGCTTCAGGGGCTGAGCCTCAGGAATGTTTCAGTGAAGGCATTCATTAACGGAAGAAAGCGTATAGATGATTTTGGTGAGATGTTGTTTACGCATTTCGGCCTTTCAGGCCCTGTCATACTTTCGATGAGCGGCAGGGTAGTTGATGCGCTCATAAATAAAGATAAGGTCATGTTGTCGATAGACCTTAAGCCTGCTCTTGATGAGCAGAAACTGGATGCCCGCCTTCTGCGTGATCTGAACGAACACGGAAAGCGTAAGTATAAGACCTTCCTTAAAGATCTGCTGCCGAGCAAGCTCATACCTGTCTGTATTGATGAGACAAAGATATCAGCTGATATAACATGCCACCAGATAACTTCAAATGAGCGAAAGAGGCTTAAGCAGTGGCTTAAGGACTTCCGCTTTGAGATCAAGGGGCATCGTCCTGTTGCAGAGGCTATAGTAACGGCAGGAGGGGTAGATACCAGAGAGATAGACCCGAGGACAATGTCCTCAAGGCTGGTTGATGGCCTCTACTTTGCAGGTGAGGTGATGGATCTTAATGCGGATACAGGTGGCTTCAATCTTCAGGCAGCCTTTTCAACCGGGTGGACAGCCGGAAGGTCTGCCGCACAGTAAATATGGATTTAATGACAGCTTAAGAATAAAATATATATCATAAAAAAGGAGCTTGATATGTCCAGTAAAAAGGTGTTTTCTTCAGACAGGGCGCCGAAGCCGAAGGGGCCGTATTCTCAGGCTGTTATGCATAATGGCCTTCTTTACATATCCGGACAAATACCGGTGGACTTCAAGACCGGCCAAATGGTCAGGGGCACTATCGAGGATGAGACGCATGCTGTGCTTAAGAATATAAAGATAATTGTTGAGGATGCAGGGGCAGGTATGAAGGATGTTCTGAGGCTGACATGCTACCTTGCGGATATGGACGATTTTCAGAGGTTTAATAATGTCTACACGGAGTACTTTGCTGATGAGCCGCCTGCAAGAAGCACGATACAGGCAGCCAGGCTGCCGCTTGATGTTAATGTTGAGATTGATGCCATAGTAGCACTGCCGTCAGGGTCTTCAGGCTGATTCAATATTGAACTTATGAAGAAGATAGCAATAACAATGGGTGATCAGGGGGGTATAGGCCCTGAGATAATCGTTAAGGCTTTAGCCAGGAGCGAGGCACATCAGGATTGCGCCCCGATAGTCATAGGCGACCTCGGGATAATTAAAGAGGCGGTAAAGCTTACAGGACTGATGCTTGAGGCTGTATCAATCTCCAGCCCGTCTGCATCGAAGCAGTCTAAAGGTACGATAGAGGTTATTGAGACGGGGTCGCATGAGCCGTTAATAAAAAATGCCTCATCAGCTGAATCAGGGAGGGCCTCCGTCAGTGCTATAAAAAAAGCGGTTGCACTTGCCCTGAATAATGAAGTAAGCGCAATAGTGACCGCACCTATATCCAAGGAATCACTTAAGATGGCCGGTTATTCATGGCCGGGGCACACAGAGCTTCTTGCTGAACTTACGAAGACAGATGACTTTGCCATGATGTTTGTCTCAGAGAAGTTGAAGGTTGTGCTCTGCACAATTCATATTCCATTAAGTGATGTATCTGACGCAATAAATAAGGAACTGGTATACAGGACTATCAGGCATGCTGTAAATGCTGCCGGGATGCTCGGCATTGCGAAGCCCGCAATCGCTGTGGCAGGCCTTAACCCTCATGCAGGGGAATCAGGACTATTCGGCAGTGAAGAGAGGGATTCCATAATCCCTGCGATTGAGGATGCATCGGCAGATGATATGTATGTTTCAGGTCCGTATCCGCCTGATGTTATATTTCACAAAGCGTATAACGGAGAATTTGATATTATTGTAAGCATGTATCATGATCAGGCACTGATACCTTTTAAGATGCTTGCATTTGATACAGGTATAAATGTTACATTAGGGTTGCCTGTGGTAAGGACATCACCTGACCATGGGACCGCTTTTGATATTGCATGGCAGAACAGGGCAAACCCCTCAAGCCTGATCGAGGCGATAGGGCTTGCGTTGAAACTGAGAACCGGGAACTAAATTTATGGACTTTGTGCTTGCTACAAACAATAAAAAGAAGATCGAGGAGATGCGTCATATTATAGGTGTTATGGATAAGGAAATACGCCTCTTCTCTCTGGATGATTTCCCTGCCTTTGAGGAGGCTGTGGAGGATGGGGATACATTTGAAGCTAATGCGGTCAAGAAGGCGGTGTATGTAGCTGGAAAGACCAGGATGATAGCTATTGCGGATGATTCAGGCCTGGAGGTGGATGCACTTGGAGGAGCGCCGGGTGTCTATTCCGCAAGGTATGCAGGAGAGCCGTCAGATGATATGGCAAACAATAAAAAGCTTCTTGAGGGGATGGCTGATGTGCCGGACGAAAAGCGCGGTGCCAGGTTTGTCTGCTGTATAGCCCTTGCTTCCAAAGAGGGTGTTGAGACTTTTACCGGCTATATCAAGGGTATGATCGGAAGAGAGTCAAAGGGATATAATGGTTTTGGATATGATCCGCTCTTTTACCCTGAGGGAGAAGAGAGGACATTTGCAGAGATAGGCAAAGAAAAAAAGAATGCCGTAAGCCACAGGGCTATGGCGCTAAGGGAGCTTCAGAAGTACCTGCTTGAGAAGAGCGGATACATAAGAGGGTTTTGATTAAGATACAAGAACAGAATTTCAAATACCAAATAACAAATAAATCTCAAATATCAAATTCCAAACGTTTGGAATTTTAATCATTGTGATTTGAAAATTATTTGGAGCTTGTTCCTTGGTATTTGGTATTTATTTTCAATTTGGAGGTTTTTTAAATGGAATTAGATGTAAGCATAGACAGTGAATCATTAAGTATTGAAATTGATAATCCTTATAAATATGATGCCGTCAGCAATACAAGGGATATTATAGAGTTTGGTTCTAAGCTGGGTGTTGACCTTGCCCCTCTTGAGATGGAGAAGCTTGTGCCGAGGATGATAAGGGGTGTTGCAGGCTGTGAGCAGGGCTGTCCTTCTGATGCGAAGAGCATGGTAAGTGACGGGTTTGGCAGCTTCACCCTGTCATACGTTGAGGGAGGGATACTGACAGCTGTTCAGACCCTTGATAAGGACAAAGAGATAAGTGTGAAGCTCTTCCCTAATTTTTAGTATCCCCTCATTCGGCAATATATATTATTTAATTGTTTTATGATATGAAACAGAATGCATAATTATATTGCCTGGGCGCTTATCTGCGTTCTATATTCTCCGGCTCTCTACAACCTCTACTTCGGCAAGACGAACTGGGCGCTTGAGGACTTCTCGCATATTTATTTCATCCTTCCCATATCTATATTTCTTGTCTGGCGTAAACGTGCAGACTTAAAAGAGTCAATTCTCCAGAGAGGCGGAACCGGAGCAGGCTCTATTGTCAGCCTGATAATACTTGTTATTGGCATAGTTCTCTTCACTTTCGGCTGGCGCAGACATTATGATCTAATCTTTATATTTTCCATAATACCTGTTCTATTCGGAATGACAGGCTATCTTTACGGTCTGCAGGTGGCGAGGATACTGGTATTTCCCATCTCATATCTGATATTTCTTGTCCCTCCACCCGCAGCCATACTTGACGCTATAACGCTTCCGATGAGATACGGCGTATCTTTTACAACCGAAAGGATACTGGATCTTCTCAACTTCCCGATTACAAGGGAGGGACTGCTGCTCTCTATAGGCTACAAGGACATATATATGGCGCCTGCATGCAGTGGCTTCAGGTCTCTTATAACGATGTTCACTCTGTCACTTGTATATATTTACCTCATAAAGGGCAACGTGGCGAAGAAACTAATAATAGCTGCGTTCATTGCCCCGCTTGCACTTACAGGCAACCTCGTCCGAGTTATCACCCTGTGTCTTATAACATTTTACTTTGGCGAGGAGGCCGGACAGGGCTTCTTCCATAACTTCAGCGGTATCGTCATCTTTATGATTACGATAACCGGCTTGATAGGAGTTGAGATAGCAATGGATAAATTATTGTTTGAGAAAGATATAGCAGGTAATAAGGGTGAATAGTAAAGCAAAGGGACTGATAGTAATAGCTCTGCTTCTTGCAGCAATAGTATTCAGCTATGCTGTGCCTGTTGATATTGCATACAGGGGGTCAGAGTTCATCTCCCGGCTTCAGGTGCCTGACCTTCAGGAGTGGACGGGTACTGATATGTCGGATATTCTGAGGGCAAACCTTCAGGATGCAAGATATAAGTTCATAAGCGAATCGCTTGCATATCAGTATGCTGATAAGGATGATAAAGAACTCCTCTTTATGGTTATCAATGCAAGGGATTTCCACTATCCCAACGCGTGTTTCAGCAGTTCCGGTTTTAAAGTGAGAGATCTCGGAACTTCTTCATTTGATATTTCAGGCCGTACTCTTTCTATAAACGCTCTTTTGGCAGGCAGAGAGACGCAAAATATCAAGACCCTTGTTGTTTACTGGATTGTCATTGATAAGAACCTTGTGACAAGCTGGGCAGAACAGAAGCTCAAACAGCTGTATTTCTCACTTTTTGACAAAAAGAGCGTCGGCGTACTTGTGAGGCTTGATATCCCTGTGAAGGAAGACGGTATTGATCAGGGGATGGTTCTTGCTGAAAGGTTTATAAATGATATGAGCGGTGCACTTGACGGTGAAGATGCTGATCATTTATTTGGACAAAGAAAATAGGATGGATTATATTAACGTTAGTTCCGGTGACTGCATATGATAATCGGTATTCCGAAAGCGCATTGAACACTTATCAGGGGAGGATAATTTATGAGGCCATCATTTAAATGCATACTTGCTTCTGCGCTATTGTCAGTATTGTTTTTGTCAGCTACCGCTTATGCAGGCAACTTCGGAGTCGGGACACATGCCGGTTACGGCACACTTAAGTACGAAGAGGAGGGGATGTCTGAATCGACTCAGAATGTCCTGTTCTACGGCCTTTCAGGAGAGTACACATTAAAGAGCAACAGCAACCTCTTTACAGGATTTGTTATAGACTGGGGAACAGGGTTTGATGATGAAGAAAAATGGAAGGACATCGGCCTCCAGATGCAGAGTAATGATATAAGGTTCTTAGGCCAGTTCTATGATGTAAGGTTCGGATACAAGGGCGGGAACAGTGATTATTATTATAGGCTAATGGTTGCAGGCGGATGGGATATGCTTAAATTCAAGAGAGATGATTTCAATTTCACGGGCGACCCTATTCAGTCAAGCGGTACTCAGAAGATAAAGTTATGGAGGACAAGCCTTGGAGCAGGTGCCGGCAGAAGGATAGGTGACTGGGCTCTTGACGGCAGAATCGCATTGTCGCTTCATCCATCGGGGACTGTTGAGTACAGCGCTTATCCAGGTGTAGACTTTGATACTGAAGGGACATGCATTGACGGCGGAGTAGGGCTTGCAACCGGTATCATGGACAGGATGAGCTTCTATGCTGGCATCAGCTACTCGCTTATAGAGCTTGATGAGAGTGATACAGAAAAGAACGGCGGAGATAATGTCTTCTTCCCGGGAAGTACTACAGAGATACTTGTTGGTATGCTTAACCTGACCTATGCGTTTTAGGTTTAGCTGCTAACCTTGAATGATTTCAAAAGTTCGCTGTTGCTTGGATGTTTCTGAAGCATCTCTATCAGCTTTTCCATAGCAGTAACATTATGCAGCGATGCCATGCCCCTCTGTAATAGATTAAGGCATCTGAACTCTTCCTCTTCAAACAGAAGCTCAGCACGACGGGTACCGCTCTTGGCCACATCTATTGCAGGGAAGACCCTTTTTTGAGCCAGCTCTTTTGAGAGAACCAGTTCCATGTTGCCTGTTCCTTTGAACTCCTCAAATATAACATTGTCCATGGCACTGCCTGTATCGACCAGTATGGTTGCAATGATCGTTATAGAGCCGAGGCCCTCTACATTGCGGGCGGCTCCAAAAATACGGCGTGGTACCTCAAGTGCACCGGCACCCACTCCTCCGGACATCGTACGCCCTCTGCCGCGGTGCTGAGTGTTATGAACCCGTGCCAGGCGCGTAAGCGAATCAAGTAGTATCATCACATCATGACCGGCTGCAGCCTCCTTAAAAGCCTCTGCAATAACCTTGTCAACTATCTTGATATGACTTGCATTACTGTTATCCATGGAGGATGAATAAACCTCTGCATTAACACTGCGCTTGAAATCAGTCACCTCTTCGGGACGCTCATCAACAAGCACACAGTATACCTTCATCTCAGGATGCCCGCCTGTAACAGCATTGCATATATTCTTCAGGAATGTCGTTTTGCCTGAACCGGGCGATGATACCACAAGGGCACGCTGGCCCATGCCTATCGGACATATAAGGTCAAGCGCACGGACGGAGATATCATCACTGCCTTTCTCCAGAATAATACGCGGATGAGGATTTACAGCAGTACCGTCAAGAAACTTCTTCTCATCCGGCGAAACAGCCCTGCGCGCCGGCGTATGCGAACGCTGCTGCTGCCGTGGTTTCCCGCGCCGTGGATTTGAACCGAACTTGTTCATATATACTCCTTATTGCTTTGTTTGAAAATATTCTAGTGAAACATTTTAGAAATTAATGATGTGAAGAGGTCTTGTATCTGCTAAACCTGCAGGTTGAACTGGGCCGGTTATTTATCGGTTTCCTGAGAGGTGCCTTCTGATGTTTCTGTTTCAGGATTCGCCGTTGCTGCTTCATCGGAACCTTCTGAAGGGTTTTGCATGCTTTTTAGTTTTTTCTGTCTCTTCTCTTCCTGCTTTTTCTGGCGCTTGATCTCTTTTCTGCGCTTATCACTGCTGTACATGCCGCCGCGTTTTGCCATAATTGCCTTCCCTGTATTAAATAATTGGATTCAGTATACAGTAAAATGAAAAAGACCACAAAGTTGAAAGATCTCTATGGTCAAAGAAAGAATAACACTTCTGAAATCTGTGTTAAGAGTAGCATTTCTACACATAGTTCGTCAAAGAGACCGGAACTAAGTTTTACAATCAAGCCCGCCTGACGGTGCGCAGGCCTTTTTATCCTTACAGCCAGTGCCCCCGCATGAAGGACAGGTCTCCCCGTTATCCAGAGTACCTTTTTTATTGCATTCAGGACAGGGGCTGTAACAAACAGCATGTGTATCTTCGCCTGAAACCTCTTTTTCCTCTTCCATTTAGTATCCTCCCCAAGTTAAATATATTATAACCTTAAGCAAGGCTCGCTGCCTGGTCAAATGAATATTGGTTATTATTACAGCTTATTCGCGTACTTTTCAAACATCATCAGCCCTTCAAGGTGCTCGTCTGTAAAGTCATATGAAATTCCGTTCCAGTACGCCACAAGCTCATGCTCGCTGAGCCACATGTTCTGGGGCGCCTTCTGCGCAAGAAGGTGCAGGTTCTTTTTTGAGAAGCTCTTGGCCTCTACAAGGTCATCAGAGAGTTTTTTTAAGAGTTCTTTCTTCTCAGGCAGGGAATCTTTTCTGGTTATCCAGAGTGCAAATACGAACGGGAGGCCGGTATGCTTATGCCAGATCCCCCCGAGGTCATAGATGTTGCCATCAAAATTCTTTGCTTCCCTCATCGCTTCATCACCGATCAGCAGCGTTGCTGAATGTTCTTTGAGGTTCTCCTCTACAGAGCCGCTTTCAGTTGTTTCATAACTGCAATCAAGTGACATGAATTCCTTCATGATTATCTTGAGCAGTACGACTGAGGTTTCAGACTGGGAAGATACTGATATCTTCGCATTATTAAGCGACTCCAGTTTAGTACTGGAAAAGAGATAGATGCTCCCAACCGTTCCTGTAGCGCTTATTGAGGTCCATGGGATGATCGAGTAGATGTTCTTATGCCTTAAGTACTCTATTGAAGATGAAGGGCTTACATCGACTTCACCATTTCTGAGCATCCTGTTCAGCTGTGACGGCACCCCTTCTTTAAATGAGAACTCCGGACGGCGGCACTCGTTCTCCAGGTAGTAGTAGATAGGAAACAGATTGGAGTAGGGTATCTTGCCTATCTTAAGTTTATCATCTGACATTCTCTTACCCTTTTATAACACCAAGCGGCCTGAGCCTTGCTACCTTATGTGAAAGGCCTGCCTTATGCACAACATCAACAACATTTGATATATTTTTGTACGCCTCAGGCATCTCTTCAGCAAGGGTGCTCCGTCCGGTATATCTGACGGTAACTCCCAACTCCTCCATCTCTCTTCTGATAGACCTTCCTTTTGCCTTCTTTATGGCCTGATGCCTAGAAAGCAACCTGCCTGCTCCGTGGCATGTTGAGCCGAAGGATTCCTTCATGCCTCTTTCAGTTCCAATGAGGACATATGATGCCCTCCCCATGTCACCGGGGATTATAACAGGTTGGCCTGTCTCTTTGTAAGCATCAGGAAGCTCGGGATGTCCCGGAGGGAAAGCCCTTGTCGCCCCCTTGCGGTGAACAAGGATCTTCATGCTCTTTCCATTAATAGTGTGTTCCTCCACCTTGGCTATGTTATGCGCAACATCATATATCAGGCTCATACCCGCATCTGCAGGGCCTATGCCCATGACCCTTGTGAAGGATTCCCTGACCTGATGCATTATATACTGCCTGTTTGCCCACGCGTAGTTTGCTGCGGCCTTCATGGCAGAAAGATAGTCTTTGGCCTCAGGGCTGTGGAAGGGCGCGCATACAAGTTCCCTGTCAGGTAGCTCTATATTATATTTACGTGCAGCCTTCTGCATTACTTTGAGGAAATCAGTACATACCTGATGCCCGAATCCCCTCGAGCCGGTATGTATCATGACGGTCACTTGGCCTTTGAAGAGGCCGAGGCTGTTTGCGGCAGTCTCATCGAATATCTCGTCAACATACTGGATCTCTGCAAAGTGATTACCTGACCCAAGTGTTCCAAGCTGACGGCTTCCACGATCATAAGCCTTCTCACTTATAAGGCCGGGGTCGACCCCATCCATACATCCATCTGATTCGGTATGTGCAAGGTCTTCACCTTCTCCAAAGCCATGTTCAACCACCCATCGTGCGCCATTAAGCAGAACCTTCCGGTGGTCTTTTGAGTTGAGGCGGAGGTTCCCTTTTGAACCTACACCAGTGGGGATCTCTCTGAATAAGGCCTCAACGAGGCCTTCCACCTTTGGAACAACCTCGTCCTTCATAAGGTTGCTCCTCAGGAGGCGAACGCCTCAATTTATGTCGTAACCAACACCGCCCGGAGATATTATCCCGTCCTTCAGGTCAAAGGCAGCAACTCCTCCAATGGTAAAGCCGTAGCCTCTGTGTATATCAGGCATTGCAAGAGAAGCCCCGACAATTCCCGGAAGGCTAGCCACATTTGCAACCTGCTCCACAGCAGTCTTCTCAAGACTGTCTTCGAGAACCTTATCAAGATACATAATGCCGTTCGTCCTCATGCCGGCCTTAAAGCCCTGCGGGATCTCCAGCTTTGTTTCGTCTATCCTGCGAAGCCCTTCAATCGTCATATATTCCCCTCCTTTCTAACTTATGCATGCTCATTATATTCTACACAGAAAATGGACAGGAAATAGCGCTTATTGTGAAAAGAGTATTTGATATTTTGATGAGAGGCTCGCAAATATCACCAGGGAATTCAGGGCGATGTTTATGCCAGCAGATTAACTACGTTGCTGTCTCCACCTTTACCGCACAGACAGGAGCCTCACCATTTGAGGATATATGTGTAAGGGTGTGTATCTTTGCGTAAGGGAAGTGTGTCGGTACAAAGACCGTCCCCTGCGGAACTTTATCTGAGATCTTTGCCTTAAGAAACACCGAGCCGTTTTTAGAAGATATATTTACATAACTTTCATCTGCGATGCCGATACTTTCCGCATCTTTATGATTTATCTCAAGCAGGGTCTCAGAGACTACAAGATCAAGCGACCTGGAGGCTGTTGACATGCTGCCTGAATGCTGCAGGATGTCCCTTGTGACAAGCCTGAACGGATAATCAGTATTCGGCTCTAACGGCTTGTAATCAACAGGATTAAAGGTTTTATTGTCAGGGAATCTGGGCTGCACAGGGAAGACTCTCATTATTTCATCCTGGATACCCGCGAGGTTTTTAGCTCCTACATCCTCTCCCATTGATAATGCCAGGTTTCTGAGTATCATCCAGTCGGGTACAGACTGGCCTGTCGGATCTATTACTTTGAAGACGCTCTGCGTAACTCCTTCAGCATTGGTAAAGGTGCCGTCTTTCTGTGCCCAGCCCGAGGCAGGCAGTATTACATCAGCAAGTTTTGCGGTTTCTGTCATGAATATATCCTGTACAACCAGGAATTCCAGAGCCTTCAGGCTCTCGATCACTTTTGAGCTGTCAGGAAAAGTGACCGCAGGATCCTCTCCCATTATGTACATGGCATTTAGCGGAGCACCTTCACTGTAAAGCATATCTCTGACGCCCTTGCTCATGTGTCCCTTACCAGGCCTTACACCCATCTGATAGAGTCCGTATGTGTTTGAGTATTCTGCCGGGATCTGAAGCGTTCCGGAATCGTCGCCAAGAAGATTAACAAGGTTTGCAGCTGCAAGAACAGTGTCTGTTCCTTTTGTGTTTTCAGAGGAGCTTATGGAAAGCGAGATCATTCTGCTTTCAGCCTTGGCAAGGGCCTCAGCAGTAGAGACGATCTCATCTTCTGACAGACCCGTGATCCTTGAGACCTTGTCAGGTGTGTAGTCTTCCAGAGACTGCTGCAGCGATGAGAACTCGGGGATATTTGAAGCCGTCTTCTCATCATGCAGGCCTCTATCCATTATTACCTTCATTAACCCGTTGATAAAGGCTATGGCGGTACTGTCCTTCAAACGGAGCGTCTGAGAGCTGTGTCTGGTCAGCTTGGTATCTCTTGAATCAGCAACTATCAGATTTGAACCTTCCCTCTTTGCCTTGAGGAGATTAATGCCTAAGATAGGGTGGCTTATACTGATGTCTGACTCAATGATAAGGATGACATCTTTGCCAAGTGGGGACTTCAGGTAAACAGGGTGGCTCTTCTGGTCAAATGCCATGTCATATGCCTTCTGTACTTTTCCGTATCCGAATGCAGCGGATGAGTCTATATTGTTTGAACCTATAATATTCTTCATGAACTTCTGCAGGATATAGTTGTCTTCATTAGTGCATCTTGGTGAACCAAGCGCTCCTATTGAATCAGACCCTTTGGTCTTAATAATGGATTTGAGCTTGTCGGCAATATGTGTCATCGCCTCATCCCAGGAGGCTTCCCTGAAGTCTTCGCCATCTTTTATCAAGGGGGTCTTGAGACGCTTGGCGCTGTAGATATAATCTATACCGAATCGCCCTCTTCCGCAGAGGTCTCCTTCACTGACGCCTGAATCCTCTTTGCCCCTTGATCTCAGGATCTCTCCTTCCCTTATCCCAAGGGTGAGGGTGCAGCCGCAGCCGCAGAAGGGGCATGTGGTGTCTTTTTCTTCAAGAAACCATGTGCGCGCCTTGAACTTGAAAGGCTTGCTGAGCAGCGCTCCTGTGGGACATGCGTCAATACACTGCCCGCAGTAATCACACTCAAGTATTTCGCCAAAGGCTGGCTGTACCACTGTCGGGAATCCTCTGCCGATAAGGCCCAGGGCTCCTCTGCCCTGATATTCCGAACATATCCTTACGCATTTGCCGCATAGGATACACCTGTTGGAGGTCAGCTCTATCAGCGGCCCCCTGACATCAGGCGGAGCCTCTTTCCTGTGCCTTATGAACCTAGCCTCAGGCTTGCCGCATTCATAGGCGAGGTTCTGAAGGTCGCACTCGCCCGCCTTGTCGCATACAGGGCAGTCAAGAGGGTGGTGGATAAGCAGCAGCTCGATCACTGTCTGGCGATACTTTCTGAGCTTGGGCGTGTCTGTCAGAACAGCCATCCCTTCTTGGACAGGAGACGAACATGAAGCAAGGAGTCTTGGCTGGCCTTCAGCCTCTACAACACACAGCCTGCAGCCTCCATACGGCCGCAGTCTTTTGTCGTAGCAGAGGTTTGGTATGTATATGTCATGCTTCTTTGCTGTCTGCAGTATAGTATCGCCATCCTTTGCGGTGACGTGTTTGCCATTTATGGTAAACCCTATCATTACTCAGCCCCCCTGTTCTTTTCAGCCAGCTCCGGCTCGGTTTTTTTTGCAGCAGGCCCTATGTCGATAGCCCCGAACTTGCAGACATCATAACAGGATCGGCATTGTTCACAGAGATCCTGGTTGATCCTGTGCGGCTTCTTTTTTTCACCTTCAATAGCGCTGAAAGCACAGCCCTTTAAACAAAGGCCGCATCCCTTGCACCTGTCTTCAGCAATATGAAATGAGCATAAGTTGCTACAGATGCCGGCTTTACACCACTTGTCCTTAATATGAGACTCATATTCGTCCCTGAAGTACCTTATTGTTGAGAGGACCGGGTTTGGGGCTGTCTGTCCGAGGCCGCAGAGAGATGTAGCGATTATGTCCTTGCTGAGATCCTGCAGTGTCTCAATGTCGCCCTCTTTCCCCCTGCCCTCTGTGATATCGGTCAGCATATCAAGCATTACCTTTGTTCCGACCCTGCAGGGAGGACATTTACCGCAGGATTCATCAGCTGTGAAATCAAGAAAGAACCTGGAAGTGCTGACCATGCAGGTGTCTTCGTCCATGACGACCATACCGCCTGAACCCATAATGGCGCCAGTCTTTACAACGTCTTCATATGTGACCGGTATGTCTAAAAGGTTTTCCGGGATACAGCCGCCGGAAGGCCCCCCCATTTGTACCGCCTTGAATTTTTTCTTTTTCTTGCTTATGCCTCCGCCGATATCGTAGATGACCATCTTCAGCGGGATTCCCATAGGCACTTCGACGAGGCCGACATTTTTAATATCACCTGTAAGTGCGAATACTTTTGTGCCCGGGCTCTTTTCCGTGCCCAGATTCCTGTACCAGTCAGAGCCGTTAAGGATAATGGGAGCGATCTGCGCGAGTGATTCTACATTATTAAGTACTGAAGGTTTGTCCCATAGACCTTTATGAGCGGGGAAGGGCGGCCTTGGTCTCGGCATTCCGCGCTTCCCCTCAATGGAACGCATTAGAGCTGTCTCTTCACCGCATACAAATGCCCCTGCGCCGAGGTATATCTCAAGGTCGAAATCAAAGTCGCTGTCGAGAATATTTTCTCCGAGGATCCCGGACTCACGACATATATCTATCGCTTTCTGAAGGCGTTGAACAGCAAGGGGATATTCAGCCCTGACATAGATCACACCTTTGCTGGCCCCTATGGCCCTTGCGCCTATTATCATGCCCTCTATTACTGAATGAGGATCAGACTCCATTACTGACCTGTCCATAAAGGCGCCGGGGTCTCCTTCATCACCATTGCAGAGCATGAACTTCTGGTCTGCAATTGATCTTGAGGCAAATTCCCATTTCAGGCCGGTAGGGAAGCCTGCACCGCCGCGTCCTCTCAGGCCTGAGTCCTTGATGGTCTTTATTATGTCCTGGGGTGTCATATTGCCCAGGGCGTTGGCAGCGGCCATATATCCGTCTCTTGCGATATATTCATCAAGGCTTTCCGGGTCGATCAGACCTTTGTTTCTGAGCACCCTGAGTACCTGGTGCTTGAAGAAGGGGATGTCGTTCATCAGGGGGATAGCATGTTTCTTCTCAATGTCCTTAAACATTAATTTTTCGTATGGCCGGCCCTTCAGGAAATGCTCTTCAACCAGTTTGGGAATCTCTTCAACGGTCAGTTTCTGATAGAAGATCTCTTCAGGGTAGACAAGCATGACAGGCCCCTCGGCGCAGAATCCGTTACAGCCGGTAAGGACTATCTTGATCTCGTCAGCAAGGCCTCTCTTTTCAAGCTCAGCCTTTAACGCTGCCGTTACTTTCGGGGTTCCACTTGCGACACAACCGGTTCCTGCACATAACAAGAGGTTGGCACGATATTTTTCCATATCTTCTCCTAAACAAAAAGGGTTCCAGGTTTCAGGCGATTTTTCTTACTCACTTGAACCCTTGAATCCTTTCTAGTATGTCGTTTCGCTCCCGATAACAAGTGCATATTTTTCCACCGGGTTGCCGCCCATTATATGTTCCTTGAATATTTCATGGATCTTATCTACGTTTAGATCGCCGTATTTGACAGGCGGTTCATTCAATATTTCAACTGTGGCCATGGGCTCTTTGGCGCAGAGGCCGGCACATCCGGAGGTTGTTGTGATTATATCTTCCGCCCCTGATTTGTCTATCTCCTCCATCAGGGCTGTCACAATATCTCTTGCCCCGGCGGCAATTCCGCATGTGCCCATGTGCACGGTGACCTTTGCCCTGTATCCGCCTTCTCTGAGAGTAAATGTTGCCTGCTGTTTTTCTTTTATCTTCTTTAAATCAGCAATTGTCATTCTTGCCATTTTGTCCCCCTTCCCGGAAGGTTGCCAGTTGCACGTTTTATTATTTTTACAGTGATCTGATATATAACAGGATAATTATTGAGTGTAATTATCAAGCACTTCCTTTATTTTCTTGGGAGTGACCCCGCCGTATGTTTCTTCGTCAACAACTATTACAGGGGCGAGTCCACAGGCCCCGAGGCAGCGTACTGTCTCCAGAGAGAACTTTTTGTCCTCAGTAACCTCTCCGACGTCTATCTTAAGTTCGTCCTTTATCTTTTTCAGGGCCTCTTCAACCCTCTTTACATAGCAGGCGGTACCGAGGCATACCCTTATGTTATGGTCGCCTCTGGGCTTCATGGTGAAGAAAGAGTAGAAAGAGACGATGCTGTGGATCTCAGCCGGTGATATATTCAAACCTTTTGCGACGATCTTCTGAACTTCTGGAGGAAGGTAACCGACTATCTGCTGACAGCGCTGCAGAACAGGTATTGAACTGCCGGGCCTGTCCCTGTATTCGCTTATGACCCTGTCTATTTCATTAAGCATCGAAGGAGGGAATTCATCTTCCACGGGCTTCTCTTCAGCATTGTCCTGTTTCCCCACCCATTCCACAGCCCTTTGTGTCACATCTAAAAGCACTGCTGGGGTGAATGGTTTTGGCACATAATCGATAATGCCGAGCTCAAGTGCCTCCTTGATAGTTTCCTGGGAGGGATAACCTGTAAGTATTACCACTCCAACGTCAGGCTTGCTCTGCCGCATCCATCTTATCAGGGAAATGCCGTCCATTTCAGGCATGTTAAGGTCAGTGAAGACAAGGTCGTAATCAGTCTTTTCCATCCTTGATATGGCTTCCCTTGCGCCTGTGACCCCATCTACTTTAAATCCTTCAGCCTTAAGGATCAATTCGCAGCTTTTTATAACTATCTTTTCGTCATCAACGATTAAGATCTTAATATTTTCTGACACCTTCCCTCCCTGCTGTGTAAAGGTAATGATAACTGAATTAATTATAAGATACTGGCCTGAAAAATAACCTCAATAAATAACAAACTGCACAATTAAGCTGTTGAAAACATATTGTCAGGAGTCTTTTTTTGATAAGATGCTGGAATTCTGTATTTTATCTTACGATCCGTCCTCCAGGGGAAATACCTTTGCCAGCCAGAGAAGCCATCCCTCTGACAGGTGGTCTTTCAGCAGTGCGGTCATGACGTCATTGGCCTTTGTGTTAACCTCTCTGAGGTCAGCCTTCATAGGCGAGTGAAGTTCTATCCCCTGTCCTGAACTTGAATATATATTTGCAAAAGGCTGACCTGCTTCGAGCCTGTCAATGTTCTTAATAAACTCAACATACATCAGATCACCTGACAGCATCCAGTATCTGAGGTCGCATCCGATCTCCCAGAGCCCGTCTGTTGAGGGCCTTGCCCATGTGCCCTCTTTGTAAAAGATTATCGGATTGTCCTGTTCGCTCAATGAAACGACAGAATCCCGGAATTCATCGATAAATGCCTGTCTTAGTATCCATCCCCTTTTATCAAAAACCTTTTTAGCAACATTGATCATAAAATCAGGAGTAAATGGTTTTTCGATGTATTGTTGCGCCCCGAGTTCAGATGCTTTTCTTGCATCTTCCAGTTTGGGATAACCTGTTATTATGACAACATCGGTTTGAGGTTTGATAATACGTGCTTCTTCCAGCACTTCCATGCCGCTTATATCAGGCAGCATTACATCGGAGATGAAAAGGTCAAAATCTTCTTTGGATAGTTTGTTGAGGGCGTCTTCTCCTTTGTCGGCAGTTGAAATACTGTAGCCTTCAGCGCCGAGAATCCTTTTGCAGCTTAGAGTTACGACAGGGTCATCGTCAAGTATTAGAATTCTCTTTTTATCCATTGTGCCCCCCATATTTGAATCTAAGTATTTTTTTCGAAGACTGCTTTTCCCGGTATCTCACCGAGGCTCTACAGATTTCAGAATATATCTTATCATATTTCTTTAATAATTTAGATTGCGCTTATATCATCTTTAATAATTTTTATTACCTCAGGTGAGTTTATTGGGATTTCGCCTAATTCTTTCTTTATTTCCGAGGTATCCAGGACATAGATACTATCGTTTTTTTTATGTTCAAACAAAAAATCAATATCAGGATTGGACATGATCAGGATTATCATGGTCTGTCCTATATCTCCAATGGGCTTTCTATCTATATGATCGTACTGAAAACTGGCGGTGATCGTCGTTCCTTCCCCCTTTTCTGTCTTCAGGCTGACATCTCCATTGCATTCCCTGGCTGCCTGTGCAAACAGCGGAATTCCCAAACCGACCTTTCTGGTGGTCCTTGTAGTGTGGAAGGGGTCAAGGGCATTTTCCAGCATTCTTTCATCCATCCCCCTGCCGTTATCAATGATCTCAATGAGGAGAAGGTTCTTAGCGGAATCTTCAATGATCCTTACCGTTATTCTGGTTGCACCGGCGGTTATAGAGTTTTCAGCAATATCAAGAATATGTAATGAAAGATCTTCCATGCTTTATCTCCAGTCCGCTTTTCGGCCATCCATATTTTTCAAGGCCAATGCCATCTCTTCAACTGTGGGGCCGTCCATCAAAAAAAACGTCTTTCTTCTGTTTATGTCCCTTAAATAATGCGCGTCTGAGGATGATAACCATGTAAATGACCTGTAGATCCGGAATGATTCTTCTGCATTCCCTCTGTCAATGTTCGGGGAGAATTCAAGCGCATCAAATTCCATGTCTTCAGAGATGAACCCGAGCTGTGAAATTATACTGAATGCTTCTTTGTCAATATGAGAGGCTATTGAGAGTCCACCCAATGAGTGTATTGTATTTATAATTTCCCGGGACGACAATGTTGTTGCCCCTATCAGAATGCGTTTATTAAAACCCAGCACCTCGTCTTTTTCATTGACGACAACCTGCTCTCCGAACCTTTTTTCATCATTTTCTCCCGGCAGAAGGTTTTTATAGATAATGTCCTGAAGCTTCATGGCGCTTCCAGCATTATCAAACAGGGCAAGTATATGAGCCTCCTCGGATGATGTTATCTCCATACCCGCAAGCACAGTGATATCTTTATTTTTTGAGGCGTTTTGGGCAGCTGTCACATTTTCTGCTGAGTTATGGTCGGTAATGGCTATAATATCAAGGCCGTTTTCTACGGCTTTATTAACTATGGCAAGAGGGGACATTTCAATGTCGGCACACGGAGAGAGGCATGTGTGAATATGAAGGTCAGCTGAGTATTTTTTCATTTAAGAAGCTGGTACAGCTTTCCTGATACCTCAAAAGCAGAAAGCGGAGTTAATAAAATGGTAACCTTTTCAGTCTCTGCCTTCTGTAAAACATCTTCCTGCACCGGTCTGCCTCCGACAATAACTACCCCGGTTATCCCGGTATGGGAAGCTACAGCTACAATGTTCAGGTGTGTCTGGAGTGTTATCCAGACATCCCCTTTTTTACTGTTGCCCATAACATCAGAGAGCAGATCACTGACATATGCGCCTGTGATCTCATTTTGCAGGCCGTCTTTACAGGTCTTTACTTCTGAGGATAATTCTTTGACCAGATCACCGAGTTTCAAATCGTATCTCCTTTTTAATTAAGGTTAGGGAATGTTTATTGTTATTTCTACGCTTGTTCCTTCACCGACCACTGAATCTATTTTGAATTTGTCGGAGTTTTTCTTCATGTTGGGCAGGCCCATGCCGGCCCCCCAGCCCATCTCCCTTACCCAGTCAGGTGCAGTAGAATAGCCCTCCTGCATCGCCTGTTCAATATCATCAATGCCGGGCCCCATGTCCTCTACTGTAATTTGAATATACGTGGGTGTGATCAGATAATTCAAGCGCCCTGCAGCCGCATAGATTATTACATTCATTTCAGCCTCAAACGTTGCTATAGCAGCACGCCGGATAATATCTTCATCGATTCCCAGAGTGAAAAGTTTGAGCTTCAATTGACTGGATGCTTCTCCTGCAGTGTCGAAGTTGCCGCCAATAATCTGAGAAGAACCTTCGATCGGCTCCTCGATATCTATAGCCATAATTATTTACCTAAACAGCTGGGCAGGCCTGCTTTAAAGAGTTTCCCTGAAGCGGTGTACATGCAGAATGACGTGCTCAGCAGTGAGATATCCTTGTCTTTGGCAAGCTCAATAACATTATCATCTGGTTTCTTGTCCAGCACAAATACTATCGTTTTAATTCCTGCTATATCGGCTGTCCTTATCACCTGCGGCTGCGTAAGCCCAGTTATCAGCAGGGAGTCAGGGGTGTGGTAATACAATACAGCGCTCATCATATCAGCGCTGCACGCACTCTTGATATCCGTATCTAAGTGAATAGAGTTTGTAATAACTTTGGCATCAAGGATAGTTACTATTTCTTTTAGATTCATTCCTTTTTCTCAAAAGCCTCTTTAATGGCAGCAAGCAGGCTCTCCGGGGTAAAAGGTTTTTCTATATGGTTGAATGCGCCGAGCCTGAGCGCCTCTACAGCTGTTTCAACGGTGCTGTAGCCCGTTACTATAATTACTTTTATGTCCGGCCATCTCTCCATAACAACTTTCAGTACTTCTATACCGCCCATATCAGGCATTTTAAGATCAAGAAGGATAATGTTAAAAGGATCCTTCTCAAGGCATTCTATGCCTGCCAGGCCGCTGTCAGCCAGTTCCACTTCATAACCTTCGGGCTCAAGGGCCCTTTTGCAGCTTGTCCTTACAATTGCTTCATCATCTATTACCAGTATCCTGTTCATGTTGATTTCTCCATTAGAGGCAGCCGTATAATAAAGCTTGTTCCTTTTCCTATGGAACTTTTCACCTTAATGCTGCCCCCAAGATGTTTGATAATTCCGTGGGTGATCGAAAGACCAAGCCCGGTGCCTTTGTCAACAGGTTTTGTTGTAAAAAATGGTTCAAATAGTTTGGGCAGGTCCTCTTCTTTTATGCCGCCGCCCGTATCAGTGAAGTTGATCTCAACAAAAGGTTTGCCGTCTTCCTCAACCGGGATTGTCGTAACCGTGATCTCTCCACGAAGTTTCATTGCATCGACAGCGTTCAAAAACATATTCAGACATATCTGCTGGAACTGGGTGCCGTCACCCTGCACAACAAAGGGGGCGTTATCCAGGTCAAGACTAAATTTAACGTTATGGAATTTTTCCTGGTTCTTTACCAGGGTTATTGTTTTGCTTATGATATTGTTCACATCTATAATCCCCTTTTCAGAAGGCGTCGCCCGTGCAAAAGTCAGAAGGTTCTTAATTATTTTTGCACATCTTTCGGCCTGTTCAATAATAACATCTATGTCTTCTGCATCGGTGCTGCCCGGCTCAAAGCGTTTTTTCATTAAGTGTGCAAAGGTTACGACACCGGTCAGAGGGTTGTTGATCTCGTGGGCTACGCCCGCAGCCATCCTGCCGAGGGATGAGAGCTTTTCCGTCTGTATAAGGCCTGCCTGCGTTTTTTTGATCTCCTCGGTCTTTTTTGTCACCTCTTCCTCAAGCGTCTGTGTCCAACGTTCTCTTTGGTCCCTTGCCTCTTTCAGGTCTTTGATCATGGAATTAAATGTGTTGGCCATTACCCCGATCTCATCAATGGATTTTATCTGGACGGAATAACCAAGGTCTCCGCCGGCTACGTGTTCCATACCTCTAGTAAGCTCGTCAACAGGATTGGTTACTATTATATAGTTGATTATGCCGAGGAACAACGATACCGCCACGATAAACAATAATACATAAGCTGTCAGGGCGAGCCCCTGCTTGTATAACGCCTCGTCAAGGAGCGCCATGGACATATCAGCTTCAATGAACCCGAGGATGGCCTGTTCTTCAGGATGCATATGACAGGCAGCTGTAGAACACGAGGGTTCATTGTTGATCGTGTCTATGATCTTTAATGCTGTATATCCTTCCGGGCTTTTATAAGTGTCCCAATTTCTCGGTTCTGTCAGGAGCTTGGACGGTTTTTCAAGATTAATATGGCATCCGTTGCAGGTAATGGATTTTTTGTCAACAGAATTCCCAATGTCATCTTTGAAAGTTGAATAGAATATTTTCCCGGTATGGTCGAAGATCCTGACTCTCTCCACCCCTTCTGCCGCGCTTATGTCTTCAAGTGTCTGATGAATAGCCTCAGTGTGAAGATTAAGCATGCTGTGACGGGTACGCTCTTTTATGAAAGCTGTAAAAGAGTTGCCATACTTCACGGCAATTGACGTAACGTCTTTGTTCTGTTTAAGGAAGATGGCGTACCAGAAGATGGCGCTCAGTATGACTATCAGCAGGCCTGTAGCTATAATGAGTTTTGCTGCTATGGATTTCTTCGGGTTGCGCATGAGATTTTTCATGATATGCTTATTATAAAGACCCTTAAGTATTATTAAAAGTGAATTTTTACCAATAATGCATATTATCTGTTGTGACCACGCCCTTTTAGTGATAAAAAAAACAAAACTGTTAATAAGTGCGGCTAATATTCATTGACAGTGAAGGTGTTTTTGTGTATAAAACTATTATTATATCTGAAGATTGCGGCGTAGTTTTTTCAATAGCGGAACAGACCTTTTTTTAACCATTTGTTTCCTTGACATGTGTTTTTACTTTATGTCTTAATAACTTGTTATGCCCGGAACGTATATACCTTTAGATTATCTTCCTGTAATTTGCATACTGCTATTTGCCGCTTTTATAGGGCTAAGTGCTTTAATTGTTGGGATTCTTGTGAGGCCCAGGAGGCCTTATCCAGAGAAACTGGAACCTTATGAATCAGGGATTCCCCCAGTCGGAGAACCGCGATACAGGTTCTCTGTCAAATTCTATATTGTTGCCATGCTCTTTGTGGTCTTTGATGTCGAAGCTGTTTTTCTTTATCCCTGGGCGGTTGCTTATGACAAGCTCGGCGTGTTTGGATTCGTAGAGATGATGCTGTTTATTTTTATACTTCTGGTCGGATATGTTTATGCATGGAAGAAGGGGGCACTTGATTGGGAATAATCGAACCTGACAATATTTTAAGAAAGTCAGACCTTTTAGAGGTTGAGGAAGGGATCAAGGTGATTCCCGGATCCAATGTCTTTGTACTTACACTGGACAAGCTCATCAACTGGGGAAGAAAATCCTCGATCTGGCCGATGACTTTCGGGCTTGCATGCTGCGGCATTGAGATGATGGCTTCCGGATCCAGCCATTATGACCTTGACCGTTTCGGCATTATCTTCCGTGCTTCTCCAAGACAGGCCGACCTTATGGTGGTAGCAGGGACCGTTACAAAGAAGATGGCCCCTGTGGTCAGGAGAGTTTATGACCAGATGCCTGAACCCAGATATGTAATGGCTATGGGGAGTTGTGCATGCTCAGGCGGTATATTTGATACATATTCAGTTGTGCAGGGATGTGAGACGTTTCTGCCGGTTGATGTGTATGTTCCCGGATGCCCTCCAAGGCCAGAGGCACTTATAGAAGGGATGATGAAGCTTCAGGAAAAGATACAGAAAGAGCATTTCAGGTGGAGCCCCTTGCGATAAGAAACTGAAAATTACAAATTTCAAAACTCAAATCCCAAGTTTGGTAATTGATTTTTATTATTTAGAGCATAAGCACTATGGAACCATTAAAAATAGCTGAAATTTTGAAGGAAAAGTTTCTTCAGGAGATCGTTGATATTCATTCTTTCCGGGATCAGGTCTCTGTAACGGTCAAGCGCGACAGGATTATTGATATCTGTCATTTTCTGAAGAACGATCCTGAGATATATATGGACTATCTTTCGGATCTTTGCGGTGTTGACTATCCGAAGAGGAAATTCCGTTTCGAGGTCGTATATAACCTGTATTCGATGAAACACCTTCACAGTATCAGGATCAAGGCCCTGCTGCACGGAGATGTTCCTACTATTGAGAGCGTTGTGAATATATGGAAAGGCGCAGAATGGCATGAGAGAGAGGCGTTTGATATGTACGGCATAGTCTTTAACAGTCATCCCGACCTGAGGCGTATACTCATGCCTGAAGACTGGGTAGGGCATCCGTTAAGGAAAGATTACCCTTTAAGAGGGATAGAGGGAGAAGAATACAAGGATTTCGAAGAGACCCGGATACTGCATACCCACGACGATGAGTGGAATATAGACGGCAGCAGTTGAGTTTATAATTTTATCTATGGAAAACAGCAGAATTAAGACAGAAGACCTGACGCTTAATATGGGGCCCCAGCACCCTGCAACCCATGGCGTGCTCAGGCTCGTGCTTGAGCTCGATGGTGAGACTGTCGTCAAATGCACGCCCCATATAGGGTATCTTCACAGGGGAGTTGAAAAACTCTCTGAACATTCAACATACCTGCAGGTGCTGCCGCTTACAGACCGCCTCGACTATATCTCTGCAATGGCTAACAATATCGGCTACTGTACAGCGGTTGAGAAACTCTTTGATATTGAAGTGCCGGAGAGGGCGCTTTACATCAGAACCATCACAGGAGAGATGGCACGTATATTGAGCCACCTTCTCTGGCTTGCCACCCATGCACTGGATATAGGCGCCATGACAGTTTTTCTTTACTGTTTCAGGGAGAGGGAGAAGCTTCTGGATCTCTTTGAAAGACTTTGCGGCGCAAGGCTTACAGTTACCTATCCGAGAATAGGCGGCGTTAAGAACGATGTGGAGGATGAATGGTTAGATGCACTTTATGAATTCACTGATGAATTTCCTACAAGGGTTGAGGAGTATGAGACCCTGATCGATAAAAACAGGATATGGCTCAAGCGTACAGTTGGTATAGGTGTTATATCTGCTGAAGAGGCTGTCAACCGGGGACTCAGCGGCCCGACCCTGAGGGGGTCAGGAGTTAGTTATGATGTGAGAAAGTTCATGCCATACGGAGTTTACGATAAACTCACATGGGAAGTGCCTGTAGGCAAAAACGGCGATATATATGACCGCTATCGCGTGAGGATGGATGAATTCCGTCAGTCCAACTCGATAATAAGGCAGTGTATCGAAAAAATACCTGAGGGTCATATACTGGCTGATGCACCAAGGTTTGTCCTGCCGCCTAAAGATAAGGTTCTTGATGACATGGAGCACCTCATACATCAGTTTGTGCTCATAACAAAAGGCCCTCAAACCGCGCCTGAAGGTGATGTATATGTTGCAACAGAGGCCCCAAAAGGTGAGCTTGGATTTTATATTGTAAGTGACGGCACAGGAAAGCCTTACAGGATGAGGGTAAGGGCGCCGTCTTTTGTGCATGCTTCAGCTCTTCCTAAACTGTGTGAAGGCAACATGGTTGCTGATGTTATAGCAAACATAGGGTCCATAGACATAGTTCTGGGCGAATGTGACAGGTAAAGTTATGTTTAACGAAAACGTATTGCTGGAAATAGACAAGATAAAGGCTAAATATCCGGATGTGAGAAGTGCGCTGCTTCCATCACTGTACATTGCACAGAGAGAATACGGCTGGTTAAGCCAGGAAGCCATGCAGTCTGTTTCAGAAAGCCTTAATGTGCCTGAAGCGGTTGTGAGGGGGACAGCCTCTTTCTATTCGATGTTTAAACACAAACCGGTTGGAAGGCACCTTATCCAGATCTGTACCAATATATCATGCATGATCCTGGGGGCGGAAGAGTTGGTCGATTTTCTTGGCTCTAAATACGGTGTTAAGCCTAATGGCACCAGCGAAGACGGCAGATTTTCCCTGGTCATTATGGAATGCATAGGTGCGTGCGGTACCGCGCCGGCCATGCTGGTAAATACGGACTTTCACGAAAACCTTACTGAAAAGAGCATAGAACATATACTGGAAAACTATAAATAGCGGTTAGTTCTAAGTCTTAAGTTTTACAACCGGCAACAATAAACTAATTAAGATGGAAAAGTTTTTACTTAAAAACATAGAGAACCCAAACTCTGCTGATATCAATGAATATCTGAAGGCCGGGGGATACAATAATATTGTAAAGGCCCTGGAAATGAAGCCGGAGGAGGTCGTTGAAGAGACCAAGACCGCAGGCCTCAGAGGAAGGGGCGGTGCGGGTTTCCCGACCTTTATGAAATGGAACTTTGCCAGGGCTGATTCAAAATTTCCCAAATATCTGCTCTGTAACGCTGACGAAGGAGAGCCAGGCACTTTTAAGGACAGGCCCATTCTTGAGAAGAACCCTCACCTGTTAATCGAAGGTATGGTAATAGCGGGATATGCCCTTGGTGCTGAATTCGGCTATATATACCTTAGAGGCGAATACCCTGAGGCCGCAGATATTCTTAATGGTGCAATAAAACAGGCTTCTGAAAAGAACTATCTAGGTGATAACATTAACGGCAAGGGAGTGAAGTTTCACCTTTCCGTTCATCAGGGAGCCGGTGCATACATATGCGGTGAAGAGACCGCGTTGATAGAGTCGCTTGAGGGCAGAAGGGGCCAGCCCAGAAACAAACCTCCGTTCCCGGTCAATGTCGGTGTCTGGAATATGCCCACCATTGTTAATAATGTCGAGACACTCTCGAACCTTCCCTATATCATTGAGATAGGCGGAGAGGCCTATTCCAAAATAGGCAGTGAGGAATGTCCCGGGCCTAAGCTCTTCAGTGTAAGCGGCCATGTTGAGAACCCCGGTGTGTATGAGCTTCCTATGGGAACTTCTCTGAAAGATATTGTCTATAAACATGCAGGGGGCATAAAGAACGGGAAAAAATTAAAGGCCGTTATCCCCGGTGGTATATCTACACCGGTACTTCCCGCGGATGCTATAGACTGTGCCATGGATTTCGTTGCGATGCCAAAGGCAGGCAGCATGCTTGGCTCAGGAGCTGTAATAGTGATGGATGAATCCGTCTGTATGGTAAAGGTCGCATACAGGGCGCTGAAGTTCTTTGAACATGAATCATGTGGCAAGTGCGTCCCATGCAGGGAAGGTACGGACTGGCTAAGAAAGATACTGGGACGCATTGAAAGCGGGGGAGGCAGAGAAGGAGATATAGAACTTCTCTCAGACATTACAGAAATAATGTCCGGAAAGACCTTCTGTCCGCTTGGCGACGGCGCTGCAGGTGTAGTGATTGGCATGATAAAGCATTTCAAAGGTGAATTTGAAGAACATATTAATAAGAAGGCATGTGTTATTAGCTGAAGGGCATCAGCCTGGGAACAATGATAAAAATTACCATTAACGACATAGATGTAAAACTGGACGAACCGACGACAGTCCTTGAAGCGGCTCGGAAGGCAGGGATAAAGATCCCGACCCTTTGCGCTTATGAAGGGCTTAAGCCATACGGCGGCTGCAGGCTCTGTGTGGTTGAGGTCGAAAGGATGCCGAAACTTCAGACGGCATGCACCCTTATGACGGCTGACGAAATGGTCGTCAGGACAGAATCGGAAGTTATTTCCAAGGCAAGACGCGGAATACTGGAGTTTCTGCTTATCAATCATCCTCTGGACTGTCCTTTTTGTGACAAGGCCGGTGAATGTGAGCTGCAGGATCTGGTCAATAAATACGGTCCGACAGTAGGAAGACACAAAGAGGAGAAGAGAAAGGCCCCTGAGAGTCATAAGGACCATGTTCTTTCAAGGAACATGTCAAGGTGTGTTTCCTGCACAAGGTGCGTCAGGATGTGCAATACGGTTCAGGGGGCGTCAGCCATTGATATGGTTGGAAGAGGGAGCAGTACAAGGATGGCGCCTTTCTCATCAGACTCCTTTGATTGTGAATACTGCGGCAATTGCCTGACGGTGTGCCCTGTAGGTGCAATACTGAGCAGGCTCTATATCCACAGTTTCAGGCCCTGGCAGATAGATAAGGAGACGCAGACGATATGCGGCTACTGCGGCGTAGGCTGTTCACTTATTGTGCAGGCAAGGGGTGATTCCATAAAGCGGGTAATACCTAAAGCAGGTGTTGGCCTTAACAAGGGGCTTCTCTGTGCAAGGGGCAGGTTTGGTTATGAGTTTACAGCAAGCGAAGAGAGGCTCAGAACTCCTCTGGTAAGAAAGAACGGTGAACTTGTTGAAGGGACATGGGTTGAGGCTCTGGGCCTCATCGCAGAGAGATTAAGTGAGATAAAAAAGACCGACGGCGGAGATGCAATTGCAGGTATAGCTTCACCGAGGTGTACAAATGAAGACAATTATGTATTTCAGAAATTCATGCGCGTGGCGTGCGAAACAAACAATATAGATTCGATCTCAAGGATAGGGTTTGCATCGGCTCAGAAGTATTTTGAGGATACGCTGGGACAGGGTGTTACAGCCAATATAATTGACGGTATTAAAAACTCAGATGTTATTCTGGTTATAGGTGGAGATCCAACCGCAGTTAATCCGATACTCGGACTTTCCATAAGAAAGGCGGCTTTGAACGGGGCAAAAATACTGATACTTGGCCATGCCAGGGGGCTGGACAGGTTCAAGCCTCTTCAGGTGGTCCCGCCTCTTTTCCATGAAGCAGACGCCCTTGAGTCACTTTTGAAAAAGATAGAGGCTGTAAAGGGCATCCGTGACGAGAAACCCGTGCTGGACACAGGTATTAAAGAGCTTTGTAAAGGTGTCTCATTAGAAATGGACCTTCCGGGGCTCGATGAGTTCAGTGAAGTTCTTCTTGGAAGCACATCGACATCCATCGTCTTTGGGATGGACCTGGTTCAGCGAACAGACGGGCATCGCTCGCTCTTTGCCGTTGCAGGGCTTAATTACCTCCTTGAGGCAAGGCTTTATCTCCTCTCTGACAGGCCGAATGAGCAGGGGCTTATTGATGCCGGTTGTGTACCTGATATGCTTCCGGGTGGAAGACCTGTTGATATTGATGCTTTCAGAGTTGAATTTGAGGGCCCCTGGGAGTGTGATATTCCTCCTGACAAGGGACTGACATTAATGGAGATGTTTGAGGGTGCAAAAAATAAGAGTGTAAAAGCGATGTATGTAATGGGAGAGAACCCTGCATATAATCTTCCTTTGAATGCTTTTGTTAAAGATGCGCTGGACTCGCTTGATTTCCTCGTTGTTCAGGATATCTTTCTCAGCGAGACGGCAGAACTGGCTGATGTTGTCCTGCCTGCACTTGGATGGTCTGAGAAAGACGGGACATATACAAACCTTGAACGCAGGATACAGCTTCTCAGAAAAGCGGTGGAAGGCCAGTCAGGTATGGATGACTGGAGAATAATTTCCGAGATCTCAAAGAATATGGGATACCCAATGGATTACTCCGGTGCTGAGGAGATTATGGAGGAGATAGCAAATGTATCACCTCTTTACAGGGGACTTACCTATAATGCCCTGGCTGAGGGGGGAAGCATGTGGCCTTATCACGGAGAGCCGTTAAGGGGAGAGGTTGAGGTGATACCTGACCCGGTACCGGTCAGGCACGATTACGGATCAGACCTGTATCTTACCTTGGAGAGACCCCTGTTTCATTCAGGCACTATTTCGAGAAGGTCGTCGGCATTGAGAAAAATATACCCTGAGCCAAGCCTCAAGATCGGAGCTGGCAATGCCGAAAAGCTCGGCCTGAAAAATGGGGAAAAGGTCAATGTTTCAACAGAACACGGGAACACCGATCTCATGGTGGCCATAGATGATTCCATAAGGGACAACAGGGTGTTGCTCAGTAATAATTTTAAAGGCAAAGGAGCTTTCGGTTTATTGGGCTGCCGTATAGACCCGGTTACAAAGGCCCCCGGAACAGAGGGCTGTGAAGTGACAGTCAGGAAGATGGAGAGCTAGAATGATATGCAAGAAGGCTTCTTATGGAACTGATGATGGGTTAGTGTCTTATAGACTAACCCGGGGAAATGTTGATTAAGATATGGAAATTGCAATCATTTTATTAAAGATATTTATTGTTGTCAATATAGTGCTGATACATGTTGCCTATGTTGTTTACTTTGAACGTAAGGTCATAGGCCATATGCAGGCGCGTATGGGTCCCATGAGGGTAGGTCCCCATGGCCTGCTTCAGCCGATCGCCGATGGGATAAAGCTCTTTTTCAAGGAAGATATAATCCCATCAAGCGCTGATAAACCGATCTTCTTCATTGCGCCGGTCATAGGGGTCATTGCTGCGCTGGCCTCTTTTGCGGTAATCCCTTTTTGGGAAGCCTTCTCTATCGCGAACCTTAATGTAGGGATACTCTATATTCTGGCCCTGTCTTCTGTAGGTGCCTACAGTGTTATACTTGCAGGCTGGTCATCAAATTCAAAATACTCTTTTCTTGGAGGGTTAAGGGCCTCTGCTCAGGTCATCAGCTATGAGATCGCAATGGGGCTCAGCCTTGTTGGTATCATGATGCTTGCAGGCAGTGCTAACCTTGCTGATATTGTAAATGCACAATCCGGTCTCCCTTTCATTCTTACCCAGCCGATCGCGTTCTTTGTTTTTCTCATGGCTGCCTTTGCCGAGACGAACAGGACTCCTTTTGATATGCCTGAGGCTGAGACAGAGCTTGTTGCCGGTTATGCGACCGAATACAGCGGTATGCGTTACGGCCTCTTCTTTATGGCTGAGTATGCAGGGATGTTCCTTATGTCCGCGCTTGGCACCATCTGTTTTTTCGGCGGATGGAACGGGCCGGACTTCTGGATATTTGTACACGTTCCGAATGTGGTCTGGTTTATTTTAAAGATGTATACTTTTATCTTCTTTTATTTATGGATCAGGGCGACTCTTCCGAGATACAGGTATGACCAGCTCATGAATCTCGGCTGGAAGCTCTTTATCCCTCTTGCTCTTGCAAATATAGTGATAACGGCCTTGATCAAACTTATATAAATATGACACTGAAAGATTTTTTTAAAAAGATATTTTTCATAGAGATACTTGCCGGTATGTCTCTTACGTTAAAGCAGCTATTCTCTCCTACTGTTACAAGGCAGTATCCGGATGAGAAGAGAGAGGCTTTCCCCGGAGCTCGTGCTCTCCATGCTCTTGTAAGAAGGCAGGATACCGGTGAGGCCAGATGTGTGGGCTGCGGTCTGTGTGCTGCCATCTGCCCTTCAAGATGTATTCATATATACACAAGTGAAGACGAGAATCATGAGAAGGTTGTGGACAGGTATGAGATAGATGTTCTCAGGTGCGTATTCTGTGCATTCTGTGTAGAGGCGTGCCCTTACGGAGCGGTGGTGCTGACCGACCATTTTGAGTACTCAGGATATACCCGTGAGGAGTTTTATTATACAAAAGAGCGCCTGCTTGAGAACTGGGACAAGTATATGGCCGGGCCGAAAGGCTTGATCTATTTTGAGAAGTTCTGGAGACCAAAATCCGGCGATATAGCCCCTAGTGTGGTAAAGACGGTAAAAGAAGGAGGGGACGTATGAGCCTCCCACAGATATTCTTTACATATTTTGCTGTCATGCTGACAGGACTGTCAGTTCTTGTCGTTACAAGCAGGAATCCGGTTCACGGTGTTATGTGGATGTTGATACTCTTTATTCATGTAGCAGGGCTGTACCTGTTTCTTAATGCAGAATTTCTGGCAGCGATACAGATAATAGTGTATGCCGGTGCCATACTTGTTCTGTACCTTTTTGTTGTGATGCTGCTGAACCTGAGGAAGCTTGAGGCGGAGAGGAAGTTCCAGAAGATCTGGGTAGTTGGGCTGGTGATCTCAGGGGCATTCATGGGTCTTCTTCTGCCGGTTTTGAGCAAGATATCTGTATTTCCACCACTTGGAGAATACTCTATTGAAAAGGTGGCTTCAGAGGGGCACATCATGAGTATTGGAAAGGTGCTGTATACAAAGTTTCTCCTGCCTTTTGAGATAGCATCGCTTATCCTTCTTGTCGCGATAATAGGTGCGGTTGTTCTCTCAAAGAGGAGACTCAATTAAATTGACAAGTTACGAATGAAAATTGACGAATATATAATGAAAGATAAAAAAAACAATCAACAATCAACAATCAACAATTGTAATTTGTCATTCACGGGAGGTATTACTTGGTACCTTTAAGCTGGTATATAATGTTGAGCGCAGCTGTCTTCAGTATAGGGGTCTTCGGGTTTCTGGTGAGGCGTAACCTGATAATGATGTTTCTATCTATGGAGCTGATGCTCAACTCTGTCAATATAAGCCTCGCGGCATTCAGCCATTACCTTCAATCCTTAACAGGGCAGGTGCTGGTATTTTTTGTTATAACGGTCGCAGCGGCAGAGGCGGCTATTGGCCTTGCCATACTTATCGTCTATTACAAGAATAACCCGACCCTTAATGCGGATGAGATCGATCTTTTAAAAGGATGAAAATGAAAGTTTCAGAAACAGGCACTAAGGCATAAGGCACAAAGAAAAAAGAAGAAGAACTTAATAATTATGAACTATATATTTATTCCATTACTTCCGCTGATCGCTTTTACAGTAATCATCCTGTTTCGCGATCAGATAAAAGATAAAGCGCATTTCATAGCGGTGCCGGCGGTTCTCGGTTCTTTCGCCCTTGCGGTATCGGCCTTTCTTAAGGTGAAGGCCGGGGAGACTATCAATGTAGATCTATTTACATGGATAGCATCGGGCAATTTCAAAGTAAACTTTGCATTTCTCATTGACCAGCTGTCTGCTGTAATGCTCATCGTTGTTACCTCAATCAGTTCCCTTGTCTTTATTTATTCCATAGGGTATATGCATGGTGACAAGGGATATGCCAGGTTTTTTTCGTATCTGTGCCTCTTTGTCTTTTCAATGCTTGTGCTTGTTATGGCCAATAACTTTCTTCTCCTCTATTTCGGGTGGGAGGCTGTGGGTCTCTGTTCCTACCTGCTGATAGGTTTCTGGTTTGAGAAGAGGTCTGCGGCAAGCGCCGGCAAGAAGGCGTTCATTGTTAACAGGTTCGGTGATTTCGGTTTTGGACTGGGCGTGATACTGATATTCCTTACATTCGGCAGTCTTGAATACATACAGGTCTTTGAGGGTGCAGGCTCAGTAATAGGGCAGAACATTGACCTCTTTGGATATCAGGTAGACACCATAACACTTATATGCCTACTGCTATTCTGCGGTGCTGTAGGCAAGTCAGCACAGCTGCCGCTTCATGTCTGGCTTCCAGATGCTATGGAGGGCCCGACACCTGTATCAGCGCTTATACATGCTGCTACCATGGTAACTGCCGGTGTTTATCTTGTTGCAAGGTGTAATCCGCTCTTCACCCTCTCACCGGTTGCTATGAATACCGTTGCTGTAGTAGGAGGTGTGACCGCGATATTTGCGGCCACTATCGCTCTTGTGCAGAATGATATTAAACGCGTAATTGCATACTCTACGATAAGTCAGCTCGGTTATATGTTCCTTGCACTCGGTGTGGGTGCGTATTCAGCCGGGATATTTCATTTATATACGCATGCATACTTCAAGGCATTGCTCTTCCTCGGTTCAGGCAGTGTGATACATGCACTGCATCATGCCAAGCAGGATGATGAGCAGAATATGCAGGTAATGGGCGGACTGAGGAAACAGATGCCTGTTACATACTGGATGTTCATACTTGCTACACTCAGCATCACCGGTATTCCATTCTTTGCAGGTTTCTTCAGTAAGGATGAGATACTCTGGAGGGCTTACCTTGCCGGTGACCTCGGAAAGTTTTTATGGGTGTTGGGCACTCTTGCAGCGCTTCTTACGGCATTTTATTCATGGAGGCTCATATTCCTTACATTCCACGGTGATTACCGCGGGACTGCCGGACTTCAAAAGCACATACATGAGTCGCCAAAGGTCATAACTGTTCCGCTGATGATACTTGCTGTAGGGGCAGTAGCTGCGGGCTGGGTGGGCATTCCCCCGCTCTTCCTTGAGCATGGCGACAGGATCGGAGAGTTCCTTGCCCCGGTCTTAGGCCATTCCAAAGGGCATGGCACACACGCACAGGAGTATATGGTCATAGGTGTGTCCGTATTTGTCGCAGTAGCCGGGTTGATCGTGGCATTTATCATGTATATGAAAAAGAGAGACCTGCCTGGAAAATTGGCAAATGCGTTGAGGCCTGTCCACTCACTGTTTTATAACAAATACTGGTTTGACGAATTCTATGACAAGGTTCTCATAAAGCCGGTGCTAATGATATCTGACAAAGTGGTCCTCGGCTTTTTTGACGGCCGGATCATTGAGGGTGTTGTAAACGGGCTGCCGCGCTTCATAGGCAACTTCAGCCAGGGTCTGCGTAAGCTTCAGACAGGCCTTATATCCTCCTATGCTTTTATGATGGCGGTTGGGGTACTACTAATAATAGCTTTTGTATTGTTTTGATAAAAGGAAGATAAATGCAGGAAATATACTTTCAATCTGAGTATCCGTTATTGAGCGCTATGGTATTTCTCCCCCTTGTCGGGGCGGTGATATTACTTTTAATGACCAACGCCAGGTCTGTAAGGTGGACCAGTCTGATCGTTACAGCAGGTGTATTTTTTATATCATTCCCCTTGCTGATAGGTTTCAATAAAGATACGCACTTAATGCAGTTTGTAGAGAGGTACGAGTGGCTTCCTTCATGGGGCATAAACTACTTCATCGGTATCGATGGGATAAGCATACTCTTTCTTTTTCTTACAATAATATTGAGCTTCCTTTCGGTACTTGTGTCATGGAAGTCTGTAGATACGAAGGTCAAGGAGTTTCATATTTCCCTGCTTCTGATGGAGACAGCAGTACTCGGCGTATTTGTCTCCCTTGATTTCTTCCTCTTTTATGTCTTCTGGGAGATGATGCTTATACCGATGTTCCTGCTGATAGGTGTATGGGGAGGGGCAAACAGGATATATGCGGCTGTGAAGTTCTTCCTCTTCACGCTGGTAGGAAGTCTGCTCATGCTTGTCGGTATAGTGTTCCTTTACTTCTATGCAGGAAGGACCCTGGACATACTGGTCCTGAGCAATATTAATTATCCTATACAGCTGCAGTACTGGCTCTTCCTGGCATTCTTTGCAGCTTTTGCGGTAAAGGTGCCTATGTTCCCTGTCCATACCTGGCTGCCTGATGCACATACCGAGGCACCTACAGCTGGCAGTGTTATGCTTGCGGGTGTGCTTATTAAGATGGGCGCTTACGGCTTCCTTAGATTTTCAATGCCGATGTTCCCTGATGCAACAGCCTTCTTTGTGCCGATGCTTATGGTGCTATCCCTTGTAGCGATCATATACGGGGCATTAGTATGTTTTGCACAGAAGGATCTGAAGCGGCTTATCGCATATTCAAGTGTAAGTCATATGGGTTTTGTAACGCTTGGGTTGTTTGCCCTGAACACTCAAGGGGTTGAGGGAGGCATACTGCAGATGCTGAACCACGGCGTAATAACGGGCGCGCTCTTTTTGATGATAGGCATGATATATGAGAGGACACATACAAGGGAGATAGCTGATTACGGAGGTTTTGCAAAGATAGTTCCCTGGTATGCCGGGATCTTCATGATATTCACCTTTGCCTCAATAGGCCTGCCCGGGACCAATGGTTTCATAGGCGAGTTCCTTATTATTCTTGGAGCATTCAGTGCCGGTAAGATATACGGAATACTTTCTGCTACAGGTATTATCCTGGGGGCCGGATACATGCTGTGGCTCTACCAGAGAATATTTTTTGAGAAGGCAAAGGAGGGGTTGGTGGTCGCAGACCTTGAAATTAGAGAGGTCATTACTATTCTTCCTTTGATCGCACTTGTCTTCTGGATGGGTATCTATCCTGAAACATTTCTGTCATATATGCATACATCTGTAGAACATCTAATAGGTAATGTCGAGATCGATACCACCACCAGCATACTCGTGGAGTATATGGAATGGATCTCAGGGGGTAAATAATTTGTTTGATCTAACGAACATGATCCTGATAGTACCTGAACTTATACTGATAGGAACAGCTCTGATTGTTATACTGCTTGACCTTGTTGTAAAGAGGAAAGAGACGGTCGCCTTTGTAGGAATTCTCGGCACACTGCTGTCTGCTTACTATAATTTCAGGCTTATGAACCTTGGATGGTCGGGAGCCACGTTCCAGAATATGTTCATATTTGATGGATACGCATCATTCTTTAAGGTCATCTTCTACATAACCATCATCCTTACCATCTTTATCTCGCTGAAGTATATGAAGATAGAGGGCGCATCACTCGGAGAGTACTATGCGCTCTTATTATTCTCCACCTCCGGCATGATGATCATGGTGGGCGCAATAGACCTTATAGTGCTTTATCTCGGGCTTGAGCTGATGGCGCTGTCCATCTATATCCTCGCAGGTATATTGAGAAAGCAGCGGAGTTCCAATGAGGCTGCGATTAAATATTTCTTCCTTGGCGTCTTCTCATCCGCGTTCCTTCTCTATGGGATATCCCTGACATACGGCCTTACAGGGACTACAAACCTCAGTGAGATAGCACTTGCCCTTAATGAGCTCGGCCTTGTGAACAACCCGATAACGATACTTGCACTAATATTCTTTATTGCAGCCTTTGGATTTAAAATCGCTCTTGTTCCCTTTCATATGTGGGCGCCTGATGTTTATGAGGGTGCGCCTACAACTGTTACCGCCTTTATGTCGACAGGGCCCAAGGCCGCTGCCTTTGCTGTTATGGGCAGAGTATTCTTTGACGCCTTCATGGAGCTTCATCTGCAGTGGTCTGCGATATTAGAGCCGCTTGCGATACTTTCTATAGCAGTGGGAAGCATACTGGCGCTTTCACAGACAAATATCAAAAGGATGCTTGCATACAGCTCCATCGCGCATGCTGGATATGCTGTCATAGGATTTCTTCCAGGCACTGAAGGGGGCTTCACAAGCATGATGTATTACCTGATGATATATACACTCATGAATCTCGGGGCATTCAGTGTGGTGGTCATGATGAGAAGGGAGGGTGTAACAGGTGAGAACCTCGAGGACTATTCAGGCCTTGCAAAGACAAACCCGCTGCTCGCTGCATTGATGTTGATCTTTATGTTCTCACTGACCGGCATACCGCCCATGGCAGGCTTCATAGGGAAGTTCTATATATTTATGGAGGCGATAAACGCGGGTTATCTGAACCTCATAATAATAGCTGTCATATTCAGCGCCATCTCAGCATTCTTCTATCTCAGGGTGGTGGTCTATATGTATATGAAGGAGCCTTCCGGCGATGTTGAGGTGACCGTCTCAAACGCAGCCAAGCTTGCACTTGGATTTACCTCTATAATGGTCATTTTGCTTGGTGTCTTTCCGTCACTGCTTATGGATTTTGTCAGGTTCTCGGTATCGGGGTAAGATTCCTTCCCCTTTATTTTCAGCCTTCAGATTTTAACTTTCCCTTCCCCTTGATATCTTACCCTCTCAAGTGATATTATTATTAGCTAAAATGAAGCCGAAGTGGTGGAATTGGTAGACACGCACGGTTGAGGGCCGTGTGGGGCAACCCATGCGAGTTCAAGTCTCGCCTTCGGCACCATTTTTTCTCCTTTGTTTTTCCCCGTTGTCATAGTTCAACAGGACCTGTCGAAGGGCAACCTTCAACCCTTCACTCTCCCGGATATACCAGAAAAAGAGTTCTCATAGGAACCAGCCCGCATATTTTATAAAGGATTTGTTCAAGAGTGTCATTTCGATTCCGACGCAAACCCGATTTCCCGGGGCTCCTCAGAATGACAGCAGAGGAAAGATCGCCTCATTTTTTCTTTCATATGACTGACAATAATGATATTATCTAATATTACATAAGTATGCTTTATGTGCTTATACAATATATATTCATATTGAAAAGACCATGAAACTACGAGTAATCATATCAATTCTGGCATGTCTTGCCTTTCTTGCTACATCGATAGGCGGTTTTCTATTCAAGTCCTCGCTCGGCAAAAGGGTGGATGAAGAAGCGAGTATCAGGGCTGAGCAGCTTGTCGAGGACATTGCTGGCGACGTTACCTCTCATGTCGAAGTATATCTCAGATCTTTGGGGTTCATCTCAAAGGAGAAAGAACTCCGGAAGGCGTTGATGCATGAAAGTGCTGAAGCGATAAATAATGCCAACATCCTACTTGACCAGATATTCAATTCACTTGAGGTAATGGAGGCCTGTTACCTCATGGACAGTGAAGGTAATACCATAGCATCATCCAACCGCAATTCCCCAAAAAGCTTTGTAGGCAAGAATTACTCATTCAGGCCATATTTCAGAAATGCCATCAATGGCTCCAGCTCTGTCTATATGGCGCTTGGTGTCACATCCAATAGAAGGGGAGTGTATTACAGTCATCCGGTTTATGTAGAAGGCCGAAGCGCACCTTTAGGTGTTCTTGTACTTAAAGAGAATGTTGAACATCTGAATGAGAGGTTAGAGAGGCCGTATGAGGGTATTATGATGATTACAGGCCTTAACCGCATGGTATTCTTCTCCAATATGGAGGAATGGCTCTACAGGCCGCTATGGAAACTTACACCTGCGGAGATGGACGAGGTGGCAGAGTCCAGGCAGTTCGGCAATGGGCCCTGGGAGTGGACAGGGGTTATCAAGTCCGGGGGGCACCATGCTTTTGATTCAGGAGGAAAGGAGTACCATCTGCATGAAAGTGATGTCGATGCCCTTTCCGACTGGAGAGTCTCTTACCTCCATGACCATGAACAGATCATTGCAAGCATAGGCGGTGATGTGCTCAAACAGACCGGTATTATGGTTCTTGTAATAAGTTTAATCGTCGGTGTTCTGGTGCTGTATCTTTACCGGCTTGCACACAATGACATATCCATGAGGAAGAAAGCAGAAGCGGCGCTGAAAGAGAGTGAGGCGAAGTTCAAGACGCTTTCAACACTCTCTCCTGTGGGCATATATCTTACTGACGCTGAAGGGAAATGTATCTACGTGAATGAAAAGTGGATGCAGATGTCCGGTCTGCGGCTTGAAGAAGCTCTTGGTGACGGCTGGGTCAATTCTGTCCACCCGGATGATCGTGAAGGACTCTTCAGTGACTGGAGCAGGATGGTTGAGTCAGGCGGAGAATGGGGGAAGGAGTACAGATTTATAAAAAGGAAGGGTGAGGTCACCTGGGTCTATGGGCTGGCGACAAAATTCATAGGTGTCTCCGGTGAGGTAGAGGGATATATCGGAGTGAACACAGACATAACGGAGAATAAAGAGGCTGAGGATGCATTAAAAGAGAGCGAAGAGCGCTTCAAGGCCATTTATGACAATGCAATGGACGGCATCCTTATAGCGGATGTTGATAACAAGAAGTTCTTTACCGGCAATCAAAGGATGTGTGATATGCTTGGCTACACAAAGGAAGAGCTCTTTTTATTAAAAGTAACTGATATACATCCTGAGAAGGATATACCTTACGTTTTAGAACAGTTCGAGAGGCAGGCAAAGGGTGAGATTAAACTGGCAGGAGATATCCCTGTTCTACGAAAAGACGGCGGTATCTTTTTTGCGGACATAAATGCCTCGAGACTCAGCCTTAGAGGCAGAGAATATGTGCTTGGCATATTCAGAGATATTACCGAGCGCAAAGATTTTATTGAAAAGATCCGCGATAGGAACAAGGAACTTCAGCAGATACTCTATACCGTCTCTCATGACCTCCGCTCCCCGCTTATAAATATTCAGGGGTACAGCAAGATACTTGAAAAGTCGGTTCAGAAGGCTGTCTCTCTTTTTGAGGGGGAAGATATATCTGAGGATATAAAGAAGAAGATCAATACTATTGTTAAGGATGATATTTACGAGTCAAATGAATACATAATATTAAGCATCAGGAAGATGGACTCGCTTCTGGCCGGTCTTCTAAAGCTTTCTCGGACCGCGCGTGCCGAACTCAATGCCGAGGAGATCAACATGAACAGCCTGCTTTCAGATGTTATCAGGTCAATTGATTTTCAGATAAAGGATTCAGGGGCTGTGGTAGAAGTGTTTGAGCTGCCTTCATGTTATGGCGATGAGGTGCAGATAAATCAGGTCTTCTCAAATCTTATCGGCAATGCCCTGAAGTTTCTTTCTCCTGACCGTAAGAGCTTTATAAAGGTGTCAGGGAATGAAAAGGACGGCCAGGTTGTATACTGTGTAGAGGACAATGGCATAGGTATCCCTTCTGGTGAACAGGAAAAGATCTTTGAGGTATTCTATCAGGCAGACCCTGAATCAAGCCAGGGTGAGGGGCTTGGCTTAAGCGTTGTGAGCAAGATACTAGAAAGACATAATGGAAAGATATGGGTGGAGTCTGAAGAAGGCAAGGGGAGCAGGTTCTATGTGGCACTGCCGCTAAAGCGGAGTTAAGAGTTTAAAGTTAAGAGTTGAAGGAATAAGACATAACTTATAACTGTAAATGAAAAACAACAATAAAAACATCTTCAGATTTCCGATCAAGCGGTATACATCAGCCCTGCTTGTCTTCTGGACAATTATGGTCCTTTCCTCTCTTCTCTGGAACATAAACGAGGAAGAGGATCAGGTAATTCAGTTCGCAAAGATACAGGCTGAATCCCTCTTTGACAAGGATCTGCTGTATCGACGCTGGAACGCGGGGCATGGAGGGGTATATGTGCCAGTGATTGAAGAGACAGCGCCGAACCCTTATCTTGAGGGACTTGTCAGTGAAAGGGACATAACGACACACTCTGGCAAAAAGCTTACACTCATAAACCCCGCCTACATGACCCGTCAGGTGCATGAGCTTGGCAAGACCGACAAAAATGTGTACGGCCATATCACAAGCCTTAAGCCTATCCGTCCTGAGAATGCGGCTGACCCGTGGGAGACAGAGGCGTTAAAATCCTTTGAACTCGGTAAAAAGGAGGCAGGCGTTGTTGCGATGATAGACGGAAAGGAGTATTTTCGCTTCATGGGTGCGCTTGTAACTGAGAAGAGGTGCCTCAAGTGCCATGAGAAACAGGGTTATAAGGAGGGTGATATTAGGGGAGGGATAAGCGTCTCTGTCCCGATGGCAGAGCACAGGGCCATTCTGGCTGGACATATTAAGATTTATTTTTTTGAACATTTTACTGCATGGCTGTTTGGAATTTGCTTGATAATCTTTGGCTCCTTATGGATCATCCGCAATGACAGGATGCGTCAGAATGCGGAAGATGTGCTGATAAAGAGTGAGGAGAAATACCGGTATATATACAAAAATACTCCTGCAATGATGCACTCAATTAATTCGGAAGGTAAATTGGTCAGTGTAAGTGAGCATTGGCTTAGAGTGCTTGGATATGAAGAAGACGAAGTGATTGGAAGAAGATCAACTGATTTTTTAACGGAAGCATCAAGAAAATATGCTAAAGACGTTGTGCTACCGAACTTTTTCAAGACCGGCATCTGCCGGGATATACACTATCAGTTTGTTAAGAAGAATGGAGAGGCGATTGATGTTTTGCTTTCAGCCATTTCAGAAAAAGATGAGGCAGGCAATGTCCGTTCCCTTGCTATGATCATTGACATCACAGAGCGCAAGAGGGCTGAGGAAGAGCGTGAGCGTCTGAGTAAAAAACTTGATGAGAAGAACAGGGAGCTTGAGCAGGTAGTATATGTGACATCACATGACCTGAGGTCTCCGCTTGTCAATGTGCATGGATACAGCAAGGAGCTTGGAAGGGCTGTGGCTGAACTTATGTCAGCGCTCACGCGGAATGGAATCTCAAATGAAGTCATGACTGAAGTTGAGGAGTATGTCAGGGATATCCCCGAGTCTATCAATTATGTAAATGCCGGGATTGATAAGATGAATTCATTGCTTAACGGGCTGCTTCAATATTCACGAACAGGCAAAAGGGAATTGATTATTGAGGACCTGGATATGAATAAACTCATGTCTCAGGCAGCCGGCACATTTTTATTTCAGATCAAAGAAACAGGTGTAAAGCTTGATGTGTCTGATCTTCCGTCATGCAGGGGGGATGCTGATCAGATAGACCAGGTATTCTCAAACCTTATAGGAAATGCCTTTAAGTATCTGGATCCGGAGCGCAGCGGATCAATAAAGATATCAGGTGATAGATCTGAGGGCAGGTCTGTTTATTGTGTCGAGGACAATGGCATCGGCATAGCCCCTGATGATCAGGAGAGGATATTTGCGATCTTTAACCAGCTTGACATGAAGGTGACTGGTGAGGGGCTTGGCCTTACTATCGTCAAAAAGATAGTAGAGAAGCATGGCGGCGAGGTATGGGTTGAGTCAGAAGAGGGTAAGGGTAGCAAGTTTTTTGTGGCATTGCCGAATAAAGCAGGGGATAGGGTGTAGAGCTTAGGGAATGGGGATAAAACTATAGATGACAACTATAGGAGGCTTAATGTCATTTAAGATCATAAATAAACTGTTCTTCACCTTAACGGCATTGCTGCTGTTTCTTCTCCCCGGCAGTTCATCAGCGGATGAGGTCTTAAATCTTTATGTCCATCCATACCTGCCTTCAGTCGAGCTGGTGAAACGATTCACCCCGCTTGCTGAACACCTTGGCAAGGAGATCGGCCGGACTGTCAACCTTCGGATATCAAAAGACTATCAGGACCATATAACACATGCCGGTAATGGCGACGCGGATATAGCATATTTGGGCCCCGCAAGCTATGTAAAACTCACAGAGCTCCATGGCAGAAAGCCGCTCCTTGCACGGCTTGAAATAAAGGGGAAGCCTGTATTTAAAGGCGCCGTTATAGTCAGGAAAAACAGCACAGTTAAGACCCTTACAGAGCTCTCGGGGAAAAGTTTTGCGTTTGGTGACCCTGACTCTACAATGAGCCATCTTGTGCCGCGGTCCATGCTTATAAAGGCCGGGGTAGAGATCAATAAGCTTAGCCGTTACAGGCACCTTAAGAACCATAATAATGTAGCACTGAGCGTTCTGGCAGGTGACTATGATGCCGGGGCTGTAAAGGAAGAGGTCTTTTATGATTATGAGGATCGTGGACTTATGCTGCTTGCATGGACTCCTGATATATCTGAACACCTCTTTGTAGCGGACAGCTCACTTGCGTCTGAAACTGTAGATTCATTGCGCACCGCCATGCTCGGCCTTAAAGATACACGGGCCGGCAGGGAGATCATGCATGGGATCAAGTCCTCTATGACAGCGCTCGTTCCGGTACGGTACGAGGATTATGATAACCTGCGTGAAATAATAAGGATTCTGCAGAAGGACTGGATCAAGCCATGACCGCTAATATTGAAGGCAGGTACAGACGCCCCATTATGGCATTTATGATAGTGGTGCTCTTCTTTCTGATCACTGCCGATGTGCTGATAGTTTCCCAGCAGCGCAGCCAGGTGTATGATGAAGTGCAGCACCATTTCAATGATGAGCTGAATCTTGTTGGTATATCCATACGAGAGCCCCTTTTGAAGCAGGATTACTCAGAAGTAGAGCAGTTTCTCACACAGTGGGGGGAAGAGCACGATGATATTATCTCGATCAAAGCGGTCATGCCTAACGGATTTATTCTTGCAGAATACCGGAGTGGAATTGTCTCAGAAACCTTTTTTTCTGTTGAGGAGAAGGTCAAGTATTTTGAGAGAGATCTGATCAACTTGACAGTGGTAAAGGACATTACACCTGTTGAGCAGATACTGAAGATGCTTAGACTCCGGCTTGTTGTTGGATCGATCATTTTGACCATCTTTTTTGGGGTTGTTCTCTGGTTTACCATTAAGAAATTTGCCATGCAGCCGCTTGAGAAAGAGGTTGAAAGAAGGAGAACTGCTGAAGAGAAGCTTCAGAAGGCAAAGCACGGCCTGGAGTCTGCTGTATATGAACGCACAAAAGATTTGAAGGAATCAGAGGAGAAGTTCAGGGCTATCTTTAATAATACCAATGATGGCATTATCCTTGCTGATCCGGAAGACAAAAAATTCTATATTGGCAATGAGACGGTCTGCAGAATGTTAGGTTACACAATTGATGAGATAAGCGGCCTGGGGATCATGGATGTTCACCCGGAAGAGGATATGCCCTTTGTTCTGGAGCAGTTTGAGAAACAGGCAAGGGGAGAGATCTCTGTTGCCAGGAACCTACCTGTGAAAAGAAAGGACGGAAGTGTCTTTTATGCTGACATAAACGCTGCGCCTGTCAAGCTGTCAGGCAAGACATATATCGCTGGCAGTTTCAGGGATGTCACCGAGCGGAAGCGGTCTGAGGATGCCCTGAAAGAGAGCGAAGAAAGGTACCGTGAGGTCATTGAAGGCACGGCAGACCTGGTAACACGTGTAAATAGTGAGGGCACCTTCATGTTCGTCAATCGTGTGGCTGAAAGTGTTTTCGGTGTTGCGATGGATGAGTGCATAGGAATGCCTGCTTTCGAGTTCATCCATCCGGGGGACAGACAGAGGACAGAAGAATGGTTCAATAGATGTATAGAGCAGAAAGTTGACCAGACAAGTATTGAGAACCGTCAGGTCAACCAGAAGACCGGCGATGTGTTCCATATGCTCTGGACCACAAATATATACTATGATGAAGAAGGGAATGTAGCAAGAGTTAATGGTATTGCCCATGACATAACGGAGCGCAAAAAGAGGGAGGATATCCTTCGTAATATCGCTGAAAAGGTGTCAGTAAAGACCGGAAGGGATTATTTTGCTTCTCTCACAAGATTCATTGCGGATGAGATCGGCGTTGAGTATGCGCTTGTCGGGGAGCTTGACCCGGAAGAGCACAGGGTCAGGACCATTTCTGTTTATGCACATGGAAACCATATAGATAACATCGAATATGACCTTGACGGGACTCCGTGCAGCAATGTAATGGGCAAGGAAGTATGTATATATACCGACGGTATACAGGAGACATTTCCTGAGGACAGGCTGCTCGTTGATATGAAGGCAGTGAGTTACACCGGCATTCCTCTTTTTGCTTCGGATGGCAAGCCCCTTGGAATTATCGTAGCGCTAGGATGCAGTCCTATGGAGAAGAAGGAGTCAGAAAACGCGACATCGCTGATGCAGATATTCTCTGCAAGGGCCGCATCTGAAATAGAGCGTAAAAATACGGTTGAAGAGCTCAGAAAGTCAGACGAGCTTTTGACAACAGTACTTGACAGTATTGATGCCCTTATCTATGTTGCTGACATGGAGACCTATGAAATATTGTTTATCAATAAGTATGGCAAAAACATATGGGGAGACCTTACAGGAAAGATATGCTGGCAGACTCTGCAGGAAGGGCAGGCAGGCCCCTGTGGTTTCTGCACCAATGACCGGCTGGTTGACCGGAATAGAGAGCCCAAAGAAGCATATGTATGGGAATTTCAGAATACCGTTACCGGCAAGTGGTATTACCTCTATGACAGGGCTATTTATTGGCCTGACGGACGCATTGTGCGCCTTGAGATAGCAACGGATATAACCAGGCTCAAAAGTGCGGAAGAGACTCTTCGTGAGAGCGAAGAGAAATTCAGGTCACTGTATTCCTCAATGACTGAGGGGGTGGCTGTTCATGAGATGGTCTATGATGATTCAGGGAAGGATATTGATTACAGGGTTACAGATGTCAATCCTTCGTATGAGAAGATAACGGGGTTGAGCAGGGAGAAGGCAGTCGGGAGTCTGGCCTCTGAGCTTTACGGCACCGGAGAGCCCCCATACTTAAAAGAATACGGAGATGTTGCTGCTTCCGGCAAGCCTTTCTTTTTTGAAACCTACTTCCCTCCTATGAAAAAACATTTCAGCATTTCAGTTATCTCTCCTGTAAAAGGAAAGTTCGCAGCTGTCTTTGAAGACATCACAGCGCGAAAGCTTACTGAAGAAGAGCGTGAACGCCTCTTAAGAGAGCTTGAGGTAAAGAGTGCTGAGCTTGAGCAGATGGTCTTTATCAGTTCTCATGACCTGCGCTCACCCCTTGTTAATATTCAGGGTTATTGCGGGGAACTCAAGATGGACCTGGATGCCGCATTGAACATTCTTGAAGAATCTGATATTTCAGCATCATTAAAGAAGAAGCTGGAATCCTCAGTTGAAGACATACCGGTATCATTTGGACTGATAAACTCCAGCGTCTCCAAGATGGACTCTCTTCTTAAGGCGCTGCTTCAGTTTTCCCGCCTCGGCCAGGCCAATCTGAATTTTGAGCAGCTTGATATGAACAGGCTTTTATCTGAAGTTCTGGAGATCGTCGAATTTCAGCTCAATGATGCAGGTATGGAGGTTGAGGTGCCGGACCTGCCCGGATGCATTGGCGACAGGGTACAGATAAACCAGCTTTTTTCAAATCTAATAGATAACTCAATCAAGTATCTTGAGCCGAAGCGGAAGGGGAAGATAAACGTGTCAGGCATTGTAAGTGACGGGAGGTCTGTCTACTGCGTTGAGGACAATGGGATAGGGATCCAAAAAGATTACCTGGACAAGATATTTGATATATTCCATCAGCTTGAGCCGGAGGTTATAGGAGAAGGGCTTGGTCTGACAGTGATCCGCAGAATAGTTGAAAAACATAATGCTGAAGTATGGGTTGAA